>Ga0100392_1005174_pt1 | contig 11527 bp, 9 predicted proteins | sample CryGeymeta201516_FD_81548 | JGI IMG/M metagenome (GOLD analysis project Ga0100392, IMG submission 81548) | Groundwater microbial communities from Crystal Geyser aquifers in Utah, USA - Crystal Geyser metaG 2015-16 | ecosystem: Environmental > Aquatic > Deep subsurface > Groundwater | place: USA... | reverse complement strand
CCTTGGCCAGTTTAAGTCGAATGCAGGTCGTTTCCCCTTCAGGGGTTAGGGTTCCGTTAAGTTCTGTTGCCAAATGGGAGTCACAACGCGGGTTTGATATTATGCGCCATGTGGATGGTCGCTTGGCCGTGACTGTAATCGGTGAAGTGGATAAGAGTGTGAATAATGCCAATCGCATTCTTGACCAGCTCAAAGCAACGACCTTAAAGTCTTTAGTCGAGCAATATGGTATTCAATACAGTTTGGAGGGTCAAAATGCTCGGCAAGTCGATACGTTAGCAGATATGAAAATTGGTCTGTTTATTGGCTTGTCAATTATTTATATTGTTTTGGCTTGGGTGTTTGCTTCTTATTCGTGGCCATTGGTGGTGATGATGGCCATTCCGTTTGGCTTGGTTGGTGCGTTGATGGGACACTGGGTATTGAATATTGATATGACCATTCTATCTCTGTTTGGTTTTTTTGGATTGGCAGGGATCGTGGTGAATGATTCAATTATTTTAGTAAGTTTTTATAAGCGCTTACGAGAGGAAGGGATGGCGGTGAATCAAGCGCTGGAAGAGGCTTCTGTGCAGAGGGTTCGTGCGGTGTTACTCACATCATTGACCACCATTGCTGGGCTTTTGCCATTATTATTTGAAACCTCATTGCAAGCCCAGTTCTTAATTCCCATGGCGGTGTCGATTGCGTTTGGATTGGCATTTTCAACAGTGCTTATTTTGTTGGTAATTCCTGCTGTTTTATCCGTTTATGAAATTTGGCGACATGGGGAGGCTGAAACGGTCGAGTCTAAGTAATCGCCGTATTAGGTGTTTCACTAGGAGTCGATGGGCTTAAGTCCAACAGGCTGTTAGAGGGTACTAAAGCGAAAAATGATGATTAATCGTTTCATAAAATGGTCACATAGCTTCGCTAAAGTGGTGACAAGCGCATTATGACAGGCTTTAAGTCGATAAAACCAGATTGTAAAGTGGCAGTCTCGATGATGAATGAATAAGAAAACTTGATGAATGGATGAATATAAGAGAGAATAAGCGTCCAAAATAAACCTTTTCGCGTTTTTTCTAAAAGACAAAAGTGCCTAAAAGCGTGAGAAAATAACCGAATTTTTTATAACTTGAGGGAAGTTGCTAATGACAACTCGCAGAGAACTTGCAAATGCGATTCGTGCTTTAAGCATGGATGCAGTCCAAAAAGCTAAATCTGGTCATCCGGGTGCGCCGATGGGGATGGCGGATATTGCCGAAGTCTTGTGGAATGACCACATGAAATATAACCCAACCAATGCAAAATGGGCTGATCGTGACCGTTTTGTATTGTCAAACGGGCATGGTTCAATGCTGCTTTATTCATATTGCACTTGACCGGTTTTGAGCTCAGTATCGATGATATTAAGAATTTTCGTCAACTGCATGCCAAAACAGCAGGCCATCCGGAATATGGTTATGCTGATGGGATCGAAACCACGACTGGGCCTTTAGGGCAAGGTTTGACCAATGCCGTGGGGATGGCCATCGCTGAACGGACTTTGGCAGCACAATTTAATAAGCAAAATCATGACATCGTCAATCACTACACCTACGTCTTTATGGGGGATGGTTGTTTAATGGCAGGTTTGTCTCATGAAGCGGCTGCAATGGCTGGAACGCTTGGTCTTGGTAAGCTAATTGCCTTCTGGGATGATAATGATATTTCGATTGATGGTCATATTGGTGATTGGATGGAACGTGATGTTGCCGGTCGTTTCGAATCTTATGATTGGCAGGTGATTCGAGATGTTGACGGCCATGATGCAGAAGCAGTTGATAAAGCGATTCGTGAAGCAAAATCGGTCAATGATAAGCCAACCTTGATCTGTACCCGCACAACGATTGGGTTTGGTTCACCGAATTTGTGCGGTACGCACGATTGTCACGGCGCGCCTTTAGGCGATGAAGAAATTAAGCTGACGCGTGAAAATCTTGGTTGGAACCATGAGCCGTTTGTTGTGCCAGAAGAAATATACAACGGGTGGGATCATAAAGCTAAAGGCGCTGAAGAAGAGTCAGATTGGAATGCAAAATTTGAAGCCTATCGTGCAGAATACCCTGCTGAAGCCGCAGAGTTTGAACGTCGTATGGCGGGTGAATTGCCCGCTAACTTTGAAGTTGAAATGGATCAGTTTATTGCCAAAACGCAAGCGGATATGCCAAATATTGCTTCTCGTAAAGCCTCACAAAATGCGATTGAAGCAATGGGACCTTTGTTACCAGAAATGTTCGGTGGGTCAGCTGACTTGACGGGTTCAAACTTAACCAATTGGTCTGGTACGGTTAAAGTAACTCCTGATAATGCGGCAGGAAACTATTTGTCATGGGGTGTTCGTGAGTTCGGTATGGCGCACATGATGAACGGCATGGTGTTGCATGGCGGTTTCAAAGTGTATGGTGCCACCTTCTTTATGTTTATGGAATTCATGCGAAATGCGTTACGGATGTCCGCATTGATGAAGATCGGAACCATTTATGTTTATACGCATGATTCAATCGGTTTGGGTGAAGATGGCCCAACACATCAGCCGGTTGAGCAGTTGGCTACCATGCGTGTGATTCCAAATTTTCAAACTTGGCGTGGTTGTGATGCAATCGAATCTGCGGTTTCTTGGAAAGTTGCCATGATGCGTGGTAATGCACCGACCGCATTGGTTTTCTCTCGCCAAGCCCTAACACCAATGGAGCGTACTGCTGAACAAGTTAAGAATATTGAAAAAGGCGGTTATGTTCTGAAAGATTGTGAAGGAACGCCTGACATTATCTTTATTGCGACGGGTTCAGAAGTTGGTTTGGCGGTTGATGCTGCTGAAGCAATGAATGAAAAAGTTCGTGTTGTTTCTATGCCGTCTACGTGCGCATTTGATACGCAAGATCAAGCTTATAAAGACTCGGTATTAATTCCAGGTGTGAAACGTGTGGCTATTGAAGCCGGTGTGGCACAATCTTGGTACAAGTACATCGGTTTGGATGGCGGTCTTGTTTGTATGTCCTCCTTTGGTGAATCTGCACCAGCAGGCGAGCTATTCAAAGAGTTTGGCTTTACGGTAGAGAACGTGGTTGCAACTGCAAACAAGGTACTCGGGAAATAATTAATTTTTATGGATTACCAGGCCTGGTTGTTTTAGGGCTGGTTTTTATTTTTTTAGGAGAAAATAAGTATGACAATTAAAGTAGGTATTAACGGTTTTGGCCGTATTGGGCGTATGGCTTTCCGTGCCGCAGCTAAGGATTTTAAAAATATTGAAGTGGTTGCGATCAATGACTTGCTAGATCCTGAATACTTGGCTTACATGCTTAAGTATGACTCAGTTCACGGTCGTTTTGACGGGGATGTTGAAGTTAAAGACGGTAATTTGATTGTAAATGGTAAGACCATCCGTATTACGGCCGAGAGTAATCCAGCGGATTTAGCTTGGTCTGATGTCGGCGCTGATCTTGTTATCGAATGTACTGGTTTCTTCTTGACTGAAGAATCATGTCAAGCGCATATCGAAGCGGGCGCTAAGAAAGTGGTTCAGTCGGCGCCTTCTAAAGATCATTCCCCAATGTTTGTGTATGGCGTTAACCACGAAGAATATGCAGGTCAAGCGATTGTTTCTGCTGCTTCTTGTACAACGAATGGCCTGGCTCCTGTTGCTAAAGTATTGAATGACAACTTTGGGATTAAGCGTGGTTTGATGACCACTGTTCATGCTGCAACAGCGACCCAAAAAACCGTTGATGGTCCTTCTATGAAAGATTGGCGGGGTGGTCGTGGTATTCTTGAGAATATCATTCCTTCGTCTACCGGTGCCGCTAAAGCAGTCGGTAAAGTTTTACCTGCGTTGAATGGCAAGTTAACGGGCATGGCTTTCCGTGTGCCGACTTCTGATGTTTCAGTTGTTGACCTAACTGTCGAGTTGGAAAAAGAAACGTCTTACGAAGCTATTTGTGCAGCCATGAAGAAGGCTTCTGAAGGTGAAATGGCAGGTGTTCTTGGGTATACCGAGGAAGCCAATGTTTCAACAGATTTCCGGGGGGATTCTCACCCATCTATTTTTGACGCTAAAGCCGGTATCGCATTAGATTCTACTTTCGTTAAAATTGTTGCTTGGTATGACAATGAGTATGGTTATACCTGTAATATGATGCGTGTTGTTGAGCACGTCGGTAAGTAAGCTTCTGTGATATTGCTGACGGGGCAGGATGGGCTCGTCAGCCTTCAATTTTCTTATCAGTATTTATCTGCAATTGAAAAGTACCGAAAAGAAAGTTGTCATTAAATTATTCTGTTATGCGCTTGAGAGGGCGTTTTTAAACTTTAAAAGGAACTCAATATGTCAGTAATTAAAATGTCAGATTTAGACTTGGCCGGCAAACGTGTGCTTATTCGTGAAGATTTAAATGTACCGGTCAAAGAAGGGAAAGTTACTTCGGATGCGCGTATTCGTGCTTCGTTACCGACCATTAAAATGGCTGCTGAAGCAGGCGCTAAGGTGATGTTAATGTCACATTTGGGACGTCCAACCGAAGGAAACTACGAAGAAGCCTTTTCCCTTGCTCCGGTTGCCGCGAATTTAAGTGAAAAGCTCGGCAAGGAAGTTCGTGTTATTAAAGATTACTTAGAGGGTGATTTTGAAGTAGCGGAAGGTGAAATCGTTTTATTGGAAAATGTTCGCTTTAATGTCGGCGAAAAGAAAAACGATGACACCTTGTCAAAACAGTATGCCGCGCTTTGTGATGTTTATGTCATGGATGCTTTCGGAACCGCTCACCGTGCACAGGCTTCTACACACGGTGCGGGCGCTTTTGCAGATACGGCTTGTGCCGGCCCTCTGTTGGCAGCCGAGTTAGAGGCGTTAGGCAAGGCTTTGAATAATCCTGCACGTCCAATGGTCGCCATTGTCGGTGGCTCCCAGGTTTCTACAAAGTTAACCGTACTTGAGTCGTTGTCTGAAAAGGTTGATCAATTGGTTGTTGGTGGTGGTATTGCCAATACCTTTATTGAAGCAGCAGGATACAATGTCGGTAAGTCTTTATCAGAATCTGATTTGGTTTCAACTTGTAAGAAGTTAAATGGCATTATGGAAGCGCGTGGTGCTGCCATTCCTTTAGCATCAGATGTGGTTTGCGGTAAAGAATTTTCTGAATCCGCAGTCGCTGAAACCAAGAATGTTTCTGAAGTTGCGGATGACGATATGATTTTTGATATTGGTCCTGATTCAGCAGCAGAATTGGCAGAAATCATTAAGCATGCGGGAACAGTAGTTTGGAATGGTCCCGTTGGTGTCTTTGAGTTTGATCAGTTTGGCGCTGGAACCAAGGCCATTTCTATGGCGATTGCTGAATCAAAAGCATTTTCTATTGCTGGCGGTGGAGATACGTTAGCGGCAATTGATAAGTATAATATTGCCGATAAGGTTTCTTATATTTCAACGGGTGGTGGTGCTTTCTTAGAGTTTTTAGAGGGTAAAAAATTACCGGCGGTTGAAATGTTGGAAAAAGCTGCTGCAAAATAAACAATCGATAAGGTCAGACAGAAATCGTCTGGCCTTTTATTTTCACTATGCGATTTGGGTGTATCAGAAGGAAGGAAAAGGATACCTCGGTAAATGAATTTTGTGTCCTATGGAACAGGAATTTATTTTGCGAGATGTCTTGCTTTCTAACGTCATCGTTAAAACTTAAAAGGTCAAAAAAATAACATGCCATCAGGTTTAAGAAGAACAAAAATTGTTGCTACTTTAGGTCCCGCTACAGACAGAGATGGGGAGCTGGAAAAAATGATAGAAGCCGGCGTTGATGTTGTGCGTATTAATATGTCCCATGGTAATCCGCAAGAGCATGTCGGCAGAGCCAGTAAAGTCAGAGAGATAGCTGCCAAGCTAGATAGAGAAGTAGGGGTTCTGGTTGATTTACAAGGTCCTAAAATTCGGATAGCGCGTTTTACAGACGATAGCATTTTTCTGGTTGCCGGTGATACCTTTGCCTTAGATAATAATGTTGATCCATTAGCCGGTAATCAAAAAGAAGTCGGTCTGACCTATAAAAGCTTGCCTTATGACGTTAAGCCAGGGAATCGGTTGTTGCTGGATGACGGTCGTGTGGTATTGGATGTTGATAAGGTCGAAGGTGAACGCGTTATTTGTACCGTTGTTGTGGGCGGAAAGCTTTCTAACAATAAAGGGATTAATTTACAGGGCGGTGGTTTGTCAGCGGCAGCCTTAACGGAAAAAGATAAAGAAGATATTTTAACAGCCGCTGAAATCCAGTGTGATTACCTAGCGCTATCTATTCCAAGAAGTGCTGAAGATGTTGAATATTGTCGTTCTTTGGCTGAGAAGGCCGGTTTAAATTGTAGTATTGTGTCAAAAATAGAACGTGCAGAAGCGGTCAATGATGATTTTACATTAGACAGTATTATTTTGGCTTCAGATGTGATCATGATCGCCCGTGGTGATCTCGGTGTCGAAGTGGGTGATGCACAATTACCGGCGTTGCAAAAGAAAATGATTAAACGCGCTCGTCAACTTAATCGGATTACCATTACCGCAACGCAAATGATGGAAACCATGATCGAGAATGCGATTCCGACTCGTGCTGAAGTCTTTGACGTTGCCAATGCGGTCATGGATGGTACCGATGCGGTCATGTTGTCCGGTGAAACGGCAACGGGACATTCACCAAGCTTGGTTATTCAGACCATGGCTGAAATTGCGAGAGAAGCCGAAAAATCAAGAAGTACACGTGAATCAACACATCGTATTGATGAGTCATTTACTGCGGTAGATGAAACTATCGCGATGGCGGCAATGTATGCTGCAAACCATTTTGGTGTGACCTGTATTGCGGCTTTAACCGAATCTGGCAATACCCCTTTGTTAATGTCAAGAATCAGCTCGGGTATCCCCATTATTGCACTAACACCGCATATCGATACGCGTCGAAAAGTAACGCTTTATCGCGGTGTTTACCCAACAACGGTTGATTATACCGGGCTCTCTGATGAGGAAGTTCAGGATAAAATACTCTTAGAGTTAAAAGCAAAAGGCGTGACCAAAGCCGGTGATTTGGTGGTGGTTACCCGTGGACAATCTCGTGGTCTGATGGGGGGTACCAACCAGATGGAAATTGTTAAGGTTCCTTAATAATTTAGAAAGACTTTAAAGGAAAGCTGAGATACAGTTACTTTTTATAGGATGTGAAAAATTTAAAATGGTTTAACAGGTGGTTAAGCTGTTTAATATGAAATGATTTTATTTTTAAACTAATAGAGGAGTCACGCAAATGGCGATGATTACACTACGTGAATTAATGGACTACGCAGCAGAAAATAATTTTGGGATGCCTGCGTTTAATGTAAACAATATGGAGCAGGTTCGCGCCATTATGCGTGCTGCTGCAGAAGTTGATTCTCCAGTTATTCTTCAGGGGTCTGCGGGTGCACGGAAATATGCTGGTGAACCAATGCCTCGTCACATGATCGCTGCAGCTGTTGAAATGTTCCCGAATGTTCCTGTCGTTATGCATCAGGATCACGGTTCTGATGTGGGTGTGTGCCTACGCGCCATTCAGTCAGGTTTTACGTCTGTTATGATGGATGGATCTTTGCAAGCAGATATGAAAACTCCTGCGTCTTATGAGTACAATGCTGGAATCACTGGTGAAGTCGTTAAGATTGCTCATGCGGGTGGTGTTTCGGTAGAAGGTGAGCTTGGATGTTTAGGCTCTTTAGAAACCGGTAAAATGGGTGAAGAAGATGGTCATGGTTCTGATGATGTTCTTGATCACTCTTCATTGCTAACGGATCCGGAAGAAGCAGCACAGTTTGTTAAAGATACCAATGTTGATTGTTTGGCCGTTGCTGTGGGGACTTCTCATGGTGCTTATAAGTTTACTTCTAAGCCGTCAGATGACGTGTTGAAAATCGATCAAATTCGTAAGATTCATGAACGTATTCCTACCACGCATCTCGTTATGCACGGTTCTTCTTCTGTTCCGGAAGAATGGCTTGAAATCATCAATAATTATGGTGGTGATATGGGGCAAACTTATGGCGTTCCTGTTGAAGCGATTGTTGAAGGGATTAAGTATGGTGTTCGTAAAGTGAATATCAATACCGATCTACGGATGGCTTCAACGGGTGCCATTCGTAAGCACCTAGCAGAAAACACAGCGAACTTCGATCCTCGTAAGTTTTACAACGCAGCTGAAAATGCCATGATGGAAATTTGTAAATCTCGTTTTGAAGCCTTTGGGTGTGCAGGGCATGCTTCAAAAATTAAAGCATTAGGTTTAGAAGAGATGCAAGCACGTTATGCTTCAGGCGCATTGGATCAAAAAGTCAATTAATTTTTGTATGGTCTGAATCGAAAAACCCGAGCTTTGTCTCGGGTTTTTTTATGTCCCAAAAAACTCAGAGAGCCCTTTTTGTTGGTGTAGCCATCTCGTGCAAAGGTCTCTCAGATTGGCTGAAAGGGAATTTCACTAATGGGATAAGGGGTTAAGTTTTGTAAATCCATTACGGTATTACCATCGCCGTTTTTTGATAGATTGTTCACGAAAATATGCGCTAATGGTAAGCCGGCTTTTTCAATCGCACCCACCGTTAGTAAAGCATGGTTGAGACAACCGAGTCGATTACCAACCACCAAGATAAGGGGATATTGCAATTCCATCGCCAAGTCAATGTTTAGACCGTCAATGGCTAAAGGAGAGTAAATGCCGCCAGCACCCTCTACTAATGCAAAATGATGATCAGGTACTTGACAAGCAATCGCCAGATCTTTAATTGTAATAGGTTTTCCCCCTTGCTCTGAGGCTTGTTTAATCGCGCGAGCCGGTGAAATGGCGGCTTCGAACAAATAGGGGCAAATGGTCGGCAAGGATTCTATGTGATCTGTCGCTTGTTGGAGTTGTATGGCATCATCTGAATATAAAAGATTGTCTGTATTCCGTATGGCGCCAGAGGCGATGGGTTTTCGAGCAGAAATGGCCAGGCCTGGCCGTTTTTCTTGTAAAAAGCGGCCAAGCTGGCAGGCGACAAAGGTTTTGCCAATATCGGTATCGGTTCCTGTTATAAAAAAACCACCTGTTGGGGTGGTTTTGAGCCAATCTAGTAAGGGTGTATAAGCTGTCGACATTGCCATCTTTAGGGGTTGTCCATCAGTCTTGATTGGGCTTCTTGATATTTTTGGAAAGTCATTTCCACAACGTCTTCAGGCAATTCAGGGCCAGGTGCTGTTTTATCCCAGTCTAAGGTTTCTAGGTAGTCACGGATAAATTGTTTATCAAAGCTTTCAGGGTTTTTGCCAACCTGATAGCTGTTGACTGGCCAAAAACGAGAACTATCCGGTGTTAAGGCTTCATCAATTAAATGGATAGTGCCATTTTCATCTTCACCAAATTCAAATTTGGTATCTGCAATAATAATGCCGCGTTCAATCGCAAAGTCAGCAGCCATTTTGTATAGTGCTAAGCTGTAATCCCGTATCTTCTCTGCTTTTTCTTTGCCAATGCGTGCGACGACTTCATCAAAAGAGATATTTTCATCGTGCTGTCCTAATTCAGCCTTAGTGGATGGGGTGAATAGGGGCTGTGGAAGTTTTTCGGCTTTTTTTAACCCTTTTGGAAGGGCAATGCCGCAAACGGTTTGTTTCTTTTTGTATTCCTTCCAACCAGAGCCAACGAGATAGCCTCTCACGATAGCTTCTACAGGAAGGGGTCGGAGTTTGCGAACAATCATGGCGCGTCCGTCTAGTTGTAGCAATTCTTCAGGCGTTAGGATGTCAGCAAATTTAAGATCATCTGACAGTTGATTTGGCAGTATCGACTGAGCCTTATGCATCCAAAATTGTGCAGTCTCAGTGAGGATACGCCCTTTTCCCGGTATCGGTGTTGGCAAAACGACATCAAAAGCTGAAATTCGGTCGGTGGTGACAATTAATAGATGCTGGTCATCAATATCGTAAAGGTCTCGTACTTTACCCTTGTTGATTAGAGGCAAGCTGGTGAGAGAAGACTCAAAAAGAGGACGCATAAAATACCCTAAGTTATGTTAGTTGGTGACAGGCCACTTTAAAGTGAAGATCTCATAGCGAATCGGCTAAAACACTATTGAGAATAAGACGATTTTAGCGCATCTTTGGATGGGGTAGGTGAGTTTTATTGGAACTTTATTGGCAATCCTGGCAATCGCGGAATGTTTTCTTTTTAAAAAAGGGGGAAGCCTGTTAAAATAGTTTAAATTTATTTTTGATATTAAAGAAAGGGTTTTGAACATGGCGAAAAAAGAAAATTAGATTGCACCATCAATTTTATCTGCAGACTTTGCACAACTTGGAAAGGATGTGAAAGATGTGATTGCAGCAGGTGCTGATGTAGTGCATTTTGATGTGATGGACAATCATTATGTCCCTAATTTAACCATTGGCCCTTTGGTCTGTGAGTCGCTAAAAAACTTTATGGATCGGGAGGGGGTTAAAGCGCCGATTGATGTGCATTTGATGGTGAAGCCGGTTGATCGTATTATCCCTGACTTTGCATCAGCGGGTGCGGACTATATTACTTTTCATCCAGAAGCCTCTGAGCATGTTGACCGCTCATTGCAGTTAATCAAAGGTGAAGGTTGTAAAGCCGGGCTAGTCTTTAACCCTGCGACGTCTTTGAGTTATTTAGAGCACGTTATGGATAAGATTGATATGATTTTAATTATGTCGGTCAACCCCGGATTTGGTGGTCAAGCTTTTATTCCCCAAGCGTTAGAAAAATTAAAAGCCGTTCGACAAATGATTGATGCTTCCGGGCGTGATATTCGTTTAGAAATTGACGGTGGCGTGAAAGTGGAAAATATTGCAGAAGTTGCTGCGGCCGGGTGTGACACCTTTGTCTCTGGTTCTGGTATTTTTGGCAAGGCCAATGCGTCTGATGCTAATCGATACGATACCGTTATTCAGCAGATGCGAGAAGCGTTGGCTAACGCTTAAGCCGTAAAGACTTGCGATTGAAGCCATAAACGCCAGTCCAAACTGGCGTTTTGCGTTCTAATCCCAACACCTTAATGGGCTTGGCCGCCAATAAAATGGAAAAAAATATGACACAACAAAAAATTAAGCCCGAGTTCATTTTGATTGATTTAGATGGCACTCTTATTGATAGTGTGCCTGATTTAGCCTAGTGCGTGGATGAAATGATGAAACAACTCAATTTACCGACCCGCGGTGAAGCGGCTGTGCGTGACTGGGTTGGCAATGGGGTTCAGCGTTTAGTGGAAAGAGCGCTGGTCAATTCGGTAGAGGGGATGCCGGAAGCATCATTGATGGATCAAGCTTATCCTATTTTCCTTGATTTATACCAAGTTAATACGTCTCAAAGAAGCCGTGTCTATGATGGCGTAGTAGAAGGTATCGAATGGATGAAGGCTCAAGGGTATGGCGTGTCTTGTGTCACCAATAAAGCAGAAGCTTTTACGGTGCCGTTGTTGAAAGATAAAGGTTTGTATGATTATTTTGAAGTGG
>Ga0100392_1005169_pt1 | contig 11531 bp, 6 predicted proteins | sample CryGeymeta201516_FD_81548 | JGI IMG/M metagenome (GOLD analysis project Ga0100392, IMG submission 81548) | Groundwater microbial communities from Crystal Geyser aquifers in Utah, USA - Crystal Geyser metaG 2015-16 | ecosystem: Environmental > Aquatic > Deep subsurface > Groundwater | place: USA... | reverse complement strand
TTGGTATGGTGGTGCTTTGGGATGATTTTGTTGTTGGTGGCGATGATGACTCAGTAATAAAGGTAGTGGGAACGGCTTCATTGTTAGACTCGTTAGATTCGTGGTCGTCTTGAGCTTTCGAGCTTTCGTCGGCCGCTTTGTCTGGCTGACCCTTGCCGTTGTTGTTTAGAGAGGGGTAATCGTCCAAACTCTCGTCGTGGCTTTTGGCTATCTTCAATTTATTTGCGTCCTTGACTTTGTGCCTCGGGTTCGATTTGGATCTTTTCTGGGCCAACTGTTTGTTTTTCTTGTCTGCACTCTTGATACTATCATCCTTATTGGATACTTCATTGGGTGTCTGCTGCGGAACCCAACCATCTTCACTGTCACCAGTAGACTGAGGTTCCAAAGTTTTATCATCAGAGCCACTGCCGTAGCCGTAGGTTATTTCTTTTAGTATCGGCGGATTATCAGCGGTATTCGCTAGGTAATCTTTAGACGAAGGTTTTGCAGTAGTGCTGTCAGTATCCGTCGATGAGTTTGGCTGAGTGTTCTCGCCGGCAACTTGTTGTGGCCCCCCTTCATCGGAGCCATCTCTTTTGGGTGACACTGTCTTACTCTTACCAGAGAACTCATGAAGTTCATGAGTAAAAACGTTACCATAGGATGTCGAGCTCTTCTCCAGTTTTCGTGCTTTTTGATGAGTCGCAGCAGAAACTCCTTTGATGCCGCCGCGGATTCGACGACGCTGATTTTCTGGAACGACAGTTGCAGTGGTACCATTCAAGACTAACCCAACAGCGAGTGCTAGAACAATGAAAAGCACCATTGCTTGAGCCTGATAAAGAATAACCGAGCGATAAAAATGAAATGCAATGTATCTGGGGGTTTCGTCTGGAAATTCCCTCTCTGGTAAAAAAGGTAAAGTAAAATTTACAAAAATAAACAAGTTTAAGTATTTTTGTTATGACGATACCGAGTCATGTGTGTCATTCAATCGTATCTTGCCGCAGTAGGTCAAACGTCATTCAAAACAATTTCTTTGAAATGGCACGATTCAGTATCGGCATTGAGACCTGTGCAGACGGAGAAAAGCCATGATGATGAAGAGCCTCTTCTTCGATCGACGTCAACCTCCGCTATCAGGTAATAATAGAGTAGTGAGTGGTAGTTACTTCGCCTCGTTTTTAAAACTCAATAAATTGCAACAACAAAACATACTCTGTCCAAATTTGATTGATCCAACAATACATACATAATCAATGTGCTCAAAAATTGCCTGTCGAAATTGCGGGAAAGCAACTTGGGTAGGATGTGGGATGCATGTATCGTCGGCATTAAGAGGAATTTCCAACGAACAACGATGTTCCAATTGGACTAAAGGAGCTGCTTATCCATGCAAAGGCGATGGACCTGGTGGTCAACGTGGAATAAAATTGGCATACGGATATTAAAAAAAAATTTGGTGGCTTTTTTACTTGGCGCTTCTGGAGTTGAAGACGTTGGAAGGTTCAGCTATTGGAAAGTGGAAAGGATCGGCTGGCCGGGACACATTTTAAAATGAAATTCAAAGCAAGAATCTGGAAAGTGGCCACACCACAAACAAGCAATTTTCAGGTCACGGGGAGAATATCCCAGAGAAAATTAAACGCAACCACAACACTGTGAAAATCCGTGGAATTTGTCAAAACTGCCAAATGATCTATAGATGAACTAGACAGGTCCCTTTGATCGAACCAGCTAAGCTCTTCGAATGTCAGCTTTGTACAAATTACTGATTTAAAAATTATTTTCTTCCAACTTCCTGTTGTGCTCGTGCTATTTCCAGAGAGTTGGATATGCTCTTGGTGCAATTTATTCATCTCTAAATTCTACTAGTTGTCCCGACAATTTATCTCTGTAGAGGCTCGCTCCAATGGTCTAACGGTCTAACGCTGTAGTAAATGACATCCATTCACTGAACTGCTTCACCAACGCAATCAATCGCTCGAATGCACGCAAGCACGTACACTCGGTATCAAGTACAATGGATTCAGAAACTGAAGAATGCAAATAATATAGGCGCTAGATGGGGCATTTTACCTACCTGCCAGATTGTCGCTACACAAATCAAGATGCAATTATTTTACGTATCCCACTAGCCAGCAGCTGAAACCTGGAATACCTAAGAATCCAAAGCAAATGTAGAGAATTCCTAAACAGCCGCTTCCGTATATAATCTGAAAAGTTGACGGTGAGAGATTGGAGCCAAAACTCTAACGCAGCAAATATATTAACGTGCAACGGAACTATTACTCAACCATTTTTTTTTACCTCTACCATAAACGGCACCGGAAGCCGGAGATCGGCATGCTATCCATCCTTTAGTTGCATTCGGGACCCTGAGTTCTGGTCTTCAACATGGGATGCGGCGACTGCTGGCCGACGCAAATTATATTGATATCAGCTGCAGTAGCTGTCTCCTCTGCGTTCGTACCTTGTGATTGAAAAAATGACTGTCTGTCATGATGTACGATGAAGATGACCAAGCAATCATGTCTTGATTATTACTACGGTACCAGTACCAGGTATTGGTCATACTAGTCTTTCAGCTAGTAGCTAGCTAGTAGTAGTGTAGTTGTGTAGTACTAGTCTAGCTAGAAGTACCTGGTACTACTAGGCTACTAGTAGGCTACTAGCTAGAGAGTAGACACGATTGTTGTTCGAACAAATTGAAAAGAAAAAAAAATCAAAAGCACTGCCAGCGACTAAATTCCCCTAAAAATTGAATTCAACTGCCCAGCTCTCATGGGGTGCTCTCACAACAGTAACCTTAGCACCAACAGAGTGAGAGTAAATTCCATCATTTTTAAACTTCAGATTCGGAATCAACACCGTAAAGGTATATCAAACTGATTTCAAATATCTGGGGTCTTGTAGCACTAAAACATCGATACCAGATCGGATTGCACTGTAGATCCATTGAACTTTTTGCTTTCGTTACTTTACAAATCAGAGAGAAATTTCTCTGGCTTTTCTTGTTTCAATATACCATTTCATTTAATTGTAAAATGAGCAGGATACGGAGACCATCCTGCAGCAGCATCATCAGCAGTCAAACCAGACGGCAACCTTTGCCTCTCATGCTGTTGACTATGATGTGGGCAACAATTTCCCTCTCGCCGGTGACGGCCACACCTCATCGTGCTTATCCCGTGTTCTCAAGCAGCAGCAGTAACAGCATCCAAAATAATCACTTCTCGAAGAATGAGCAAGCTTTATCCAAGCAGCCACAGCAACGACTGCGAACAGGAAAGAAGCGTGAGCGAGATCTCTCCAGTTTTTCCCCTCAGTCTCGAGTGGTGGGGGGCACGACTGTCACGGACTTGGATAAGCATCCTTTCTTTGCCGAATGGCACGATCAATTTTGTGGAGGAGCGGTACGTTGTGTCTCGTGTGTGGTCTGCAAAGACAGGTTGAACGTGACAGGGACTACAGTCCACACATCTCACTCATGCCCGTATCTCACCACCCTGCCCCCCACCTTCCATCAACAGTTGATCCATGATGATCTCGTTCTTACAGCTAGTCATTGCTACAATGGGCGAATCCTGCACGAGGATATTTATTTTCGCAACGTGAAACGAAAGGATGCGGAGACCAGTGTTCATCGAACCATTGCCGCTTTCGAGCGACATCCGCGCTACAATATGGAGTATTCGACGCGAGAGTGGGATTACTTGATTCTGAAATTGGACAAATCGGCATTGGTCGACGACGATGGCAACCCTACCGGTGTGAAAACCATTCCTCTGAATCGCAACGCCAGTATTCCTCAGGCTGGCGACAAGCTCTGGGGCATTGGATACGGTCAACTTGGCGAGGATATTGAGGGCATGTCTCCAACATTACAAGAAGTCAGCATTGCTGCATATTCCAATGCAACCTGCGAAAAACAATACACCAAGTTCTTTGAGCAAGACTACATGTTCTGCTCCGGAAATCCCGACGGATACGGAGGCAAAGATACCTGCCAGGGAGACAGCGGGGGGCCAATTGTGCACCAAGAAAGTGGCATGCTGGTAGGCCTGGTTTCTTTTGGAATTGGATGTGCACGACGCGAATTTGCCGGGGTCAATTCTCGTGTCAGTGCCGCTATTGATTGGCTGGATGATGCGAAGTGTCGTTACAGCAATTATCCAGCTTGTGGAACTACTGCTCCCGCCACTCAGGCACCTGCTTTATCGACTGAGTCTGCCTCCAGAAGGGGAAGTGGATCCCTTACAGTGAGCATTGTCTTGGATGATTATCCAGAAGAATTGTCATGGATCATGCAGTCCAAAAATGGGAACGAAACTCTTCATTTCCAACCGTTTCAATCCTACACAACAGCACGAGCCACGATCTCCCGGACCTTTGATAATTTGCAAGCTGGAGAAACATACATGTTCAAAGTTGCCGATTTAGAAGGAGATGGCAGTTGCTGTGCATTTGGGAACGGCCAGATCATTATTCAGGATAATGTACAAGAGATTGCTGTCTTTTCAGCTCAGGGTAACTTTGGGCGATATTATGAAGTGGATTTGGAAATACAAGCCAGTACCGGACATGCAGAAGTTATCGGACGATCCGGTAATTATACGCCCTCAACTTGGTCTCAATATGAAGAAATGATTGCGCCTGACAACGCCGACTGGCCTGGAGCATTTCCGTTGGCTGATGCGTTTAGTGTAGTTGTCAACGTGCAAACTGACGACTATCCCGACGAGAATTCCTGGGAGTTAAAACAGTACGATTCTGGGACAGGTCAATGGCTCATGGTTGATCAATGGGATGGAGCAGCCTCAACGACAAGAACTTTAGATTCTGTGGAGATTGCCAACTTGCGACCGGGCTCGTACCATTTTCTCATTAGAGATTCTGGGTCGGACGGCAATTGTTGTAACTATGGATCTGGATTTGTCAGTTTAACCGGTCCCTTGGCAATTCAGCAGGGCGAGAAAGGATTCCTTTGGGGCAACGATGGCAAATTTTGGGCACTGGACGAGATTTTTTTCGAAGTGGATATCTCGGGGTTTATCACTTATATCAATTTCCATGGCATAAACTTATGAAAAGCGATAGGAACGAAGCATTTGTCCTAGGCACTCTGGTCTCCTACCTCTCGTGACTTCACGAGCGCTTCCAAAAATTGTGTTGCGGTCGAGTCTATCCTCGTCAGTTGAAAGGTTGGAATATCGAGCAGTTTTAAAACTGCGTTGCGCTACATTTGTCGCCTGTTCCCAATCTTGCATTTGTTATCATTGAAAGTGGATAAACGGATTTACCGAATGCCACAAACGACCACGGATTATCGTAAATAGAGCACAGATGAAGGTTTCATGATAGAACTAAAAATAATATTTTTGAAATTGAAAAAAGTTACTTAAAGTAGTAGAGCTCATATTCATTCATTGTAAGTCCTTTCTAAACTATTTTCTTGTGCGAGTGCAAGTCACTGATTGATCTGGCTGCTCTTTTCATGCTTACTGAGAAGGATTCGAAGAATCCTTGTCGACGATAGGAAGTTGATCCAGAGTGGCCAAGTCGATGACGCGACGGTTTCCTCCCGATGTTCCCTTCATCATGGCCTGGAACTGATCATCCGCATCTTTGGCATGAATAACTTCGTACTCGGGTACAATGTTGTGCTTAGCGCAAAAGTCAAGCATCTCCTGTGTTTCAGGGATTCCTCCGATGAGGGATCCTTCCAAAGAGTGTCGGCTGCCAATGAGACTGAAAGCGCTGATTTCAAACGGCTTTCCAATAGCACCAAGAAGGACGTGGGTTCCTCCGACCTTCATAGTTGGTGTAAGTTTGGCAATGTCATGGGGAGCAGCAACAGTATCGAGGATAACATCAAACGACCGAGCAGCATTTTTCAAAGCTTCGTCGTCGGAATGGATCAGGTATTTACAACCAAGACGCTCGGCTTCCGCCTTTTTCTTGTCGGATCGGGAAAGAACGGTCACGCTGTCAACTTCCATAGCCTTGCAAAGCTTAATGGCCATTTGACCTAGTCCACCGAAACCAACAATAGCGACGTTCTTTCCCTTGCCGCCGCCCTTCTGCAAAATGTGACGATTTAGCGGAGAGAATGTGGTGATTCCAGCGCAAAGTAGGACACCAGCATATTTCATATCCATATTTTCGGGAATGTGAAAGACGAACTTGTCATTGACAACAATGTCTCTGGAGTATCCTCCGTTGGTGTGACGACCTTCAGCATTTTTGAAGTTGGCTCCCTTTCCCTCGGGGAACATGGATCCGTAGGTTTGGATCATGTTGGGGCAATGCTGTTCCAGCCCTTCTTTGCACAAGTCGCACTCGTTACAGCTCTGGACCATGCAGCCGACGCCAACTTTATCTCCGACCTTGAATTTTGTCACTTTATTCCCGACTTGGCGGACAATTCCAGAAATTTCGTGACCAGGAGCGATGGGCCAGGAATCTAATCCCCAGTCTCCGTTGCAGGCGTGGCAGTCCGAATGACACATACCACAATATTTGATATCAATAGCGACGTCATTTGGGCCAGTCTCGGGACGCGAAATGTAAAAGCATTGAAGCTCGGCCTTGGTATCGAAAGCGCCTGATATTGGCAGTTTTATTCATTTTTGAAAGAAATGTGAGAAATTGCCTTGACAAAATCGATACTGGTATTGAACAGTGGAACAATGGAACAGTGGAACAGTGGAACATACCGAGTGCGAGGATCTTTTTTTCTCCGGTTGGGATAGTAGCCATTGTGAAAGTAAATTAAAGGTTTTGTTAGTTTATGGCGAGCTGGAAAATGCAGGCAATCTCGATTTTATGAATTCAAACAAGGTTGATGATCAGCAAAACATTCCTGTCTCCGGGGAGGATGAAGGCGACGATAGTCGGTGATGGCCTTGGAACTTCTTATTTGTTAGCTGACGCAGAAAGGATACGCGATGGATCGTGATGGATCTTCAGCGGATCTGTTTGGATTTGCTCGGCGTTATATCGGCGGCGAGATTGCGGCAGGGTCTTAAAACTACGGTAGTCCGTATAAGACTAGACTAGTAGACTAGACTACTGGATGACGAGCGATAGCGAGCATCTTCGAAGGTTGATGATGATGGTGCTCCCGTAATATTCAAATCGGGAGCGACGAGCTCCAAAAAAAAAAACGTAGCTCGAGCCGACATTTTGATATTTTTTTACTCCATTAGTTAAAAACTGCACTATCCGTACCAGGTAGCTTAGAATAACAGGAACCGATTCGGACGACGAAGAGGCGCGATCGATCCAAGATTCTCCACCGGAACATCAAATCGATCAAATTTTGCGCAGCATGTTGTAGCTTACTGGTCGCATAGTGACAGAGGGGGACTTAAAAAAACAGTACGACGGCAGAAACAGAGAATAGCACGCGCCACTCAACAAATATTGCGAACTAGCTTGACATTATATTGCAGGGTTACCTTAGCTGCACTGCTGGCTCTGAAAATTACCGATCTGTTCAATGATGAATTGGTTATGTAAACAACGAACTTGTTGAGAAGTTTTACCCCTGAAGCATCAAGCCCAATCCAATAATCAAGTAAAAAACTGCGCTCAACAATAGGCTGGATTCGGCCAACTTATTCGCGGCCAACACGCTTAGATAACCTCCAGTGAAAAAGGACAGGGTAAGACCGACGAACACCTGGAGCTTCATTTGGTTGGCCTTGTTGCCACGAACGACTTGACCAAGGAAAGTCCCGATATCGGAACTGCATCCAGAAAAGTGAGCCGTACGGCATAGGTTCGCCGTGTGTACCGATGTGATACTGTTTTGCATACCATTGACAATGGCAGCTAAACAGAATCCGAGCAAAGGCTTGTTGCCCGAGAACATAGACTTGGACGAAAAGAGCAATGCAGCAGCTAGTACGAAGGCTGGTCCGACCGACTTGGAGAGCTGGAACGTTTTGGGAGTTGGGTTCATAAGACTTGCAATGAAGGAGCCACCGATGTAGCTTGCCAATACTTTCATCTGCGTAGCAAACACGTTGTTTCTTCCGGTAGCCAAACCAACTGCAGCTGTTGTGTAGGCTCCAGTGACAGCTGCAACGGCCTGCTTGGTGCCATCGTGGGCCGCAGCGCCCGAAAGACAGCAGCCGTTCAAGAATCCACTATTCAAGGCAAGAATCAAACCAGATTTGACAGCTACAGTCGTGCTGATGGCTCGTTCCTTTTTGGTTTCCTTTTGGACGTACGTGTTCACTGTAAACGTCGGTTTTTTCATCGGCTTTGAGAGAGTCGCTGCGGGGGCAGCCGCACTTTGGGATACTGCCACAAGAACAAGAAAGAAGGAACGGTATATCATTTCGATGGTAGCTAAATTTCGAGACTTATTTTAGACGAACGAGGCAAAAAATTATGAGCTCATCCGAAAGATTTGAAAAGATACCTTTTGGGTGTGATGACGTAAATTCGATGTCAGCTGTCCGTGCGAACGCTATCGTATGAAATTCCTTTGATTAGGCAATGGTTTGGCACGTGCAGTCCGGAGAGACTCAGCAGCAACACGATCGTATGCTCCCATTTCCGATGCCTCCCACTATTTTTTACCGACACTGCCACTGGGCGGGCTTCGCGAAGCTTTGAGCTTCACATTTAAGCACGACCGATACAACAAACCAGGCGCTAATATTTTAGAGAGGTTGTGTTGGTGAATGGCTCTAGAGGAAGTGTTACCTGCTTCGCAGCGATCGCAAGAAAACAGTCTAAAACTAATGATTGTTGGCGTGGACAACGAAGAAAAACCCATTACCAGTGGTAATTTTCAACTGCAACAAAAATGTTGTGATGTTCCTAAGCAATTGCCGTTGCGTTTAAACGGGTAGAGATTTTGCTGTCTCCAATGATTTCTTCATCAGTGGGTGGTGCGACTTCTTTGATATTTCTTCCTCGATTTCTTCGGGAGTTGGAACAAAAAGTGCATCACCTGGTCTTCGCGATGAGCTCTTGACACGTCGATGACGTGGGCGGTTTGTAGGCGCAGGCTCAGAGGCGCAATCGTCGGAGGTTGCCTGATCATCTCTCGTCGACAAAGCTACCGCCGACAGAACACGATTGATATCCGGCATGACATCCAAAGCTGCACCATTGTGATGAATGCTAGATGTCTCGGATGCTGACAGAATTTCACTGACATGCACAGATGCATGGGCCGTTGTTTCCTCTTCCGGTCTTTTCTGCATATCGAGAAGCTGTTTTTCGCGAAGGGCTGCCTCATCCGGTACAATATCATGGTATCGGTCGAGGTCAACCTGAAACATGCGTTCGTCCGTCTTTTTCTGTTGAGCTTGTCCTACCACTGTAAGACACGGCGCCCATTGTGAATATTCGTCCCAAACAACATCTTCGTATCGGTAGTAATGCAGCGATTGAAAAGTTCCGGATTGCAAAGGATCAATTCCTTCCACGACGCAAATGACTTCCGAGACATTATTCCGAAAAAATTGCTTGAGTTCTTTTAAATCTTTCGTGGGCGTCATGCTATCGTGGAACTTTTCAATCTCGTCCAGGTTGAGGGAAAGATGTGTACCTTCCAATGGAAAGTCATCCTTGGCTTCCGCAATTTGTTGATATCGCACATGATTCTTCCATCTTCCCAAATGTCCGTAGGATTCACCGCAAATAGGACAAATGACATCGTCTCGACTCGACGTTTTTCCGTCGACTTGCCGAAGCACCAATCCAGAAGGTGTCACTATACCTACCGGTGGCGCTGTTGGTGGATGTAACAAACTATAAAGATCGATATGATGACTGATGACTGTGGGAAAGCTCAAAAAGAGCATACCACCCAGTTCATCATCGGGTTGCAATAATCGCAGGGGACGCGGTACGGGCCGGTGATTCATGACACAGTACATGCGGACGTGTGCTTCGACGACGGGATGACCGGCATCGGCATCAAAGAGTCGAACTTGGAATCGTACTTGTCCGTTGACGATCGACACCAAAGCCTTGCGTGAATTAATGACCTGGTTGGATCGAGTTTCAGACCGTCCAAAACGAGCATACAAAAAGGCCAACAGAAAGGCATTGAAAACCATACTCCAAGCCATTTGAAGATAGATCAAAAACTGCAAACTACCACATTCAGGTTCAAAGTAGGAGTTAACACCATTGGGTAAACCATATCCTGTAAGTAGAAGAAGGAAGGCAGCAGTGAGTTGAGTGTTTTAAGGATAATCTGCCATTACAGCACAGCAAACAGCAAACCTACCAACTGTGGTACAGGTTTCCAGCGAAAAGGCAAAAGCCGGACCAAAGGAAATTGGCTCATTATCGGGTCCCAAGCCGCAATCGCTTTTGGAATTTACCGAATCTTGCCAGACGTAAAGAGTGGCAAACAGTAGAATCATTCCTGTCCAAGTGCCCATCAAAATGCCCAAACTGCGCGAAGTCGGCCATCGCAGCATGGTATGGAACCAATTGTGCTTGAGCAGAGAATAAATGCGCAGTCCCTGATTGTGTTCAATGTGAACCTTGTTGGCGGATTGACCAAAGGGACGGTTGCGCAAGACCAAGCGGGGCAGATAGGACTCTCTAAGTTCACGAGCCGAATCAGCACCTTCTATTTCGTCCAAAGAATCAGTATTACCCGCCATGTTGTGACGAAAGGAGGAAGGTTCCCCTTCTCGATCGGAAATCGTTTCTCCGTGGTTGTCACTCATATTGCGGCCTCTCGAACCATTGAGCCGATTGTGAACGGCACCAGCACCAACATTGCCGTTGATCTTGTCTGGTTGAATCATAGTTTCGGGTAGACTGTTGTGGTTGTTGTCCATTCTTTGGTGGCGGTCGTCGTTGATGCTGTTGCTGCTGTTGTTGTTGCTGCTGATTGTGAATTGTGATTTAAAAAAAAGAGAGCACACGGAAGTAAACGATGCTGGTTGAGTATGTATTGGTCGGAGGTCGGAGTACAAATAAAAATAAACAGTTCGTACTTTATCTTTCAAGAATGTCGCCGGTGCTGTTTTGCTTCTTTTCGCATGTCTACTAGTCTACTGGTACTACTACCTACTACCAGTCTAAAAGTAATGATAGAATGAACACTTGTTGACGGAAGCTGTTGCCGATGCTCCGGGTTGTCTTGTTAATAATGATCCAACAATCTCTTTGTGACTGCTCGATTTGATGCAACAGTCTACTACTACTACTGAGTACCTGGTAGTAGACTACCCAGAAGGTTAATATTGATAACCAGTACCGGTAATGTATTGCTGCCATTGTAGTATTACCAGGTACTGTACCAGGTACTTAGTACTCCGTACTTATCAACCATAATATTTTTTTTCTTCTTGCGTGACAACTTTTTTAATCACGGACAAGGGAAACAGGAAGAAAATCTCAATAATCCCGTAAAAAGCTAATGTGGAGACTACTTGAATATTAGAGTAATATTATGGATAGACTGGACTACTGGACTAGACTAGTGTGTGGATACAGAGCAAGCATAGGCACACGACCTAATAGAGTATGACCTAACTCCTGAGTCCCACAGTCCACCT
>Ga0100392_1005164_pt1 | contig 11539 bp, 8 predicted proteins | sample CryGeymeta201516_FD_81548 | JGI IMG/M metagenome (GOLD analysis project Ga0100392, IMG submission 81548) | Groundwater microbial communities from Crystal Geyser aquifers in Utah, USA - Crystal Geyser metaG 2015-16 | ecosystem: Environmental > Aquatic > Deep subsurface > Groundwater | place: USA... | reverse complement strand
GTTGATGGATAGCCGGCAGAATCTGCAAAAGCTGTTGTTTGAGTTAAACCTGCTATTTTAAGCGCATGCACTTCAACGTTAATTTATATAAAACGCGTTTTAACGGTGGTGAAGCAAACGATAATGTAGATGTTTGAAAATAGTGGTAATAAACACAGCGGATAAATGGTGCCCGGGGCCGGAAAATATTGCAGGGAGCAATATTTGACAGCTTTAGCTGGCCCGTTATGCGGGTGAGCCACATGGATGTGGTGAACACCTGAACCGGCACGCCCTGTCGAGCGAGGGATTTTAAAACGCTTACAAACATCATACGAAATGCCTTGTGTAAGGATTTTTCTTCCCAAGTTTCGTTCTACATTTCAGTCAAAATCGACTGTTTAAATGCGAACTACTGCACATGATTTACACACTGAAGACGATTTGTTGCTGCAAGGCAGTTAAGATGTTGTTTTGTGGGTAGAGATGTTTTCGTGTGTGCCCTTTAGCCAGTTGCTTTAGATACGATAACGTGGCTTATCGTTATAGCTAGCCGCTATGAGCAATTTTCTTAATTCTGCCAAGCATCAGTTCGAATATTGCCCAATGGCTGTCGTCAGAAAAATCGGTGGTATTAGCAAATAGTACTATTACTGTATCGCTGTCGCGGTCGTAATGCGCCAAACTTTGGTAACCAGGAATAAGCCCAGAATGTTGGTATTGATAAAGCGAGCTGTAGATCTGCTTTTCATCTGCACTTAGCAGCGAGCCATCGTTTAATGCGCGTAAAAATAAGCCGACATCTGCTGCCGTCGCCACCATAGCGCCATAGTCAGCATGCTTGATATCCTCTTTAATGCCTACGTAGTAACCACTCATCAGGCGTGCTGTATCAATATCCTTAATTGAGCGGAAAGTTGCATTAAGGCCAAGTGGCTGAAGTATCGTGTTATTTATAAAATCGAACTGATCACACTGGCATGCTTGTTCGATAATACGCTGCAGTAGCAGGTAGTTAGTGTTGGAGTACTGATATTGGCTATCCGGTGCAAAGTTGGCTGGTAAACCATATATCAGCGCTAGCCGCTGTTGGTCTGTAAGCAGATACCCTTTCTGCCAATATTCCGCAGTGTCGGTAAAGTTTGCCAGGCCGCTGCGATGTTGCACCAACATTCTAAGCGTAATGATGTCAGCGTTTGGTAAGGTGTCGGCCAGTTGCGGCAGTAGCTCACTCAAGCGGCTATCAGCTGACAGCGTGTTTGCGCTAATCAGTTTAGTTATTGCCACCGCATCGTACAGCTTACCAATACTGGCAATTTTAAACAGCGCATCCGGTCTGGCGGGTTGACGCAAATCTCTGTTGTGCCAACCTGCCGTGTAGGTAATAGCAGCGTGGTTTTTGATGTCGACATACGCAATGATGCCATCAAAGCCATACTCAAGTGTTTGTGTTAATTGGCTGGGAATATCTTTAGGCAACGGTTTTAGCCAGGCAAAAACTAATTTTACCGGGGCGAAAGCGGTTATAGAACCTACTACAACCAGCACCGCCAGTAGCCTTAGCATGTTAACACTGAGTTTAACTGCCACTATTGCTTTCCTTTTAAGGTTTCATCAAAGCCGATCATGCTACACACCTCGTCTAAACGCTCTGCAATATTGGGCTGCGCAAAACGATTTTGCGTAGTGTAGTTTGCAATAAAATCGCTATTTCCCGCCATAACAGTATCTATCCAGGGCGCATGAAATGACACTCTGGAATACACTTCTTTTACGCCATACTCGCCTAATTGCTTAAACCAGGAGTTTGCCCTTGAACTGATACCCAGCAGGCTATAGCCATCTGCGGTTTTTATAAAGGCAGGCCCACCGCTGTCACCATTGCCCGATACCCCCTCTAATGGCAGGGCATTGTCGCCCTGATTAAACACAAAATGAATTTCATTGTCTGAGACAGACTTAACGGTATTTTGTGCTTTACGTAGCTGGCCTTTGTTGGCTTTGTAGGAGACAACCTGACCTTGCTTGCCGTTGCCGGTACCACCGGCACCGATAAACCAAATCTGCTTGCCCTTTTCATCTGTATTACGAAACAGCCGTGCCGGTGATACTGATGTTACCGGCGTGCTGAGTTTTAATAAGGCGATGTCGTTGTCACTGCCTAAGCTGTAGTTTCTGTGCGCGTAACGCGCGGCTATCTGTGCGTAGCTATCACCTACTTTTATTGTATCGCCGGGCTCAAGGCAGAATACTGTATGCGCAGCCGTGAGAACCCACTGCGGGTCGATCAAAGTGCCATGTGCACCCACTTTATATAAGGTCACCAAAGGTGGAAAATCCGCCTGCGTTGCATGATACAGTGTGTCGTCGACATCGTGGCGGATAACAATAGCCTGAGCTTGTAATGTAATGCCTGCCAACAGCAGCGTGATACCAGCGTTAAAATGCATGGTTTACTCCTCGTAAGTCAGTGCAATGTTGCCACGAATTACCACCAACTTAGGCGTCATAGTGGCAAAACTATCGCTAACGGGGTTGGTATCATAAACACTAAAGGTGGCATCTTTACCGCTGGTCAACGAGCCCAGAGATTGGTCTATATGATAGGCCCTGGCGTTGCCTAGCGTCATGGCGTGTATTACCTGTTGAATAGAAATACCCGCCTCTAACCAGGCTTGTGCTTCGCCTAACATGGCGCTGCCATGCACTGTGCCCGGGTTTCCGGCATCCGTACCAATAGCGACAGCAACGCCGGCCTCTAAAACGTGTCGTAAATTTTGCTGCTGGTACAGCGCAATCTGATCGGAGAACAGCTGGCTTAGCTGAGCGACAATCGCCTGCTCTTGCGGCTTCAGTGTAGCTTTAGCTTCTGTATCATCAACATAAGGCAGATACTTTGTTAGCATCTGAAACATTGGCGCAGTATCAGCGTGCCGCAGCTTTAGCTGTTGAAAAGACTCGATAATAGCGTGGTCGGTCAGCGCGAGTTCCAGAACGCTAAAGCTAAGTTGCTGCTTAAAGATATCCCGGTAATGGTTGTAAGCGGTTAGCGTGGGTAAGTACACCACCTGATGCTGTTTCGCCAAAGCAATAAACTCGTCATCAACGGGCGCGGTCATGACACCATGCACCAGAATATTGGCGTGGGCTTTTATCGCCATTTTGGCATAAGCGAGATCTTCAACATGCACGGCGACTATTTTGCCTGCCTTGCGGGCATGCTGCATGGCATCAGCATAAATCGTAAACAGTTGCTCAGGGCTGTGGCCGGCTTCATCCGTCCAGACAAATTTAACCACCTGTATTGGTAAACCCAGCTGCATTTTAACGGCGGATAATGCCTCCTTTGCCGAGCTTACCGCTAAAAAGGTATGGCCTTCGTGTTCAAGCTCAGGCACGGCTGCGGTTGAGATAAGCTCTGCCGCAGCATAAATGTCAGGTGATGGCTGTAATGTTGCAGCATGGGCATAGTGTTGCAGCTTGCCTGACGGGCCGCCCAGATCGACGACTGCGGTAATGCCAACCTTAAGGTAGTCAGACAGTAAATCCTGCCTGTGTTGGTTTAGCCACGCCTGATCTGACTGATACGGCTGTATCTTGGTTGCGCCAATCATATCCGGCCGGGTAAAGGCCGATGCTGATTGCGCCAGATGAATATGAGCATCGATAAAACCTGGCATAACATAACTATTGTTCAGATCCACCTGTTGATAGCCTGCAGGTATTTGCGCATCCGGCGGTAAAATTTGCGTGATTTTGCCATTTTCGACCAGCAATGAACCTTTGACGGCAGGCGCTTTAATAGCGTCAACAACGATGTTGCTGTTGGTATACGCTATCTGCCCGCTGGCATAGGTAATTGGATTTAGTGTTTGTGCCGCAATTGCATCGACGTTCAGTAGCGCCAGTGAAATCAGGCCAATGGGTGTTACTTTTCTCATGTTGTTGATACTCCGCAGATGTTGCAAACTAAACGAATATCAGTGTGCAACATGCTGTGCTAAACATCTTATAAGCTGGCTATAATGTCGCTATAAGCTGTTTAGTTATTGAATTATATCAACTAAATTGATGCTAATTTTTTGGTGTAAACGGCAATAAGGGGGTTAACTTTAACCAGTTGTTTATCTTCTACCAACCGCTTCGCTTGTTGAAAGCTCGCCTTTGCTGCAGCGTGCTGCTTGGTTGCCAGATAATAATCAACAAAATCTAAATGGCCCTGAACAATGCCCATCGGGCATTGCAGCATTTGCTGATAGGACAACGCCTGCTCAAGTAAAGGCAAGGCCGCGGCCGGGGATTGTTGCCGGATAAAATACTGTGCCAGCATCGATTTGGCATAAGCCACATACAGCCAGTCCTGATTTTTTTCTGCGGCTAACAATGCTTGATTGAGCGTTGCATGGGCTGTTTCTGATTGCAGCATCAGCAGGGTGCTGCCCTTAAGATAAAGCGTGCGAGAGTATAGCAGGCTGTCTTGCTCTAAAAACGGCAGTGACGTCAGGTGCTCTAATACCGTTAGTGCCTGTGGCCAATCGTCCAATGCCATCAAGGCTTTTGCCAGCCAAAAGTAAGCATCGGCTTGTTCAGGCATGGCGACTATTGCAGACTGTAAAAAAGACACTGCAGATTTTGCATCGCCAGCATTCAGTAATTGCATGGCATTAAACAGCAGGGTGTTGTTGAACTGTTGCTCAAACGTCAGTTCGTGCTCAGCATTGCTAAGCGATAATCTTGCGTTAAGCGTTTGTGCCACCTGGCTAAACAGTGACTCAAGCGATGTGGCATGTATTACATTATGTTGCTGTGACTGGCGGCTGTATAACGTATAGCTGAGGTGGTAGTCGCCGGGGACACCACTAAGCTGACCGTCGACAATTAACGTTGCTGCCGATACCGCGAATAAACTTGTTGGCGCATTTTGCCCTGCTGACGAGCGGTTTACGATATCCAGCACGTCATCCGGTTGAAACACCGTTATATTATGCTGGCCGTTAAACTCAGTTATTACCGCATCCATAGCAGCGAATCTGAGCCAATGCATGTTGTTATCCAGCTGTGACGTATCAAACGGCAACACAAGCAACGCATGTTGCGACTCAGGTGGTGATATTGGCTTGCTGTTACCTGCCGGCGAATATCCCGACAGCCAGTAGCCTAAGCCGGCGATGCTTAATACCGCGCACAATAACAACGATAACATGACGTTCTGCCGGTTGTTGCCGGAGGCTAAGTCTGTGGGGGCGGTCTCGGTGTTTTTGCTCAACGGCAGCTGAGCAGATTGTGGCTGTGGTGTGGAGGGTATCAGCCAGGTGTAGCCCCGGCGGGGGTGGGTTTTTATTACTTCATAACCGGTAAAGGCTTTTCTGATTTCGTTTACCGACTGAAATATCGCCTGATCTTCAACGATGCTGTCGGCCCAGACGGCAGCCATAATGTCGTCTTTACTGACAACCTGACCACAACGCTCAGCTAAAAATTGCGCCAGTAAAAACGTTTTTGGCCGCAAAGTCTGGCTAATCCCACCGATACTGACGTCTCCTGTGCCCGCATCGAAATTAACGTATGGCGTTGTCAAACTGTCTCCTTCTTCAACTTGTCGTCTGGCCAGGCCGGTTAATCAAAATCTTAGACCAAGGCAAGGTGGTGCACCGTCTTACTATGCTACAGAAACCAGCCTGATATTGCTTTAGGTTAAGTGTTAACAATTATTATGCTATGGCCGTTGACTAGCCAAACAACAGATAGCTCAGATGACGGCTAATGCTGAGTAACCAGCTGGAATGCTGATAAGCCTCCTGCTGTAATGTGTTCAGATCAGCACGATTAAAGTAATAGCCGTTTTGTACCACGGCCTTTGGTGTATTAAGTGTTGTCAGTGTCGTTAACGGGTTGTCTGCCAGCAGTATAAAATCAGCCTGATAACCTGTAGCAAGTTTGCCTATTTTCAGGGTTGGGCCCAACAATTCGCCTGCTGTGACGGTGGCAGCACGTAACACGCTGTAGTTATCCAGCCCGGCTTCGGCCAGCAACTGTATTTCGTCCAGCGTAGCCGGCCCGGGTAAGCCGGTTAATGCGCCGGCATCTGAGCCGACAGCGATTTTTACACCCTGCGTAGCCATAAGCTTAGTGAGCTGATGAAAGTATTGGTCTGTTGCAAGGTTATATTCTCCCAGTCCGGCGCTGGCGTTTAGCCATCTTTTATAAGACGTATTTTCATAGATGGTACGAACAAAGGGGTTGATGGCAGCCTGATCAGTCTGCTGCAAATACTGCAGTTTTTCTGTGCTCAGGCGGGTCAATTCGCGGTTTACTGCCAGCGTTGGCACCAGAGCAATGCTATGGTTTTTTAAAAATTCCGCCGCAGATAGTGCTTTGTCAGCATTTTGCTGTTGCTGCAGAAAGCCGTCATAAATCTCTTCGGTATGCTCAAAGGTTTGCAGCGCGCTATGCTTTTCCGGCGCTTGTTGCAGCAGGTCGTAAGAAGGGTGGCCGGCAACGGCGACGCCTAAGGCGTTGGCCTCATCAAGAATGGCGCTATAGGTGTCGGCATTTAAGCCTTCATATACTTTTATAAAGTTGTAACCGCGCCCGATAAAATCGCGCACAGCCTGACGGGCAATTGCCGGGTCATCCACGCTAAAATGTGACAGTGGATCACCTTGCGCCAGGCTATTCATGATAGGTGATGAAGTGATAATACGGGCGCCATACCAGAGGCCTTGTTGCAGTTCTGTTTGCCACTTTAAATGATAGGGAAAGCCGCCCATATTTCTGACCGTGGTTACACCATAAGCCAGCGCCGACTTAGCATAGCTGCGATCCAGTACATGCACGTGCATATCTATTAAACCCGGCATGACATAGTGCTGTTGGCCGTCAATAACCGCTAAACCGGCGGGAAATTCGCTACCTTGAGGCAAAATACGTTCAATAACACCCTTTCTTACGACGATAGCCTGATTCGGTTGCACAGCGTTATTATCCATGCTGATTAGCCGTACATTCGCCAGGATAAAACTGTTTTCTGCCCGTTTTGTCAGTGTCGTCGTGCCAACTTCTAATGCCTGATACAGCCAGGCTGCTAACATAAGGCTGAAGAAAACTGCCAGCGTAATCAGTGCTATTTTCGTCTTGCCGTTAAATTGTTTGCTTGCCATCACGCATTTCCTCTGTGCCCTTTGTAACAGGCACCAGCGTAGTGTTGAATTGGCAGCAACACGACCAGAATCATGATTCTGGCCGTGCTAAATAGTCAGTTGGTGACATCCCCGTCAGTTTTTTACAGGCTGCATTAAACGAGGATTTTGAACTGAACCCTGCGTCCAGTGCCAATGTCAGCAGGGCGGCATCCGGCTTAAGCCTGGCCAGAGCAAATAATTTCTGTAGTCGCAAGCTATTGATGTAATCTGCAAAGTTTTGTTTTCCGCCCTGGTTGATGGCCCAGGAGATGTCTTTAACCGATAAGCCTGTGTGTTTTGCAACATCATTCAGGCTAAGCCGGGGAATAGCAAACAACTGCTGTTGTTGCACCAGCTGATCCAATTGCTTAAAAATTGCTTCCGCCTGCGTATCGTCATTTGCCGGTGGGCTTTTCTGCGCATGTTCAACATCCAGTAAGTTGTTAAACAACTCAGTTTGTCTGATAAGGCCGACTAACATGGCATTGATGAGCACGAATAAGATGACCTGATCAGTCAGATACCACAGATTACGCAGGGTAAAATTAAGCAGTGGCTGCAAGTTTACCCGGCCAATTTCAATCAGGATCAACAGGCACAACAACAGTAAAATACGGAACAACCAGCTAAGTTCAAACTGCTGTGTATCGGAATGCTGCTGGGCGACAGCGTGTTTATATCGCTGTAACAAACGAAGTGACACAGCCAGATAGCAAAGTTGGCTTAACGCGCCAACTGCTACTACCCAACTGACATACTGGCCAAGGAAGAGTGCCGGCAACGCCGGTAAAAAATGCCAGCTATCCGTGCGGTCAAGCGGTTGTTGTGGTGTGGTCATTACTCTAACAAACAAAAACAGGCTGGGCCCGACCATGAGCGTAAAAGCGGGTGAGAGTAAAAAAGTGCCGGTTTCAGTGCGGGTTTGTTCATAAAGGTTACAAAGCAACGATAAAGTTTGCAGAATAAACGCCAGCACCAGGCCGCTATAGCGTGGTTGACCACGAAAAATAACGGCGCCGATCACACAGCTGTAGATTAACAGGAGATGCACCAGATTGACTGGTGTTAGCTCAATTGAATTTAGTAACACCTGACCCCTTTAACGTATTTTTGCTGGCTCATTGAATGTCGAAAAGCTAATCTTGCCTATTGTTGATTTAACCCTAAGCGCAATATTAGCTCACTTCAACTATCGCAAGGTATCATCCGTCCATGCAGCGCGAAAGGAGCGCCAGAATTATAAGGCTATAGTTTTGTCTAATTTTTACATAAGAACACTGATATTTGTTGTCTGTTTTAATTTGGCTTCCTGTGCCTCTGTAGTGTCCCGGTTTATCGAGCAATCAGAGAGTTTTGATTATCTAAATAGTATCAGTGATAAACAAATTGCTGATCTGGGATTTGTCGAAGCGCAATTTTGCCTAAACAATCAAAAACCTTGTATAAGCTACTTCACTGCCAAGCCAATTGCTTCTAAGCGCATTAGCTACACAACAGAGCTTGCGTCAAATCGTGGCAGCTCATTGGTGAGCTTATCTCTTGAGCGCAACGAGGTACCAGAAGGTTTGCGTGGCACTGTGGTGTTATTGCATGGTTTCAGAGCTTCAAAAGAGTTCATGTTAAATTCTGCGCTCTATTTCAGATTCCTGGGTTTCAATGTAGTGATCCCAGATCTTCTCGGACACGGTGAATCCGGAGGAGAAAAGCAATATGGCGTAGGTGATGCCGAAATAATAAATGCGCTTATCGACCAGCAAATTAAAGTTGCCAAAGAATCTAATGCTGTGGGAGCGGGTGCTGAAAAACTATATGTGCTTGGCAATTCCATGGGGTCTATTGCTGCGCTGCATCTGTCGCAGATGCGGGAAGATATCACAGGAATTATATTGCAAGCACCGATGTTGAAATTTGATCTGGCGGTTAACAACTACATCAATGCCAATACCCCTTTGCTTGCGCGCTTTTTTACAGAATCCACGATAGAACAAGCTGCAATTCAGTCTTTACAACGGGCAAATGTAACCTTGGAGCAAACTGACACGCGGCTTCTGATAAGTGGCTCAAACCAACCGGTATTGTTGTTTGCTTCCAATGCAGATGCGGTTGCGCCCTATTCTAATTTTGTCCAGCTTGCTTCAAGTAGGGTGAATATTGTTCAAGTACAACAGCGTAATCATCCTTCAATGGCCGTTATCGGTGATAGTGATAGCAACGAGCTGCTCCACTGGCTGAGCAAGCATTGAGTGGCGTAGTGACTCAGCAGAGCGAGTAAATCGTCAAAACAGACATAGCGTTATACAATCTAGTCAGGTGGCGCAAAATCTTTGCGCCACTACAAACAGACAACAATCTGCATAATCCACACCTGATGGCACCTGCCAATCGTTGCAAAACGGAGTCACACTAACACCTGCTAAAATGAGCATATTGTCGACATTTTTAAAAAAAATGGCGCTACAAGTTGATATTTAGTCTTTTTTGCCCTAATTTTGTCGACAATTTAATGGGCGACAAAGTAGGGGGAATAGTAATTTGGATTCATATAATATTTTCGGAACGATCAATACGGTTTTTATTTTTGTTAGTGTGTATGGCGTGTTTTCTCAATTAAGAACGATATGGAAGAGAAAAGAGTCTGGTACTGAAAGCGAAAGGCCAACTGCACTTTTATCATTAAACCAATTTACAGTTAGCTACTTGGCATATTTGTCGTTCTTTATATACGGGTATTCAATAGAACCGTTTAATCACTATATAGTCTGGCCAAGATTACTTGCTTCTGTATTAGTAGCGTTTATTCTGTTTGAAATTTGGCAAGACCGAAAATCTAAACACGCTAGGTACTGCTTTAGCATAGCCACTGCAACTTTGCTAATTGCTATCGCAGGATTATTTATGGGTGAAACAATAATCGATCAAGGAAAGTATATCTCTACAACGATAATTGTTTTAGTAACAATCTTGATAGCTCAAGGTTATTACCACCAAATTAAGCTAATTATAAATTCAGGTAGTACAGGAGCTGTCGATTTAAAGATGAGTCAATTCATCTTTATGATGGATATTTCAACTATAGCTTTTGCTTTAAGTATGGGGCTAAACATAGGATGGCCGTTGCTAGTGTTGGCGATTACCAGCGGTATTACTAAAGTCATTATTATGTTTTTATTCAAATGGGTAAAAATCAGTCCAACAGCGAAAAAGCGTAGAAATGTTGTGGTGGCTTAAAATACGTTGGACGACGGTTATTACGTAGTATGGTGCCCGGGGCCGGACTTGAACCGGCACGCCCTTTCGAGCGAGGGATTTTAAATCCCTTGTGTCTACCGATTTCACCACCCGGGCAGAGTCGTTAGCGTGAATACGCTTGGTAAGACGGCGCGCATGTTAAGAAGTTTTTCGCTGCTGTGCAAGATATTTTTTATTGAACAGCGTTAAAAAGCAAAACATCAAAGTTTTTTGCCGTTTAGCCATCTATACTGTTGCAGTTAAAAAATAACCATGTTATTACTAATGACGTTTTGCTACTAACCATAAACAAAGAGCAATAAATGAATTTTAATCGTCACGTTTCTATTATTAGCCTCCTCGTGCTCCTCATCGGCGCGCGGGGTGCTGCTTATTGGTAAAAACGTAACGAACCGATAACGCTAAAACCCCGTGCCACTGGCCGGGGTTTTTTGCATTTTAGCCCCCGCCACAGGTTGCAACCTACACCGAGATAACGGAACAGGAAACACAAGATGAGCGGCGATAACAAAATCTGGATCTTTGACACCACTTTACGTGACGGCGAACAAGCACTGCGCGCCAGTTTAAGCCAGAAGCAAAAAATACAGCTGGCGCATGCTATAGCGCGGTTAAATGTCGACGTGATGGAGGTCGGTTTTCCGGTGTCCAGCCCCGGCGACTTTGACTCGGTACAACGCATCGCGCGTGAAGTAAAAGGCCCGATTATTTGCGGGCTGGCTCGCGCCGTTAGTGCCGACATTGAAGCCTGTGGCGAAGCGTTAAAAGACGCAGAGCGTCGCCGTATTCATACCTTTATTGCTACCTCGCCGCTGCATTTGCAGTATAAGTTGCGTAAAACGCTGGCGCAGGCCACTGAGCAGGCCGTTGCGGCTATTAAATTGGCCAGCCGTTATACCGACGACATTGAATTTTCCTGCGAAGATGCCGGCCGTACGCCAATTGACGATTTATGCTGGATAGTAGAGCGTGCTATTGCCGCCGGCGCCACCACCATCAATATTCCAGACACGGTTGGCTACACTATTCCAAACGAGTTTGCTGCCATTATTAGCACCTTGCGTAACAAGGTGCCCAATATTGATAAAGCCCGGTTAAGTGTGCACTGTCACAACGATTTAGGTTTGGCC
>Ga0100392_1005155_pt1 | contig 11548 bp, 9 predicted proteins | sample CryGeymeta201516_FD_81548 | JGI IMG/M metagenome (GOLD analysis project Ga0100392, IMG submission 81548) | Groundwater microbial communities from Crystal Geyser aquifers in Utah, USA - Crystal Geyser metaG 2015-16 | ecosystem: Environmental > Aquatic > Deep subsurface > Groundwater | place: USA... | reverse complement strand
GATTCTTGAGGTATCTACGACTGGACTACCCTAGTCCCTGATTTCTTTTTCGAGAGGAACTTGCTTGACTTGTTGCCTTGGCTTGTTTGCTATCCAGAAAAGTGATTCCTATCTACACAGGAATATAAAACAACCAGGATAATGATAGGATCCAAAGGGGAGTATCCAATCCAAAATAAATGATACAGACTTTTGGAGCTATGTGAGCCGTCGCCAACTACTCGGAGGCACGAGTCTATGAAGGGATTCCAAATAATTTGAAATACTTCTTGACAAGGGGAGTTGTGTTCATTGAGGTTTGCGTTGAGATTGGTACAGGCTCTACAAGACCGATGGATGGAAGCACATGGTCCAACATTTCGCTCAGGCATTAACAAGCGAGTGAGTCTCGCTAGACACGCCAACCGGTATGGTACTTAAGGAAAATTTCATATTTGCTGTTCGGGTGGATTTAACGAGTCTAACTTTTTGTCCTTCTCTGAATCCCCTGAAGCCAATCGGTCTTCATCTGGATGGATGGATGGAACAAATAATTATCAGAAGGCAAGTTCATCAAGCAAGTTCAATCATCATTTAGCAAACAGCAAACACAACCAACAAACTACGAACTTTTTGAAGTGGGAGACTAACATATTTTGGGTAACCAAAACCAGACACAAACAACAGCTCACAGAAAATAATGCAAAATCTTTTTTGTTGCGCCGCTATTCTGGCAATTTTGGCAGCAACCACGGATGCCTTTGTTCTTCCTCAACAATGTAAAAGAACAACGTCAACAACGACTGTGTTACAGGCCAGTTTTGCATCGCGCAACTATGCTCGCGGCGGCGGCGGCCAGAGCAGCAACAACAGCAACATCAATAACAATAGTAATAGATACACTAAACATCGTGGAAATGATCGTACCAAACGACAAGAACGAGTAGGTACTTTGGTACAAACGGAACTTTCAAATATTATACACAAGGGTGTGATTCGGGGAGATGCTGAATACTTGGACGATGATTTGCGCCAGCGTATCAGTGTGGTCAGCGCCGATGTTTCACCTGATTTGAAACAGGCTCGGATATCGGTATCGATTCGTGGACCCAATAAGCGGAATACTGTACAAAAAGTATCGGAAGATGAAGACGACGAAGAGGAAACAGACTTTGACGACGACGACAATGACTACGACTACGATGACAATGACTACGACCTCGACAATATCTATGTGGAGGATGAACACGATCCGGCTGTCGATCAGCGTCGTGCATATTCTTGGTTGGTGCGCAATACCAAACCTATCCGTCACACGTTGGCGCAACGGATGAGTCATATGAAATCTTGTCCCAATCTCAGTTTTGTGCAGGTCGATGTCGCAGCTGCCACGGATGTCATGTACCTGATTGATAAGGTAGCGAAAGGATATAAGCGAGATCGCATCGGGGGATACGGTGAAAACGATATGCCGACCGGTGTTTTGAGTGGTATGGACTTTGACGAAGATTTTGATGACGACGACTGGGATGAGGAAGATGATTTCTTTACCAAGTAGTAGCTAAAGTAAATAATTTTGTATTAGTCTACTCTAACGACTTGAGAGCTTGTGGTGCACGAGGTCTGCTGATGAAAGTGGCATTATTTAGCTTCACTTGCTTGAATGCGATTGAAAAATGCTGCAATTTCTAACAAGCCCATATAGGATATAGGATGACCTCACTGTTGCTCAAGCATTGAACTGTATCGATTGAAGGACATGCGCTTGCTCGGGTCTCGAATACTGTGACAAAAGTAACAAATCAGAATTGCCAAAATGAAATTGTTTCAGCACATCCTTCCAGTCTAAGTTATAATAGGCAGCATACAACATTTTACCCAAATCACCATGTGTGACCAACAAAATATTCTTTGTGGATTTCGATGGATTAGCATGCAGTTGGATGACTGTATCCAGCACTCGCTTGGCTCGTGCGAGCAAGTCCGGAAAGGTTTCAGCTCCTTGGGGTGATAAGAAGTACGTGACAGTATCGGTTGATAACAAATCCTGAGGTTGACACCGCTCCTTGATTTCGGTAATCCTTGTGCCTGTTAGGACTCCAAAATCGCGTTCCTTGAGATCGTCCATTTCAATGACTGCTAGTGAGCCCACTATGATACTTGCGGTTTCAGAAGCTCGCTGAAGTGGCGAGGCATAAACTGCGTCAAAGTATATCTGGTGGTCGTGGATCTTATTTGCCACGGTACGAGCCTGTTCCTTTCCTAGTTCGGTCAAGGGCTGATTTCGATGACCGTTCAATATTCCAGCTGCATTGTCTTCGTCTTGTCCGTGCCGCGCCAAATAAATATTCAAATTGCTACTATTCTTTCGGCTGCAATCTGCCATGATCTCCTTTTAATGTCCATGCGATTGCAGCAGAGAATAATATGAATAACTCAAGCTGGCAGAAAATTAAAAATATTATCAAGAAAGAAAATTGTGCATATTATTGATCGGATTAGATCATGGAATCTTAATAAACCCGAAAATATAAATACTTTTACTTCTTACGTGGAATAGTTTTCGATTCTTCTTGTTTCCATCGTCATCCAGTGTTGCTGCTGTAGTGCTATTGCGGTTTCTAGCTAGTAGTTTGACAAATAAAATCCAAAACCTACTCTATGAGCATGCAAATGAGACATGTAGTTGAGAGAGTGCTTGTGTGCGACACTGGAAGAGCCGGTACTGTGGCCTTCAATACGTGCACACGCACAAAAATAAATAATAACATACGAGTAGAATGAAATGATTTTTTGCTCTCGAGGACGGTCAACGATTCCTCTCAAGTCCATCGGGTGAAAGATATACGTACTTCTAGCTGTTGATTGGAAAGCTTGTCACAAAGATGATGCAGTAAGCCCATCATGACGCACTTAAATCTACACAACGTTCCAACTATAGTCAGAGGAAGAAATGCATTGTTTTACTCCAATACTTCTTGCTAAAAATCGGAATACGTTTCGATATAAATATTTATACTGCAACCTCTGGAATAAACTTTTGACACACTTTCTGCCTGTATATTTGAGAGTGTACTCTTTCGGAGATTATTGGTATACAGATTTGTGGGTTGTCCAATGCATCCAATATTTGGTGTTGCAATTCAAAGTGCCTTTTTTTCTTCTGTAGGTCTTTTGACTAACTGGTCATGGCATTCTTCTTTTCTTCCAAGTATTCGTAGTGCATATCATTGACATCAATGGCATGAACCAATCTCCATCCTTCTTTGGTAACGTGAAACAAATTGTTGATACCACCCGACGCGGCATCTCGATGTGTGGCATGATAAATGGCACGCTTGCCCAGATCAATGGCTTCGTCGACACTGAGATCGTAGCGGTATCCGGTATCCAAAATACCGTAGGCGTACATACTACCACTACCGACACTAAAGTACCGTCCCTTTAATCGTGTTCCGTCATCGTCAACGTAGTAGAGTTGGGGACCTGTTTCGTCCCAGCCAGTGACCATGGTTCCCATGGAAAGACCGTATCCACGGTAGGAGCTCATGACGTTTGCGAGGAGTTTAGAGGCGGCCGCGACGGTGATCCGGCGTCCGTTGCGGAGCTCGTACAATCGGCATTCCATGCCTAGGTTGCGTTCCCAAAAGGAACAGTCGGCAGCACCACCGGCCATGGTCCCCAAGAGAAAGGGATTGATGCGAATGACCTTTTGGACAGTTCCGGAGGAAACGTAATTGCCCATGGTGGCACGAGAATCGACCGAGACGATGATGCCATCCTTGAACTTGAAGGCGAGAGTCGTGGTTCCTTTGGCAAACTTGACTTCTTGGTGTTCATCGCCTCCACCACAAACAGACGCAAAGTTATTACGGCAATATTCAGCAGGCTACATTGTTGTTTTAAGTTATAAACACGTCGTTGATATTGTTGCGTTGAGAGAAGAGTATGTGAGAGGAGAGGAGTACTGGGTGACGACAAAAGGCAAACGATACTAAATGGCGCAGCTGGACTACTCCATCATCACAACAAAACAAAACAAAACAAAACATCACTCCATTCAAAATTCAAACTCAAACACACATAACACACACACCAACACAACATTTATTTCCGTACATTTGCAACATTAGGAAGATCGAAATGTCCTGGCATGCCCATCATTTGAATGGGAGCCGGACCCATCATATCACCACCAATGACTCCAGCACTAGTACGTTGTCGACGTGCTTGTGCCTTACGAGATCCAATATCTAGGATATCGTTTCCAATGTTGATGGAAGGAGGAGGCCCTAGCAGTTCAGGACCACATGGGCCACCAGCTGCAGTAAAGGAGAAATCCATTTTCTTGATATACTACTGAAGTGTAATTTAGTAGTAGTGTAGTAGTGTATTGAACAGAGATGTACGCTGTTATAGTATTATGTGGATACAAATAATACGCTGGTATGCTTGCTACAAGTGCAGAGGAAAGCTGTTGCTGTTGTTGTTTTTTGATGTGTTTTTCTTCCGAAGGATTCAGCGGGCTTCGAATATCATGTTGTTTCTTAACACAAAGGATAAAACCTTACTTTAGGGTTATTTTGTAATGTCAACCTTTGAGACCACCCATTCATTCAAACAACACTGAGAGGTTTTCATCGCTAATGACAGTTGTAGGAGAGTAACAAGGCAACAAAACGCATTAGAGTATTATTATTATTGCATCCAGTCATCTACTCGGGTACAGGTTTGTTGTTTACCTCCACCATGAAGCCCGAATCAAGAAATACTTCCCTCCTCAAGACCAAGAGTAGCAACAAGTTGGTCAAGAAGTTCCTTCAGCGAACATCAGAGCTACACACAAGTAGTGCAAACACCACCACTTCAGCTGCTGCTGCTGCTGCTGCTTCGGCTGATCATCGTCCTTCCAAAAAGCGACAACGTCAATTGGAAGCTGAAGCAGCTTTGGAAGCGGCTCCGGTTATCCATGAGAATGAAATTGTGGAACGTCATATTCAGTCACTGTTGAACACAGATCGAACCCTCGAGGCTCCCTCCAAGAGTCGGAATCAAAAGAACAGTACTTCTACGAATCGCAAACGCAAAACAGTTCACGCTGCAGATATGGTACTCTCGCGTCTCCTACAGCAACAACAACAACAGCAACAGAGTGATCATAGAATCGTGACTACAAAACGACACAAGGATCAATCATTGATGCCACCACCGTTGCTGTCTGCTACCGCCAGTCGTACCACAGCAGCACAAGCTCGGACCGTACACGTTCGGACCTTTGACAAGCAAGATTATGAAAAACAAAAGAAGGAACGATCCCTTGCCAAGATTGCCAAATTACTAAAGAAACAAAAAGTTCGAAAATAGAGGGAAAAAAACGAATTTTACTTTAATAATAGAGTAAGAATAAAAAGAGTAGCGTTTATAAGTTTATGCGTGTTGCCTGAAAAAACTGCAATGAATAAGATCTTGTTGTGACCATCAATTCCAACGCCATTATTGCGTTTGCTGTTGTCTATGTATTGTGGCATTATGGTCAGCCGATCGAAGAGGAAACTTGACAGAATTTCATTTTGTACGGTAGTAGCTTGGGTGTCATATAGATTTCTCTGTTTTTATGCTTGCTAGTGTGTGCATTCATTTGTTTAGCAAGTCTTTGTCTTTAGGTTCAGCAGAAACATTTTTGGCGTCCATAAGTCAGTTGCAGTTGTGTCTGCAGAAACACAAATTCAGGTACTTCGCATCCTTCCCTTGTTTATATTTTGGTATTTTGACGAAACTTTGCAAGTATCCTTGCCTTCATTCGCCAATGCGCAACATGGACCGCACGGCTCGCCTTCCACGAATCTCCAGAACTTCGACAGCGACCAACTGCGCCACGCTTTGCAATTCAGCAACCAATAGAGACGAATTTTGACGCACGCGCTCGTCCTGCAAATGTCCCAAAATTTCGCGCATAAAGTCAATCATGGCCGTGGCACGAGCACGATTTTGCTCCAGGGAAGTGGCAAGGCCGCCACCAGTAACACTGCTGAAGCTCTTGTGGTCGGAACCAGAGCCATCAGCAAGCTTCAAGCCACTATTGTTACTATCGGGCACAACTATAGCGTCTTCAAACGTATCGAGCATCATGCGAATCTCGTCCATGCGACGTGTATTGATGGGGCCGTTCATGCCGGGAAGCGCCGGTAACAGACCACGGGATGATTTCATAAGGTTCCCTTCTCCCATACTTGCCAAGCCGTCAATGGATTCAGCCAATTCGTGAACAAGAGGTTTCTTCAGAAACAAACCCGCACGACTAGTCATGAAGCTAAAAAACATTTCAATGGTATTTTGAGAAAGCTTGACGCGATCGTCTGGTTCCTTCTCTGAAGGATCGTACCTTTTGGCTGCTTTCTGGGCCAACGAAAGCAGACCACGCAGTCGCTCCCATTCAATCTCCTTTTCTGATAAAGAAGAAATAATTGAGATTATGACAAGTGTTAAAATTGAATGCGTTGGTGTGATCCTATAATAACAATACAAGCAAAGAACATGCTTACCTTCGCCATCGACAGTCAGTATCCTGGCCAAGAGCCTATTCAAAGCCTCTGGCATTTCTTCATTCCTCTGTGGTGACAGCAGCGAATTTAAAACGTATGGATAGGCCCCACGAACGAGACGGAAGTTTGGGTCAACGCTGAGCGCAACACCTTCTAAAATGGTGAGACTGCGGAGTATTACAGTAAAGAATGGAGGTGTGGAAAACTTCAGCACATTCTCACGGCTGATAGAATCGAGCTCTGCTTGCAGCCGAGCAAAATTGACATTTGACGCTTTACCAGTTCCACCAGTGGCATTCTTCATGGCCGATCTTAGCCGAGGAATCAGAATATTAAGCTGTGTAGTGTCTTCGAGAAAGCCAAGCTACGAGCAGAACAAATACGTAGCACAATATCAGTATCAAGTGATTTCTTCTTCTCGCAAAAGGGCTAACCAGTGGCCCAATCATTGCAAACATACCTTGAGCAAGTTCTCCGTAACCAATCTCAGATCTTTGTTCTGCAGACCAATGACGAGACCAAACAAGCCGTACCGAAAGTCTTCGTCAATATCTGCCATGCTGCCAAAGTCAATAAGAGCCAGCTTTCCATTGCGTGTCTTCAGCATATTCCCGCGGTGAGGGTCCGCATGAAACAAACCTGTACACATAAGCTGATCGACAGAGCATCTGAGCCCAATGCTGACCATCTCTAATCCTTCGTCACCTTTCCAGGGTCCCTTTTCCCCGTCGACCCATTCCATAATTAGCACACGCTTCCGTGTCAGTGCCCGACAAGCGGCCGGGACTTCTACATCCTCCCATGATCCGTAAAGTTCACGGAATCTCTCGCAATTGTCTGCCTCTCGAACATAGTCAAGCTCGCCGAACAGCTGCATTCCAAATTGATCCGCAATGGCCGGAAGATCTCCTCCGCGGAACTTACTCAGCCACGTGCACGTTCGACGCAAAAGATACATATCCAACGAAGCCGATGCTTCGACATCTGGTCGTTGCACTTTGATCGCAACAACTTTGCCACCCCACTTGGCAGCCTCCTCTTTGCCAATGGCTGCCTCTAGCTGGGGTCCCCGTCGTATTTTGGCCTTGTAGACCTGTCCAATACTGGCCGAGGCCACTGCTTTGTTGCCGTTGTAAAACTCAAAAATGCTCAAGACGGGATCTTTCTCAACCAAACGTTCCACGCTTGTTAGACGTCGATCTGCTTTGCTTTTCGGCGTGAAATTCTTCCAGCTGCTTTTGGTAACTTCCATGCGGAGATAAAGATCGTCGAATTCCTTTTGCATGATTCTCATGGCCGCCTTGTCCGAGAAAGAACCTACGGCATCTACCAATTTTCCCAGTTCTTCTGCCCATATTTTGTTCTTGATCAAATCTGGTCGCAGGCTAAGTGCTTGTCCTGATTTGATAAGAGCTACACTCTTGGACCGGATCAAGTGCATTCTCAATTGCTCCCCACGCAATCTCTGAATATTCTCGTTCTCCGCAACTCCACTGCTACGATCGAGCAGTAGACTCAAGTACCAGCCAAGTAAGGGAAATCCCAGACTATTTAATCTCCACCCAACTTGAAGAGGTCTCCGATCGTACATTTCTTCAATAGCTTCATAATCATATCCCGTCATCGGCATCGGTTTGGTTTTTTTGTTTCGTCTATTTGTAATGGTATTCGTGGTAAGTTGTCGTGTTGCTGATTCCGATGTACCATCGGAGGACGATTGTTGCTGTCTTCGCTTGAGGGGTATAGATTGTGTATCGGAAAGATGCTGTAAACGAACAGATCCGCCTCTTGACGGCCCTTGAGACCAGGTTCTGCTGGGGCTGGGGCTTTCTTCCATCGCTTCGATTTGGCTTGACATGAAGAGACACGTTTCTCGTTCCTCATGTTTAAATAATGTTGGTCTGAGCAATGCTGCTCCGTGCTGTGATATCTGAAAACTGGAGGCGGGAACAAGACCAACAACCGTAAAAATGAGTAACCACGTCGACGTCCCCAATTTCACCCTGGCCGAAGTTTCGGCCTGTGCGCAAGAAAGTATTCTCGCCATCGAACGATAGAATATTTCTTTTGCTTCTGTATGAGGATAAAACTGTGATATTCAAATAATGGATTCAAATGCATCGAACGCGGCAGTATTGACAGTAAAAGAAGAAACAGCTTGAATGTGGCGAGGCAATAGGTCCTTGCTGCGAGTATAATAATTGCTATCGGTGAAGACACAGCTGCTGCCGACATGATAAACCTCTTGGTCGGTGTCAACGAAACGAGGCAATCGTTGAAGAAAATCCGAACGAAGCAAGTGAATACGTGGCGTTAGTCACGAACTCAACGTCATCTTGTGTTTCTTAATTTATCTGAGCTAGGTAGTCTACTCCTCGTCACTTTAGATAGGTTACTTGAGTAGGTCTAGTTGGGTGAGTGAGTGAGTGAGTGATTTAATAGTGATCCAGCTGGGCCAGAAGTGTGCGTCTATGCGCAGTGGTCACCAAGAAACTTCACTTATTCCGCGACCTGCCAAAATCATTGGAGGAAAGGGCAAAGATCACGCCGATATCTTCGGAAATGGTGCCAAACGGGCCTACTTGATCATCAGCGCACGAGGTTTCGCTTTCGGCGTCTTCCAGATTTCCGCTATCATGCTCACCGATACTGTGTTCGGAGGTCTCCTCTATGATACTACAGTCACTACTGCCAAGTGCCTGGGACGATGTCTCCGGCGTCTTGCATTTTGCGCGTGCGGCAATAGTGCTTTGGCTTTGACCTCGCGGCGAGTCTTGCCGCAGTAGAACATGCCGTCGCGATGATGGCGAGTTTTTTGTGGTCTATTGTTCTTCTTGGTGTAGTGTACTTTTGCTCTCGAGAGCATCATTCGTTGCGGCCCCAGAAGTGGTCCCTTCGTTCCGCTGGAATGTCGTATCTTCATCTGTAGGGGGGCTGACTGTGTGTTCATTGGCCATTTGACTGTGGTCGTCAGAATGGTGGCTGTGCTTGGTAGGCCGGATGACATCCCCGTAGAGGGCTCGACGTGCTACCCAGCACCAGGATTCGTGAGAAAAGGATTCTCTTACGACGTTCATGCGCGGTCGCAAAAATACGCCCAGATTCAAAAATCCCTGCAGGGGCAAAAATATGGATTGTAGACACAGGAGAACAAATATATCATCCTGTTCGCTGGGGCCGAAGTTAAAGGGCGCCGCTTCGAGCACTCGGAGTATTACGGTCCAGATGTAGCAAAGTGTGAAGGCGGCGACGTACAAGAAGCTTTGGGTAGCGACTTCACGTATTTGTTGCCGACTGGCTTCCGAACCGCGTAGAGAACTGTCCATGGTCCGCGACGCTCTTTTTCTTACAAACATATAAATGGCGATGTGATTGACGGTCAAACTTAGAATCACGAAAAAGATGGGAAGAGCTCCAAAGATATATCCGTAGAAAGTGCTTAAGCAGATTTGGCCACTTTCTCCCAGCTGTGTGCCACAATTGGATGGATAATTAGTGACCCAACACCCGGGTCCCAATTCCATTTCAAGGTACACGCCTATGGCGGCTCCGGCCACTGCCGTGACCAAGGGATAACTCAGACAGATGAAGTGCATGAAGGGTTCGACCTTCCGAGCAAATCGTTCTTCCCGCCATCTATAACGGATTATCAGCAAAAAGTAGTGCGACAGCATACCGGCGTACAAAATATTGGCAAAGGACAATTTCATTAAAGTTCCCAGCGTGGTGCAGGTAACATCGTTGCCCAGGGCCCAAATTGTTTGACTCGTTTCTCGAGGAACCAACCAGACCTGACACGCCAGGGTGAGGCTACTTAGAATATCGCAACAACTCATGGCAAAGAGCATCCGACGATAGGGGCTGTGCTTGCCGTCTTGGAGCAGAATGCGCAAGATGGATGCTGAACCAAAAATGGAAAGAATGGAGGGTATGATGGGAAGTAAAGCGAGAATTATTTCCTGGGCATCAGAAAGACTGGATATCTCATAGGGATAAAGAATATCCAAGTCACTTCTATTGCTATAAACGTTGTCTTCATCCGTGCTGCTGACATGAAACATCGATTGGTGCGGATATGTCGCTGTCGCGTTCGTAACGTTTGAGCTGATGTCATCGTCCAACGACGACATGGGAGATTACTTTTGTCTTCGTCCTTCCTCCGCATGCAGTAATCCAATACTACCTACTATTATTTGGTTTAATGAGAGTTGTACTCTTTGAGAGTGGTGGTGGTACCTGGTACTGTACAGTACTTGGAATAGATATTTCTAAAGCACTCAAAATGAAGAAGACAGAAGCATTTTTGTTGTTGCGGTTGCTGGGCAGGTTCACATCGGCTAAAACTGACACACACTGCGAATGGTGACCTACCTGGTACCTGGTACCACAGCTACGGTACCGTACTACGCTTGGATGCTACTAGAGTAGTACCAGTACGGGCAGTGTATCAAAAAAAAAATCAGTTTGCTCTTACTACGAGTACCAGTAGAGGTATCCGTGCTAGTACTCCAAAGTAGAACACCACCAGGTACACCAGTAGTAGCTAATGTACAAAATCGAACGATTCTACTACCAGGTACTACGGTACTCGAGTAGACTGGTATCTAAGATCGAATAATAATTGATAGAGTCTTGGGGTACTGGTAATTATGACCTCTAGTACGTACCAGTACCAGTATTTGCTAGTGGTACGTAGTACCAGGTACACCACTCACTTGTTTCTACTACTACTACCTCACTAGTGGCTGGTAGTAATACAACTACCCGTAAAGTAGTTCAGGCAGGTACCAGTACATTATAGGTAAAATGAGACCAAGGTCGTATTTTGGGCGTAATGGTAGTAAAACCGTATAGTAAAACAGTAGGGTTACCTATACCATCCATTTTTGCACCAGTATATTATTCATTTCCTAAGTAGGGTTCCACACACGGGACCACCGTGCTAATGGACCTACTCCAGTCCCACAGAGAGTCTTATGTATTGGTCAAAAATGAGATAGTTTGCCTAAACACCGAGCTGAAAAAAG
>Ga0100392_1005154_pt1 | contig 11553 bp, 8 predicted proteins | sample CryGeymeta201516_FD_81548 | JGI IMG/M metagenome (GOLD analysis project Ga0100392, IMG submission 81548) | Groundwater microbial communities from Crystal Geyser aquifers in Utah, USA - Crystal Geyser metaG 2015-16 | ecosystem: Environmental > Aquatic > Deep subsurface > Groundwater | place: USA... | reverse complement strand
TACTCAATAAACGAAAATCCAACCGTCAGTGCACAAGATTTTCATCAAAAAGCAATTGCCTCGGGACTTGCATTGCTGAGAGAAAATAAAAAATTATTTGACTATATTGAAACTCCAAATGAATTGGATTCAACGCCTGGATGGGAAAGTCTGGAAAATATCAGTTGGTTATCAAAATTTTGGGAAGAACTCATTCGTTTAAATAGTCAGAATGGAATAAAAACCTGCATTGCTTCAATTCCGGTTGGCAACCCACCAGGCAACTACTTTGATATCAAAGAAAAAATTCACACTTTCTTGCCGGCACTACTTAAGACTCAACAAAATAATGGTACCGTTTGCTATCATGCATACTCTTTGGAATATACTCAAGACGTCAGCAAAGAAACATACTCTTCATTACGATATCGATTAATTCATCAGGCGATTAAAGAAATAGATCCAAATTTATCTAATTTACCGTTTATCTTATCAGAGACCGGAATTGACCAAAACGGCAATCCCCAAGAAAGCGGTTGGCAGGCGCGCGGAACAGTTCAGCAATATCTTGACTGGATTGGATGGTTTGACCGAGAAATTTCTCAAGACACTTATGTTTTGGGTGCAACACTCTACCAAATCGGAGATAACTACTGGAGCTCTTTTAATTTGGAACCAATTGCAGGTTGGTTAGCAGGAAGAATTTCTAATTTACCTAATTGACCTAATTACTAATCAAGTCCCAATTTCTTAATACCCAATTGGATATTGGAACTTCTTTAGGTTAATTAGATCAATTAGATTAATTAGGTAAATTAGGATTAAATTAGGTTTGTCTTCGTATAAAGTAGTATCGCAATAAAAAGATAAATGGCCACACCATAGGGCGAAAGCCACATGGAAAAAAGCAAACCGGAAAGTATGATAAAAAAGTAACTGTTGAATTTTAAGTTGGAAACTAGCGATCGCGTGATAAGAAGAAAAAATAATACTACGATTAACGAACTATGCTTAAATGGATAAACCGATATTTTCAATACTCCTAAACTAATTACTAATAACCAATAACAAATCACAAAAATATCCTTCTCATCAAGAAAAAAACGGTTGATTCTAAATTGCATAGTTTTATCTTAAATCTTATATCATAAATCTTAAATCATTAACCAAATAGTCCAATTAAAAATTGAGTACCCTTTCCCTCCACATAATATTGATCAATAAAATAGGCTAGAAAAAATGCAACCAGTATCAGCGCGATCTTCCCCACCCACTGTTTTTTATTAAACCTATTCATTATTATAATGATTATAATGGTTATATTATCCAACTTGCAAACATGAAAAAAATCTTTTTTAAAATTTCAACATTTGTATTTTTTCTATTTTCTATTTTCTATTTTCTACCTCCCATTTCCTACGCTTCCATTCCAGGTTGTTTTTGCGATGCATCCAGTTCCTGTTATCCAGATGGATGTACAAGAAAACCCATTAAAAATGATGGTACGGTTGATTATGGATTATGTGGTAGTGCTGGTTGTGGAGGAGCATATAATTGTTGTTACGACACAAACAGCACTGACGCCAACCGTTATTTTTGTACCCAACAACCACCCTGTTGTTTGGATATGGTGGCTCGCAATAATCCTGAAGCTTGTTGTTGGCCAGAACGAGGTTACTGTCACCCATTTTATTGTCAACAGGTTAGTCGACCGGAAAAATGTGGTTGGTATTGGTCTTATCATGAAGGATGGTCAGAAAGAGAGTTTGGTTATGGTTGCACCAAGGGTACGAGCGCTGCAAATTTACAACCGGTTTTTGGACTTCCAGCCGGTATTTCTGGTGGGCAACCAACAACCTCACCCACTCAACCACCACAACCAACAAATATTCCACCCACAAGCATTCCACCAACTGCCATTCCAACTCCCACTAAGATTATTATTCCAACAACAATTCCAACCCGGGCAACAAATTTTCCCACCTACCCACCATTAATAAATCCGACGAAAATAATGCCAACCGCTTCACTACCTCAAGTCACCTTTGGAATTAATGCTTTCATATCATCAATCAATAATTCAATCGCTAATATAAAAATATCAATTGCTAAAACTGCAATCGCATCAAAAAAAATTCTTGACCTGCCAAGTTATGCTGGAAATAAAATCTTAAGTCTTGACCAACACCTGGAAATGTTTATGAATGAATTAATTGAGCAAATTAGGACAAGTACCTTTAGTCACGAAACGCGAAGCCGAGTCTGACTCGGCGAAGCGTGTAGCGCGAAACGTGAAACATAAAAACATTAAGCATAGAGCATGTAGCATGTAACATCGAACACATTGTGATATTGAATATTGATCATTTATCAACCTCTAACTTCTGATTCATAGCTTCCTAATTAATAATTCATAAATCGTAAATCATAAATCTTAAATCTTGTTTCTCCTAATCACTAATAATCAATGGCTGATAACTTTTTTCCCTTGTTTTTGCATGTCTTGACAACATAAAAATTAGGATTATAATATTAACTATGTCAATCTACAAACAAAGCAAAACCAAAGTATCACTTTCAGATTTACCGGATTTGTTAACAATTCGTGAAGTAGCTGATCTTCTTCGTGTTTCTCCACTAACGATAAAACGTTGGGGGAAAAAAGGAAAACTTCCAGCAATTCGTATCAACTCTCGTGGTGACCGTCGTTACCGCAAAGACGTTGTCAACCGACTTTTGGGAGTTGCTTCGGAAGAATAAATTTTACAATAAGACTCGTCTAAGTTTTTTATCAAAAGTCAGAAGCTTTACGTTAAGATTATGTGCAAGTACAAGGTATGAAGCATCGTAACAAGATACCTTCTTTACAAAAGATTTCAATAAAGTTTCACCCCAATTAAAAACTGGTGTTTTTATGTCTAAACTTAAAAATAATGTAAGAAGTTCATTACTCTGCTTTTGATCAATTTTTTTAGATAAACAAGCACTTTTTAATCCATTTATCACCTCATAATAAAGCAGTTCTGGTGCAAATAAAGAAAGCTCATTATCTCGATATTTTTTAAAAATCATATCGGTTTGTTGATAGTCGCCATCACGCAAAAGAAACGCCAATACAAAAGAAGCATCAACTACAAAGGCTGTTTTAGTATTTTCTTCCATAATCAATTAGGTTTCGATAATTCAGCTTCATTTTCTTAGGTTTCATTGCAACAATTTTATCTATCGCTAGTTGCTTTTCACTTTGACGATTTCCGTTAATATAAATTTTTATCACGGCTTTTCTCACCAAATCCCCCACTGAAGTTTGCTCCTGTTTTGCAACAACTGCAAGTTTTGACCACAGCTCTTGATCAAATAAAATATTTGTACGTTTGGTTAACATATGTATATATATTAATATGTGTATGTGTGTTTGTCAAGATATAAATTAAATTTATTAATAAAATCACCAATGCCAATCGGCTGTTTCCGAATCTTTTGCTAGTTCCTCTGCTAATTTAATTAGTTTAACTTTAGTTGGTTTTTTATCACCAGATTTTATCATATCAATTTCCCACTCATCATTTTTTAATTGGTTAATTTCTGCAACTGTATAAGATAAACCGTCTTTTTTATAAATGGTCGTTCCTTGGGTCAAATGAATTACCTTTACTGCAGCTTTAATTGCAAATGCATCCTCACCAGATGCATGAATTTCAAAACCCTCAACTTCTTTTCTCGCAACATCTTCGGGTTTTTTTGCTGCTTGTAATTCTCTTCTATTTAATGCTCCAATTCCTATTCCAACTAAACTCCCCAAAGTTTGTGTACCAAGGTATGAGCCAATTCGTCCCTGGATATCTTCATGCAAGGGTCCAAAATCTAATCTTGGTGGTTCTGTTGTTGCTATAATTGTGTAATCAGTACCATTTACATTGGTCGTTAGCCCCGTGGTAATTAAAATTGGTACACTAGCAATTTTTCCTTTTACATCACCAACAACAACGCCCAAACTCATTCTCACCATACCATCAGGTTGTATTCGGATTTGTACTGGGTTTTGTTCGCTGATTGAAAATTTCATTATTCCCGGAACCCATTTTAATACCCATGGAAGATTTCTATGGATTACAGCTTTTATCCCAGTTTCAATTGTTGGCCAAGATGCCTCGACCATTTGGACCAAACCTGGTATGGATAGTTCTCTTTCAATAATAGCACCTGTTTGTGCCGCCTCGTCTAACATTGTTCTGACATCAGAGAGCGTTTCTACTCTTGGAATTGCTATTCGTGATGCTGATTCAACTGCTTCTCCTGAAAAAAGAGCACCAGCAGATGTGGCCATTCTTGTTTGGCCAGTTAAATTATTAACTGCCGGTGTTTCAGCGACTACCCCAGTCTTCGCTGGTGCTTCAACGACCTCCGCGGCTTGCCCCGGCTCGACTGGCAAAGCACTAGGTTCTCCCAAAAATACAGGAATTCTATCCTCGTCATCTGCTCTAACTGTAATAGCAACTTGAGCTGCAGCATCCGAAGCTGCTTCACCTACAGCATTGAAGATAGGTGTTGGTGAAGGACTTTTTCTTGATTCTGATCTCGATTTTGGCCTTACACTAACCGCAGCTTCTACACTAGATTCTTGAACGGGTGGCGCAGACACTGGTTCTGCTCTAACATAATCTAGTAAATCTAGTAAACATAGCAATTCAGCAGACGGAGTTTTAACCAACGGAGCAGCTACTTCTAATTCCGGTGCAGCATTGCTTTCCAATTCTGGCTGGTTGGAACTTGCTGGAAAATCTGGGAGAGAAACATCAGACTCTTCACTAAATTCTTCAAATGGTAAAGGCGTATAATTTCTTCTTTGAGTAATACGTTCCATTATTCTATTAATATTTCGTCTTGCTGCTTCTACATTATCTTCAACTACCCATCTAAGATGTCTAATTTTTCGTCGAACTGGCCAAAGCAAACGATCATCAATTTCTCTATGAATTCCCCATCTGGCATGTGCTACTTCATCAGCGATGAAACGGTTGAGTCTGCCAACATCATTTGCTAATCTGTCAATTGTTTCTGCTGCTTGTTGTCCTTGTTCGGTTATATATGCTTCTACTCTTCTAACTGCCCGACCGGTATTTTCAATTCTTTCATTGATCGGTCGGCCAATATGTTCGTCACCGAAACGCAATAAATCTTCACCAGCGTTTAGGACTTCACTGACTGACTCGTTAATCAAACTGGGAACTGCCGCTTGCGCATTATCAACAATACCATCGCGATGAACCATGTGGTGTCTGGGAACGCGCTCCCCTCTTGCTCTTTCAACCTCCTGTTGATTGGCTTGATCTATCAAAGAAGTCCCGACTGCTTGTCCTATTCTTCTGATTTGTCGTGGAGCGGTTTCAACAATCCTTCCGGGAATGGATTCGATCGCATGAGCCACTTGATAAGGGACACTGCCGATGACAAAATCATCGGAGAAAACATCTCCCATTGCCCATCTTAATTCATCTCCGTCAGTATAAGGATCGCCGTCATAATAAACAGTCATCCCGGGTTGAATTATTACTCTTCCTTCTCTTGAAACTTTTACACGATCACCCCATATGTTTATCTCGCAATCTCTACCTTCAAATTCCAAATCACCGGTTACCCGTGTACTTCCCTCAAGAGCAACTCGTGCAGAATCACCAGATAAATGAATTCCACCAGCAATAGCTGCATCATCCAAATAAACCCTCCCATTTTCACCAACTGTCAAACCAACATCGGCTTGAAAACCATGATCTAAATATAAACGACCGTTCTCCACATTAATTGGGACACAACTTCTTCCTCCGTGAATCATCACTTCTGGTCGGTGATCATAATCCGCACCTTCGATTCCATGAACATTGATTTGTGCTCGTGGATCAGTACTATCACAAACTACTCCACCAGCAAAATTAATATCTATCACTCCGGTAACATACAAACCCTCACCACCTACCACTAACCGTTCTTCAACTACGTGTGGTTCTCGCCTAGAAGATAAATCGTGCTCAACGATTCTAACAGCACCATTTATTCTCCTCTGGTGTCTTAAACGATCGGTTAAATTTTGTCTTTCTGGTATTGTAACTTGAGGTTGAGTTTTGTCAATTAACGATTTATCTTCTGTTTTGTCTGGAAATTGAATAGTTCGATCCGAGTACCTTTTATACCTTACTTGATCTAATGCAATTTGAGGTTGAGTTTTATCGATAATAGACCTTTCTTGACATTCATTCATATTTTTCTTATTTTTCAATCGGCCCTAATGAAGACTGAGTAATGATCGTTTGTAGTTTTGAACGAATTGTTTGAATCTCTTGATTAGTTAAATTTTGACTAACTGTAATTTCCATTTCTTGTTCTGTTTTGTTTCTTGCTTGTTTATATAACTCTTGGCTAAGTTTTTCTTTTCCGATTTTTACCCTCTCTAAAGCCTGCTGAATATTTGTTTTTAATCGCATTTCATATAAAGCGTCATAATAATCCCAGAGAATGTTCACTAAACCATATTTGCGTCCGGGATCAATATTATCCCAATTAGCGAGTAGTTTGTTTTTTAGATTTTGTTCTAAGGGTAATATTTTAATTACCTCTAATGTTGTTAATTTTTTCATAGTTCAATGTTATAATTTTTTTAACTCCTCTTCCCCAATTTGATCACTCATCTTTCTTAGTCCTTGACGGATTTCAAAAGTACCGATATTTTCTGAAAATACTTCATTAGCAAAATTGTTAATAGCATTTGCAATGTCTAAATTAGCGCCGGCAATACCTGCAGGGATTAACCCTAAATTAAAATGTTGATTAAGAAACTCAGCTAATTTATTGGGTGGTAGAAACTGATAAATTTGTTGAAAATAATCACTTCTTTCCTTCATCCCCGTTATTTTCCGATGATCAAATAATGTATCCATTATATCCAGATAGCCGTATGGCACTGGAACAGCCGCTCCTCCAGCAATTGAAACATAGGTTGCCACTTTCTCACTATCTGATAAATTAGGGTCAGCAGGATTAATTGGATTCCAAAATCGAGCTCCAAATGCTTGAACAAAATCTGGGGTATAATCATAAGCTTTTACCAAAATTGCTCCTGACTCTACCCGGTTTAATAACCCAGATGCATGAATCAAGCGTTCATGATCTTTCATAAATAATCCTGGGACATCCTCAATTTGTTTTTCTAAAGCAGTGATATTTTGTTCTCTGGCTTGCAAACGTGTGTTTAAACGATCTTTTGCCAGGGCAATTGCACCATCAAGTCGAGATCGGTTTAAGGCATTATTAGCTACAGGCCAACCATTGACTGGGTTTCTAGCATTTTCTGCATTAACTAATTGTTCAATTTGCGTTGGTGTCATTGCTAATAACTGATTTTCAGTAATACTCCAACCAGTAATATCTACTAATGCTTGTTGAGCTTGTGTTCTGCCTGCTGCGGGGATATCGACTAAAGGATTTATCGCCACGGATCGAGCACCACTCATGGCGGCGATAATTCTTAGCTGATTTGAGGCACGTTTATTATCTTCCTTTGGCCAACCATGGGTGTTGTTTAACGCGTTTGCTTGATTTATTCTCCGGATTATTTCTTTGGTGTCTAGTGTTAACAATGCAGCAGGCGATAAATCAATTGCCGGTGGCCCTACAGCAGTCCAAGATATTATTGCATGATAATCGTCTTCTTCTTTTTTCAACAACGTGACTGCTTTTTTTACATCTACTGTATCCCTATTTAGTGCATTTTCTGCTGTAACTAATTCTGTTTTCATTTGTTGCAAATCAGAATCAGTAATTTTATCCCATCGTTCAAGCCACAAAGATATGTCGATAGAACTGCCTAATCCTGTTGTTGCGATACTTTGTTCTCTTTTACCCACTAAACCATTGACAAAAGTAGAAAAATTATCAACGTAGGTTGTTACCTGAGTTAATGTTGGAGAAATATCAACAACATATTTTAAATTTAAATCTAATTGGTTCTGAACCGCCTCGCTATTTGAAAAACCAGTCGTAGCACGTTGTCGATCACGAACCATCCTTGCTTGTTGATAGTTTAAGTCTAATTCCAAAAAACACTCATCAGCATTAAGAAGAAAGTTGTTTCCGATTGCCATACCCTGTATCTGAGCTTCACTAATATATTTTCCCAGTCCCTGTCGACGAACGTCAAAACGGTGTCGTGCTTGATTAATCGCAGATTGGATGTAGGCGATTGTTGGCGGAGTATTGTTCCAGTTGGCTCCAGTTGCATTAATAATGCTTAAAACTTCTTGTGCTGTTTTCGTTCGTAAATCTACTTCAGGTATACCAAGATTTCTGACAATTTCAGTCGTAGCAGGACAATCATCACGCACCCTTGAATCCCTTTGTGCCTGCCACTGTGCTTGTGCTGCAATCACCAATCGAATTTTATCTGGATTATTTTGTTGCGCTAGTGGCCACCCAATGTTTGGCGATATTGGAGAACCTACAGCATTAATTGCTACTAAGCGGGTCATAATTTGAGCAATCGGGAGGGCAAATAAAACATTGGGGTCAAGAGAGGTATTGCCTTCGGCTTTGGCTGCGTTATGATAATCAAGTAGCGTCTGTAGGCTCCGTTCCAATAAAGTTGGCTGATCGCGAATAATATTTTCTGATAATCGGGCCACATCTCTGAATTGCTCTACCGCCTCTTCCTGTTGTTGCATTTGGTCGTGAATAGTGGTCAGCTGCCTTTCTTTCCGATCAACCAACTCATTATGATAAGTTCTAGTCGATGCTTCTTCATTAAAAGTCTCTTTTAACGTTTTACTACGACGGTCAAACCTTCCCCGTACTTCATCAACCACTGCCTGCACTCTCTGCCGATCAGCTGCTGCTAACGGATTTAAACCAATACCACGTACGTTTAATGTAACGATTAGTTCATCAATAGATTGATAAAGAAAATGTGACTCGTCTATACGATTTGCTCCAACAGTCCAAGCAGTTAAATCTGGACTTACTGCTCCTAAATTCGCTCGGGCTTCGGCTATTGATCTTAATAAAGTAATCCGGGTCGTTTGATCCGGGTTAAACTCTAACTGCCATCCAACAGCTGGAACCATTGGTGGAGGCTTTTGACTTTCCAAATAAGCCATATTAACCCGACGCATGACTTCATCAAAAGGTAAACGACGTAAGGTGTTAGCATCTAGTCCGAACTGCGCCCGTACCGCGCCACCTGCAACTGACGCCGCTGCAGCTAACTGTGCATCAATATTTGTTATTTCATCAAGGAATTGTTGGTTTTCACTAAACAAACGGTAAATTGTTTCCCCCTTTGCGACCATTGATTGAACTTCATTTTCTGCTCGTTTTAACTCATCGCGTAACTGGATTAAATCAGTTTTGGTTATTTTCCCTCGTGTTATGATTTCTGCCTCCAATTGAGCCAAGTCAGCAAAACCAGCTGTCTGGATTTTTTTCCGGGCTCCTTCAACCGCATCAAGAGCGGCTTTATATGTGGTGAGAGCTTCTTTTTCTTCAGTAAATTTTTCTTTATCGGTTGTTATTTGCTGTTGTTTTTCGATGACTAAACCACCATTTTCTCCTCTTTTTGTTAGTTCTTCGTCAACTTGAGTCCTCCGGTTACTGATTACAACATCTGACAAACCATATTGATCAATATAAGTGTCCATTCGTCTTTTTAAAACTTTTCCCCGCGCTTTTTCAAAATATCCGATGTTTGTTGCAATATCGTTTGGACTGAAAAAGACTGGTGGAACTAGTAAAGATAATCCTTGTATTATTTTCCCATACTCTTCTTTTATTTCCTGATCCCAATCTGTTCCGGTTTGTTCAAATTGACCATCTTTCCAACGATAGATCGACTGTTCAGGTATTGCATCAAGTAATTTATCATCAACTCCCAATGCCTTATAGAATTCCTGTCTTGTGTGTAATTTTGATAACACAGAGTCACGTCTTTTTTCTACTGACTGTCCGGTCATACGCGGATATCTATTACTTAACTTAATGGCAGTTCTTGCTCTATTGACCTGGAAGTCATTTAAGTTTATACCATAAACGGTTGCTAAAAAATCTTTTTCAGCCGGATCGTTTGCTACTGCATCAAACGCTTCAACGCAATGAGACATGTCAAAATGTACTCCTGGGCGCATCATTGTCATTAAAATTTCTACTGGTGGTGCTAATGCGGCAACACCAACCGCAGCTCCAACTTCCAAAGCTGGAGCTCCTGTCATTGATAAAACAACTGCGCCTGCGCCTAAAAGTAAGTCGCTCACAATCACGGATCCTCGAGACATTGATAAATCCGCTCCAGGCCGGCCACCTGCAGAAGATACATCAAAATTTAACCATGGCCAAAACGAATTACTCCACCAACTGTGCAAAGGTCCTTCATCAACGCCCGTGGCAATAGTTGTTGGACTAAGAAGATTTTTTCTGTCACCCGGTGGCATTAAAGCCAAAGTCATCCCTAAAGAAAACATTTCCATCCGTATTTGTTTTTCCATTAACATGGTTGCCAATATCATTCCTTCGTCGGTTTTTAAAAACATCTCAACTTTATTTTTATTAACATCATGAAAAACTCGTCCTGATTGTGTTTTAGTTTGTATTTCCAACTGTCCCAATAGTTGCATCTCTACAGCAAATTTCGGGTTTTGAAGTATCTTCATAATGTTTGGGTCATTTGCATTCATTTTTTTACACATCCCCCGTACCATTTTTACAACAAAATCCGAATATTGTTTATGAAGCGATTCTGAAAAAACAACATTTTCCCGTTTATTGTCATGTTCTACGCGATTGCCTTGCGGCTGCCTTTTTTCCTTTTTTCTAACATTTGTGTCTGTATCAGAAATATACCTGCTTCTTTCTCGCGTTGTCCAAGTTACTACTTCTTGATTATTACTCCCACCTTTTCCTTTTCTTCCTTTGTCAACCACTCTTCCAGATGTTTGTACAGCAACTTCTGCAGTTTGAAGACTTACCATATTAAAATTAATATACTTGAATTTCTTTGACTTTTCAACTATAATCATAGTATGACAAGCGGAGAACCATCTTCAGCTGGGATTTCTGCAGCTGTAACTGGGGCAGCCAAAGACAATGCTGCCCGTCCTAAAGTAGTTGAAAAAGTTATCGCACCTGAAGAAGTTCGAAAAAGACAAATACGTGAAATTGGTACGATGGGTCAAGTTATTAGCTCACAGTTGGGAAAATCTTCATATGATCTTTGGAGTAAAGATCGAGCCCAATGGGCAAAAAGCCCTAATGCAAATTTTTTATTCACTCTTTGGTTGTGTTCGGCTAATACAGAAATGCCTGTTAATGGGGATAAAGCTTGGAGCCTTGATGGAGGACAACAACAAATGTTTGTTCCACACGGAGATAATCCGCGGGTTTCGGTAGAACAGATTAAGGGATATGATGGTCAAGGTAATGTTATTGTTAAACTACATGATGTAAAAGAGGATGTTAGTGTTGAGCGATCAGTTCTACTTCATGCCCATATTTCTAACAATCTCCCTTCCAACATGGAAGACGTTCCACCGGAACAAC
>Ga0100392_1005135_pt1 | contig 11574 bp, 9 predicted proteins | sample CryGeymeta201516_FD_81548 | JGI IMG/M metagenome (GOLD analysis project Ga0100392, IMG submission 81548) | Groundwater microbial communities from Crystal Geyser aquifers in Utah, USA - Crystal Geyser metaG 2015-16 | ecosystem: Environmental > Aquatic > Deep subsurface > Groundwater | place: USA... | reverse complement strand
TCACGCAAGCTACGCTTAATTGTGAGCGGGACGCTCACGCAAGCTACGCTTAATTGTGAGCGGGACGCTCACGCAAGCTACGCTTAATTGTGAGCGGGACGCTCACGCAAGCTACGCTTAATCGGATATATCCTTTCCGCTAACAGCGCGCCCCCGATCAGATGCAAGTGGATATGATCAACCTCCTGCCCGCCGTGATGTTTCACCCGAAATAACAGCTTATAACCATTCGCGCTAATATTCAAGTCGCGGGCTATTTTCTGGGCAACCAAAATCATTTTGCCAGCCAAATCTTGATGCCGCTCCTCCAGGTCATCAATGGTCGGAATATGCTCTTTGGGAATAATCAGAACATGAACGGGTGCGATGGGATGAGCGTCTTGAAAAGCAAAAATCCGTTCGTCTTCATAAACGATTTCGGATGAAATTTGTTTGTTGGCAATTTTACAAAAAATACAGTCTGGCATAATTATCCGCGTTATAGTCCAATTTTCACCGGCGACCCGCTTGGTGACGCGTCATGCGCTTTTTGGCTCAAGCACTGATAACCAACCGCGTGCGGCCAGCGCTGGCTTAAATTGCCGAGGGAATCATGGTCATCCGCTTCGCCAGTAAGGCGAAATGCAGCGCAAAGTTCGTATTCGTCTTGAGACTTTATTCGATAATCGAATTTCACTCCGGTGGCCGGATCCACAAACACGTCGTCAGAAAGATAGTTATACTCTTTTCTCATCTCATCCAAAGAAACCGGCAACACGCCTTTCCCGGAATAATATGAATCAATAGTTGAGACAATCTGGTCAAAGTTGCTTATGATAACATTATCCAGCTTACGATTCCGCGTTGTTGCCGGCGACTCCATAATAAATAACGAAAAGATAAACGTGGCAACAATGATCGCCAGTGAACCATAAAAATAGATAATGATAATATTATCACGCTCATTTAATACTTCGCCGCGGCGTATATCATAGAGATAAAAAGAAAAAACTGTGGCCGCGATACCGCCGACCGTCAGCGCCTTGAGAATAAACTTGAGGGTCAGTTCGCCATTCAGAAAATTATTAAGAATATTAACGAGCGTGCCAAGTACGATCACGGCCGAAACAAGCAAAATAAAATAAACTAGCCATCGCCTGACACCGGATTCTTTGTCAAGCTGGCTGGCAAGCAGGCTCTTAAAGATCTGCCGCATAACCAGATAAAAGATCGGTGTCGCGACAACCAACATCGAGATGGCATACTTAAGCGTATCCGGGCTAAACCGCGTCTGAAATTCCCTAAGCTGGTCGACCACGTATTTATTGATCACCTGAAAAATGACCATTCCGGTCCCGGTTGCCATAAAGACCAGAGCCACGAGCGACAACATATAATAGAATGCGAATTTTGCGTTATTTGTTTTTGAATTTTCCATAATAATCGAGATTCTTCTCCGCCATCCGCCAATCGGCGGAGACGGATCAGAATTACAAAATTCATTGATTTATAATTTTTTTTGCCAACCTTTTTTTGAGCACTAAAATCAGTTTATCTTGTTTTATAGTCTCCTGGGCCCCGGTCGTCATATCGCGCACAATAATCGTTCCGTCAAGAACCTCTTGCTGCCCGAGAATCAATGCCATCTTAATTTCCGCTCTATCCGCCAGCTTCAACTGGGTTTTAATGCTGTCTTTGCTGAACGCGGCGGCAGCGGCAATATTTGCTTTCCGTAATTCTTCAAAAATTTTAAAACCTCTTCGTCTGGCCAACTCTCCCAATTGAACTAAAAAGACTCGCGGATTAATAAGCGGATGGAATTTAATGGCCTGAAACTTCAATTGTGCGATTAACCTTTCCACGCCTATCCCGCCGCCTACGGCCGGAGTATCCTTACCACCCAAAAATTTTATCAGATAGTCGTAGCGTCCGCCCCCCCCCAAAGCGCCTTGCCGCGCCTGTTCGCCATCGGGCCAAAACTCAAAGACAGTCTTTGTATAATAGTCTAATCCCCGCACCAAAGATTGATTCAAAATGTAGGGAATTTCCAACTCGTCCAAAAATTCCAACACGCTTTTAAAATGAGTGTGGCATTCTTCACAAAGGTGATCGATCATTTGTGGAACACCGGCCATTAATTGAATGCAGTGTTCGTCCTTGCAATCTAACAATCTTAAAGGATTTTGCCTGAATCGCCTTCGGCAATCTGCGCAGAGACGATCAGCTCTATTTTTGTAATACCCAAGTAGCAATTTTCGATAGTGCGGCTGACACTCCGAACATCCGATGGAATTAATATGAAGATTAATCGCTTTCAATCCCAACTCCCGAAAAACGACAAAAAACAACTGGATAACCTCAGCATCATTAGCCACCGCTTTGCTGCCGATAACCTCAAGATTAACCTGGTGAAACTGCCGATAGCGGCCAGTTTGCGGATTTTCATAACGGAAAAGAGGCCCCCAGCTATAAAGCTTAACCGGATGAACCAAGGCGGATAACCCATCCTCCAAATAGGCGCGAATAACGCCCGGCGTGAATTCCGGCCGCAACGCCAAAGAATCTCCGCCCTTACTTTTAAAAAGGTACATTTGTTTTTCCACAATGTCGGTGGTCTCGCCGGTGGCACGAACATAAAGATCGGCATCTTCAATAACGGGGGTATCAATCCGTCCAAACCCATAGAAAAGAAAAACCTCTTTTATGGTTTTATAAATTTTCTCCCAGTAAATTTGTTCGTCAGGCAAAATATCGTAAGTTCCTCTTGGGGCTTGAAAAGTTTTTTGATTTTTAGGTTTTGCCGGCTGAGACATTATAATATAATGCGAAAAGCGCAAAAGATTTATACGAAAAATGCGAACTTTTCACGCCACTCGCATACCAACAAGTTTATTCGCATAATTCGCATATCAGTTCGCCGCGCCCTTCCGAAGTCTTGGCGTAGAAGGGCATATTTCGCATTGTGTCCTTTTAATAGTTTGGCGCCGCAAAAACAGTCAACCTGTCCGGCGGCCATGCCCTGACCCAAGCTCGCCCAATAATCAAATCTTTGCCCACGGGACCCCACCGCCTGGAGTCGGAAGAAGCATCGCGATTATCTCCCAAGACAAAATATTCGGTGTTTTTTAAGGTCATCTTGAGATCGCCAATGGTCTTTTGTCCGACCGCCAAATAATTTTCTTCCAAGGCCAGACCACTCGGATGCTGTTGATTATAAATGATAATTCCTCCACCCGCAATCTCCACCGTCTCGCCAGGCAAGCCAATAATTCTTTTGATGTAATATTGCGACGGACCCAAAGGATATCGAAAAACTATCACGTCTCCTCTTTTTGGAGCTTCAAAACGATAGCTGATTTCATTAATGATCAGGTAATGTCCATCGTCAAAACCTGGCTCCATTGAAGCGCCCTTGACGAAAAAAGGCTGAACAACAAAATACCGTATTGGCACCACTATTAATACGGAAACTAAAACAATTTTGATTGTTTCCCAAAGAAAAAGAAAAAAACCGCGCATTATTTCCTCCTTGTAAATTCTTTATCCCGTATCTTTCTCAGCTTGAACCATCATTTGCTGAAGTCAAAAGGCGAAGCCGCCTTACGGCTCTATCCGCGAAATTCAACAACCTCAAGATAGAAAAGGTACGGGATTTATCAATTTCATTCTATAGTATTTGCCCATTTTTGCAAGACGCGATATCATTAGTTCGTAAACCCGAAATCAGAAATTCGAAATAAATTATAAATTAAATATTCAAAACGGGGTTTGGGCATTATGATTTTGGGTATTTGATATTGTTTCGGATTTCTGATTTCGTGCTTCGGATTTCTATGAAGATAGTTGTCGGTCTCGGTAATCTGGGAAAAAAATTTGAGAAAAACCGACACAATGTCGGATTTTTAACCGTTGATTATATTCAAAAAAACGCGGGTGATTTTACCAAGTGGCAATTGAAGAAAAAATTAAAGTCGGAAATCGCCGAAAGCAAAGAATTAGACGTCATCCTTGCCAAACCCCAGACGTTTATGAATAACTCTGGCGAAGCGATAAGAAATTTAATTTCAAGTTTCAAGTTTCAAGTTTCAAGTTTATATGTTATTCACGACGATTTCGACCTGCCGCTCGGCACCTTTAAATTCGAATTCAGCCGCGGCTCAGCCGGCCACAAGGGAGTACAATCAATTATCGACATCCTCGGCACGAAAGATTTTTGGAGATTGAGAATCGGCATCAGACCCCCCTATGTCATTCCCGCGCAAGCGGGAATCCAGAACAGTACAAGCCCCGACGAACATCCGAACCAGAACAAATCCCGACCGCCGATCAAAGCGGAAGATTTCGTCTTAAAAAATTTCGGAAAAGAAGAAAGAAAAATCATCGAAGAATTAACCCCGGGAGCAATTAAAGAATTGTTGGGCTAAAAATTTTCTTTCTAAAAAAATGCGCCTCGCTATCCTATCTGCGAGCTTCAGGGGCAAATCCCGAAAAATCGGGCAACCCCCGATCTTACGGGGTACTAACCAAGAAATAGGAGGGTTGTTCTTAAGTTTTCGCCACTCACAGATAGGATACCAAGGCGAATCTTTGTGATTTTTCGTTATTATATGCTATATTCTAATTTTTGTCAATGACAACTTCTTCGTCAGAGCTAAAATATTACAACGCCTTCAATCTTTTCCCGGAGATCGGAGCCGTAAGATTTAAAAAACTTCTGGCTTATTTTGATTCTTTAGAAAATGCCTGGCAGGCAAGCGAAAGTGATTTCCGGAACGCCGGGCTTGACGAAAAAATAGCGCAAAAAATTTGCGCCGAACGAAAGAATATCGACCCCGGCAAAGAATTCGAAAAATTAGAAAAGGAAAAAATAGCGCTGATAACCGCCGAAGACGAAACCTACCCCAAGCTCCTCAAAGAGATTTATGACCCGCCGGCTGTTTTGTATATCAAAGGCACATTCAAACCACCGGACGATTTTAGTTTAGCGGTTATCGGTACCAGAAAACCGACCCCCTACGGCACCCAAGCCGCCAGCAACCTCACTCGTGATTTGTCATCCACCGGCCTGACGATTGTCAGCGGCCTAGCATTAGGTATCGACACCTTGGCTCACAAGGCTTGTCTGGAAGCACGCGGCCGGACAATCGCGGTTATCGGCTCGGGATTAGACAGAAACAGCATCTATCCGTCGAGTAACCGCAGACTTTTCGACATGATTGCCGAAAATGGGGCGGTCATTTCCGAATATCCAATCGGGACCGCGGCAATGCCCTATCATTTCCCCGCCCGCAACCGCATTATTTCCGGCTTGTCTTTGGGGGTATTGGTCATCGAGGCCACCGAAAAAAGCGGGACATCTCTGACTGCCAACCACGCCCTCAGTCAAAACCGCCAAGTTTTTGCCATTCCCGGACCAATTTATTCTCCAAGCTCCGTTGGTCCGAATAATTTGATAAAAATTGGGGCAAAATTAGTCTGTAATATTCAGGACGTCCTTGAAGAATTAAACCTTGTTTCTCTCACCGAACAAATCGAAGCCAAAGAGATAATTCCCGACACCGAAGAAGAAGCGCTAATTTTAAAACTCCTCTCCCACGAACCGCTCCATATTGACAAAATCGTGATAGAAACTAAACTTGACACAGCAACGGTCAGCTCGACTCTGACTTTAATGGAAATGAAAGGAAAAGCGAAAAATCTTGGCGGGATGCAGTATGTGATAGTAAGATAAACTAAATCAATTATTCTAATTAACCTAATTATTTTAAAGAAATCCCAAGTCCCAATTCCGAATCCGGAAAAAATCACTAAATCGCAGTAACCAAAAACTATTGGTTATCGGGCATTTTCCAGCATTCTGGTTTGGCGATTGGTTATTCCTTAGATTAATTAGAGCAATTATAATAATTAGAAATTCATTGAAGCTCGTCATCGTTGAATCACCGACCAAAGCTAAAACCATCCAGCGCTTTCTGGGCGATGATTTTTTGGTTAAATCAAGCTACGGACATGTCCGCGATCTGCCAAAAAAAGAAATGGGGATTGATATTGAGCATAATTTCAAACCCCGATACATTATTCCCACCAAGGCGAAAACTAAAGTTTCCGAACTTAAAAAATTATCCGCTAAATCTGAAGAGGTCATTCTGGCAACTGACGAAGATCGCGAAGGCGAAGCTATTTCTTGGCATTTGGCCGCAGCGCTGAAATTAGACGAGAAAAACGCCAAACGCATAGTCTTCCACGAAATTACCAAATCAGCCATTGAAAAAGCCTTGGAAACCCCGAGAAAAATAGATATTGACCTCGTCGACGCCCAGCAAGCGCGAAGAATCTTAGACCGCCTGGTCGGCTACGAACTTTCGCCGTTTCTCTGGAAAAAAATAAGGCGCGGCCTTTCGGCCGGACGTGTGCAATCTGTTGCTCTGCGCTTCATTGTCGAACGCGAACGTGAAATCGAGAAATTCCACGAAGAAGAATTTTGGAATATCAAAGCCCGGCTCAAAAAAGAAGATACGACCGAAGAATTTGAAGCGAGCCTCACGGAAAAAAATGGAGAAAAAATCGAAAAAATCACCGAGACAAAAGTTTTCGCTGGAATATACCGAAATAAAAAAACATCCGTCGCGTCCGTGAAAGAATCGGAAAGCATAAAAGCTGATTTAGAAAAGTCTTCGTATTCGGTCAAATCCGTTGAACGCAAAGAAGCCCAGGGATTCCCCTCACCGCCATTTACCACCTCCACACTACAACAAGCCGCTATCGGACGGCTGGGATTTTCCGCCAAGCAAACCATGGCCACGGCTCAAAAACTCTACGAAGAGGGTCATATCACCTACATGCGAACTGATTCGTTTAATCTTTCGCAAGAATCGCTTGTCTCCGCGCAAAAAACAATTCAAAAAGAATTTGGAATGGAATATGCCCTACCCTCTCCCCGTTTCTTCAAAAACAAATCAAAGAGCGCTCAAGAGGCGCATGAAGCCATCCGCCCGACCCATCCGGAAAAACTTCCCGAAATGTTCAAAGAGACACTCGATCCCAACCAATATAAACTATACAAACTCATCTGGGGCCGTATGGTCGCTTCACAAATGGCGCCGGCTATTTTTGATTCCCTACAAATAGAAATTGAGGCAAAAAACGAGGAGACAAAAAATTCTTATCTTCTTAGAACCGGTGAGTCGGTTGTAAAATTTGATGGCTACCTAAAGGCCTACGAAAAAAGAAACCAAGGAGAAGCGGAGTTAATTCCAGAGATGAAAGAAAAAGAACCCTTAACGCTTTCCCGCGTCGAGGCAGAGCAGAAATTCACCGCCGCCCCGCCGCGTTACAACGAAGCATCGCTGGTAAAAACGCTCGAGGAAAACGGCATTGGCCGGCCATCGACCTACGCGACGATAATTTCAACTATTATTGAAAGACAATATATCGACAAAGATGAAAATCGCCGGCTTTTCCCCTTGGAAATTGGAATGCTCGTCAATGACCTTTTGGTAGAGCATTTTCCGAAAGTCGTGGATGTCGAGTTTACTGCGACCATTGAAGAAGACTTTGACGAAATAGCGGACGGAAAACGAGAATGGGTGCCAGTAATACGTGAATTCTACGAACCATTCCACAAAAACCTTTCGGAGAAAATGAAAACGGTTAAGAAAGAAGACATTTTGGAAAAGCTGGATCGCCAATGTCCGGAATGCGGAGGCGACCTTATCATGAAATTTGGACGATACGGAAAATTCATCGCTTGCGCCAATTTTCCCAAATGCAAATATACTGAAAAAACCGAGGAGGAAAAAAAGATGGATGAGGCGCATTCTGGTATTGTCTGCGAAAAGTGCGGATCGCCGATGGTGGTAAAACGCGGACGTTTCGGCACCTTCTTGGGGTGCTCCAATTATCCAAATTGCAAAAACATCAAAAAAATCGAGAAAAAATTGGGAATAGCCTGCCCGAAGTGCGTTGAGGGAGACATTATCGAACTCCGCTCAAAGAAAAAAAGGCTCTTTTACGGCTGCTCTCGCTATCCGAATTGCGACTTCGCGCTTTGGAATAAGCCAACTGGCCAAAAATGCCCAAAGTGCAATTCACTCTTGGTCGAGCTGCCAAAAGGAAAAACCAAATGTTCGAATAAGGAATGCAAATAAAGATAAATTACAATTAAGCGAAGCTTGCGTGAGCGTTCCGCTCACAATATCAAAATCACAAATTTCAAATAAATCATAATGGCCGAAACACAAAATTCAAAACCGTTTTGAAAATTTGGATTTTGGATTTTGAATTTATTTAGAATTTGTAATTTAAGATTTGGCGCTTTGCGATAATTCCTTTTGATTTTCCCTTAATGCCCCCCCACGCCCCCAACATTGAAGACCTCATCAAGGAGGTTCAATCATACAACCCTCAAGCAAACTTTGATTTAATTCAAAAGGCTTTTGAATTCGCCAAAAAAGCTCACGGCAACCAGCTTCGGGAATCAGGCGAGCCATATATCATCCATCCGCTGGCCACCGCCAGAACTTTAGCCCAGCTAAGATTAAATTCAAAAACTATCGCCGCCGGACTTCTCCACGACGTCGCCGACGATACACCGGTTACGATAGAAGACATTGAAAAGGAATTCGGGCCGGAGATCGCTTTTATGGTCAGCGGCGTCAGCAAACTGGGAAAAATCAAATATCGCGGCATCGAAGAGCAGGCGGAAAAATTGAGAAGAGTGTTTTTGGCAATGGCCCAAGATATTCGAGTGGTTCTGATCAAGCTGGCTGATCGCCTGCACAACTTGAAAACCTTAAAATATGTGCCAGAGGAAAAGCAAAAAAGGATCGCGATGGAGGCGCTGGAAATCTACGCGCCTTTAGCCTATCGCCTAGGAATGGGTGAAATGAAAGGACAAATCGAAGACGCGGCTTTCCCCTATTATTATCCCAACGAATACAAATGGCTGATGCAAAACGTGAGAGATAAATACCAGGAGCGGGAAAATTATATTCAAAAAATCCAAAAAATGGTTAGGGGAGAATTAGAAAAAGCCAAAGTTCAGGTTGCCGATATTCACTCCCGCGCTAAACACTATTATAGCTTATACAAAAAACTCCAGCGGCACGAGATGGATTTAAATAAAATATATGACCTGGTTGCGCTAAGAATTATCGTTCCAACAATTGAAGACTGTTACACTACCCTAGGCGTTGTTCACAAAATGTGGCGTCCGCTGCCAGGGCGCATTAAAGATTATATCGCCATCCCGAAGACTAACGGCTACCAATCAATTCACACAACGGTTTTCTGCGTAGACGGCAAAATTGTCGAGATACAAATCCGAACCGAGAAAATGCACAAAGAAGCGGAATATGGTATTGCCGCTCACTGGCACTATTCAGAAAAAGGAGGGTTCAAAGATTATCTTAAAAAAACTTTTCGCTTTCGCGTCCAACCGGCACTCACGCTTCAGCCGCCAAAAAAAGAATTGCTCTGGATCCAACAACTCCAAGACTGGCAGAAAGAAACCAAGGACCCCGAAGAATTTCTTGAAGGACTAAAAATAGATTTTTTCAACAATAGAATTTTCGTCTTCACGCCCATGGGTCTCGTCATTGACCTGCCAGAAAACGCGACGGCCGTAGATTTTGCCTACGCCATTCACACAGACATCGGCCATCGTTGCGTCGGCGCTAAGGTGGGCGGAAAAATCATCGCTTTAAGCCAGCCACTTTCAAACGGGCAAATCGTAGAAATTCTGACCCAAAAAGAAACCCGACCCAAAAGGGATTGGCTCGAATTCGTCAAAACCTCCGACGCCCGCTCAAAAATTAAAAAATGGTTGAGAGAAAAAGAGGGAATAATATTAGAGAAAGAGGTCGCCGAGGCGCCAAAGGAAAAACAGATTCCGTCGCTCAAGAAAGCTAAAGAAAAAGAGGCGTCACCCGCTCAGGTAGAAGTCGACGGGCAAACGCAAATCTTAACTCACATAGCTAAATGCTGCCAACCCCAACCGCCCGATTCTATTAGGGGCTATATTACCGTCTCCCGCGGTGTTTCAGTCCACAAAGCATCCTGTCATAGTTTGGCAAAAATAAAAAACCCCGAAAAATTAGTCGAGGCAAAATGGAAAGAGTAATAAATATCCCCTCTCAAGGAGGGGATAAAAGCAGATTTCCTCAACCGACAAAATCACCTATCGCTGTTATTTCAGGAAATATCGCTCTCCTTGCGTTCCGTTTTTAACCCGGATAGGGCAGCCTTGCCTTCTCTGGTTTCAAAATACCAACCCTTGCCCCTGTCGAAATCCCGATATGCTTCTTCCATTTGATTTTCGACATCGAGGTTTGACAAAACTTCTTGCTTCACGGCTCGTGCCACTTCATAGGCACGGGTCTCAACTAGTCCCAGATCAACCTTTTTATCTTCGGAGTACCTATCGTCAACAGTTAAAATTCCGAGGTAGGTATCAAACAACAGCGCAATCGTCCTATCTTCCGAACCCAATCCTAATCTGCCGGCTAAATCTGAAAACTCATATCCCTTTCTGCTTATTTTTTCTCTTGCTATCTTTATAATTTCGTCCTTATGAGAATTGAACATTTCTTCCGCCCTTTGATAGCGCTTATGGAAATAATCCACCGTTTCTTTCATAGCACGCCCTCTTATTTTCTCGTCAATACCCGGTTGGGGAGCATATGCTCCAGATCTCATGAGCGTCACCAGATAGCCCTGCTTATAATCGATCAAATCTCTATACTCCTTAAGAAGCTTTTCCGTTTCTTCGCGGCCGAGCCTATTGTTGCCACCCACTAATATATGATATATTTCCCACTTTCTTTTATTCAAAGCAAGGTATTCGTCGAAACATTTATTCTCCTGCGCGCCCCCGACAACTTTTTCTGGCACAGCAAGCCTATATTGTTCCATTAATTCTATGGCGGCCTCGCGCCTGAGATCTATTTTTTCGTTTTGCTCCGTCTCTTGCTCTGTTTTTGGTAGTATAGCTTCAGCTTTTGGCCTCTCTGGCATATTTTTTTATTCACCCTACGACTACGATAATCGATAATCGATAATCGTGGAGCAAATTATTAATTTATTGTTTTTCATCTATAAGCTATCATAAATCATCGAGGGCAAGCAATATACCAAATGTTATAAAAAAAATATGAAGAATCCATACGAAACGCCAACTGAAGAAAAAATTAACAGAACGCAAAAAATCCCCCTCGAAAAATTGGGTAAATTTACTGAACAAGTTCGAGAGACAAATTCGTCATGAAAGACCAAGCGAAGAAAGAATCAAAGAGATTAAAAACGAGCTTGAAGAAGCCGCCGACCTATTTCAATCCGCCGACGTTCCATACATTATTGACGGTGCCCTGAATATTTCATTATACAAGAGGAAGTTTTTCAGAGAACATAGAGACATTGATTTTGGCGTTTTTTCAAAAGACATTCCAAAATTAGCACGCGCCCTAGAACAAAGAGGATACGCCCTTTTTAGATTTCCCGAAGATGTTGACGAAAGACTAAAAGTGAAAAAGGCGTTACCCCATGAGCTGATAAGGCCAGATGAAGTTGATGTTTCTACAATTTCACGGGAACACATCT
>Ga0100392_1005124_pt1 | contig 11582 bp, 10 predicted proteins | sample CryGeymeta201516_FD_81548 | JGI IMG/M metagenome (GOLD analysis project Ga0100392, IMG submission 81548) | Groundwater microbial communities from Crystal Geyser aquifers in Utah, USA - Crystal Geyser metaG 2015-16 | ecosystem: Environmental > Aquatic > Deep subsurface > Groundwater | place: USA... | reverse complement strand
TTGGTTAATTACATAATTCTACAACAATGTACACAGGTTCAATAACCATACCCCGTAGGGTTTGTGTTTGGGTAATTTACACAGGGAATCGGGATTTACCCAGATGGTCATTCTCTGATGTTGGCTTCAATAAAGAATACGGGCTACTAAAAACCACCGTAGTTCGTCCGCGGTGAGTGTGCGGCAAATACTGGAGCGAGTGATACTATGATAATAATCATGTTTTAGTTTATGAGGAGCAGTAAATTAGAGCTCACTAGGCACACATGCGAAATATTTCTCTTGCTCCAAATTCAATCAGATGTTGCTATTGGCTGGTACTGCATCGCAACAGACTCAAAATCATATAAACGAATCCTCAAGTTGTATCGGTCCGAACAAGATAGATACATTTTCAACTTCATCTTTGACGCAATGGTCGGGCTGTATTTAAGGATCATTGGAAACATCCTCCACCTCCTCTGTGGGGGCATCAGTGCCCTCGGCTTCCTCATTTGAGAAGTCGTCATTCCAGTAATCATCATCCGAATAATCATCGGTATCGTCGTCGGTATCGTCGTCGGTGGTAGTATACGATCCTCCCTTACCCTCCTTGCCGCCTTTACCGTCCTGGCCACCCTTGCCACCTTTACCGTCCTGGCCACCGGCAGCGTGCGACAAACGACGACCGCCCTGTACCAAAAAGAAACAAAGAGTATATAAGAACATGATAGCAAAAACGAAAAACAACTGTCAACTTGACAACACTGCTAGCAATAACGTACCTTGCCCTTTCCTTTACCATTAGAGACAGACGAAGGGGCTGCTTTTCCTCCCTTTCCTCCTGACTTGCCCTTGGAAGAATAGCTTACAGAGTCATCACCACCCTTACCGCTGCCCTTGCCTCCAGAAGAATGGCTTGCAGCCTGGACAATATCACCCTTTCCTTTTCCCTTGCCACCCTTTGAGGCTGAACCAGACTTGCCACCACCTTTACCACCACCTTTGCCTTCAGGAGCATAGCTCATAGAGTACTCAATGATATCATAAGGTTCATCAACCTGGACAGTGTCACCCTTTCCTTTTCCCTTGCCACCCTTCAAAACTGGACTAGGCTCATCACCACCTTTACCCTGGCCCTTACCACTGCTCTTGCCTCCAGACTTGCCCTTGGAAGCATAGCTCATAGAGTAATCCATGGAAAAATAAGGTTCATCAGCCTGGGTTGTATCACCCTTTCCTCTGCCCTTGCCACCCTTTGCAGCTGCACCACCCTTGCCACCACCCTTACCACTACCTTTGCCTTCAGGAGCATAGCTCATGGAGTAATCAATGGAATCATATGGTTCATCAACCTGGACAGTGTTGCCATTTCCTTTTCCTTTGCCACCCTTCAAAACTGGACTGGAGTCATCACCACCCTTGCCACTGCCCTTGCCTCCGGACTTGCCCTTAGAAGCATAGCTCATGGAGTAATCCATAGAAAAATAGGGTTCATCAGCCTGGTTGGTATCACCCTTTCCTTTTCCCTTGCCACCCTTCAACACTGGACTGGACTCATCACCACCTTTACCACTACCCTTGCCTCCAGACTTACCCTTGGAAGCATAGCTCATGGAGTAATCAATGGAATCGTAGGGTTCATCATCCTGAATAGTGTCACCATTTCCTTGTCCCTTGGATCCACCCTTTCCATTGGGTGCATTGTCGGGACTGATCTCGCCTTTCCCTTTGCCGCCAGAAGAAATTTTCTTACCGGTCTTGCCACCTTTTCCGGACGTGCCTCCTTTTCCATAGCTCATGGAATAATCTGCGGAATTCGCATTGTCTTCGACGACCAACTCACGACGAAGAGGGCCATCATAAGCACAAGCAATCGAAGAAAAGACAGCAGCAGTTGCAAAACTGAAAGTTAAAAGCTTCATGGTGAGTATAGCAGTATCAAAAAGTAGGAGAGACGTCGAAAAATGTTGTAATCGTCTCGAAATCAAGATTGTAACCATACCATCGATTGTCCAAGCCTGGTCCAAGTACGATAGCTGGTCCTTCAACGCACGCCCAAGGACGGCGAACATTTTTGAGGATGAAGGAGGGACTTTTAAGACAGAAGCCATCTGATCGTCCGTGCTTTGGGATTTTGATTTGAATCTTGTGAAAAGTTTTGAATTGAAGGGGCACTTATTCAAAGGCGCCCTCTCTTTGCTTAGGAGTCGTCATGAATCAGCGCGTTCCTTATTCGGAAAGGTTGACTACTGTGTCACATTTTTAAACATTACTCCGAGTAGACTACTAAGTAGAGAGTAGAGTACTAGTAAATATGATGTTGGCGCCGGAAACAAAAACAATGAAGACGTTGATCCTCAATCAAATAATTGAAAGTTGAAAGAGGAGGATGCAAGTAGACTTCAAATTTTTATTGTGAGGAATTCCGCACTGTTTATTTGACAGATCGCGAGTTGGAATGAGAGAGTGGAATCGAGAAAACCCTAAACTTCAGTCTAGTAGTCTGAAAATTAGGGTTCCCATCAGCAGCCGTGTGTACTACTACTAGTAGGCCTAATAAAAAGCAGAATCTTATTATTACCAGGTACCAGGTAGCAGGTAAACACTACCAGTACCATGGTACACTGAAGAACATATGCTTAAACTTCACGAAGTCGTTAACTGGTAAAAGAAAATAGAACAAGAAGATTCTTAGTACCTGGTAAGCCAAAAGCTTTTGCTGTGAGGATGGAGTCTCCCAGTTCAAGAAGTTTCGAACTCAAAAAAAAGTGACGCATTCACACTACTACTACTAGTCTACCAGTACTCATACTGGTATCAATGACTTGATAGTTGCCACGGACTTTCCCTACTACTCCCGGCACGGTAGGAGTTGTACCTGTAACTACTACGGTACGTACCAGGTACGGTACCAGGTACCTGGTACCAGGTATTGTTAATAATACTACAAGATGTCGATACCACACATGGTACAAGGTATTTGCCAACTGCATGTGTATCTTCGTAATCCTTTTATGTCCGTTTCGTGAACTTGCCGATGAATCAATGTGAATCAACGTGAACAATCGCTGTCTACTACCGGGTACTAGTAGTAGTACCAGGTACGTTTTGTAGTACTGGTACCTGGTACAGTTTACCCACAGATGCTGCCGAGGAGTTGCTGCTCCAATAGCACGACATGCATCAATCATGAACCAGTAGAGGTCGCGGTTTTGCTTGCTCTGGATTTTAGCTGATCAAGGTAGGTACCAGGTACGAGTAGTACACCCCGTATAAATTTCGATTTACTGGTACCAGGTACGGTAACGTACTGGGTTGGTAGCTTTTTTGATAGTCAAAATTACGATTATGACAGTTGCCGCTTCTGTGCAGCTTCAAGCCGATATCAGGAAACCCTAAGTATTATTTCGGAAGCTAGCTGTCTGTAGATTGACAGAACGACCATTACTACTGGTACTGGTAGTACTACAGTACCATACCAGGGGGGTAGAAGATTCGAGGAGGATTCTTCGTTTTAATACTGGCTGGTGCATGGTACTGTACCAGGTAGTACTACAACATCACATTGAAAACTCATACTTTAAATCTCCTGGTACCTTATCTTGTGTCTGACCATTAGATTGCTAAAATACTACCACTACCATAATACTGGTACAAGATGATGATCTTGGCTTCCCTTCTGGAGTGTCTTCACATGATCTCCTTTAATCACACTTTGGCGAATTGACTTCTTGCTTTCTCCAAATTGCGGCTACTACTACTGTAGTACTACGGTGGCTAGTAGTAGTAGATACAGCAGCAGTAGTACTTCTATCCAGTACTCGAGTAATAGTACTAGTTAATAAGTACTAGTAGTACCACACTATCATCCTCACCACTCTGAAGATTGAAGAAGTACTTGAGAGCACCATAAAAAGACGAAGCCAAAACGTTAAAAATTGTACCTCCCAATTCCCTTTATCTACAACAATATGCAGAATACAAACAACAATGGCAGTAGCCAATCCGACTATGCGTACGATACTGTGGGTCTGGGATCCAGGTCCGTCCCACTAGCTTCTCTTGGTCTCGAAGCGAGACAGGTATTCAGGGCTAGTCGATCTCCTGGTACCGAACGTCCAATGAGCCTCAAAAATGATATTTTGTCAAGCATGGTCGTCACACCGCAATATTCACCACTGATGAGAGAGAGGACTGTACATTGCAACGGCCGGGGAAGAGGGCTGAGAGGGGCCGACTTCGACCGGGATCATTTCATCTCTGTTATTGACAGCGCATTGCGTGTGCTCCATGATCTAGACGACGATGATGACGTTTTGATGTCAACAGATGATCGCTCGATTGCTCGAAAATAGTCACAGTAAAGTCACAACCGTTGCACTCGTACTGCAGAACTGCTTGAATGTTCATTTTGCGTCTGGGACCATCGAGCCGAGAACGAATCTATGGTTCAGTGTTCAGTCTTCTCTCTGCACATAATTACATAAGTTGCTATTAAAACTGCCTCTTAGTCTATATCTTTGCATTTGAATGAAACTGCCTGCGTGTGCTTCAATGCTTGCAACTAGGTAGTACTCATAATTTCCCAAACGAAGCAGCCATGGTGTCTGAGGGAAAGCAAATCTAAAATGCGACCTCGAAACTTCTTTCTAATGTTTCCGTTGCTGGGCGCAACATCTCAGAACGCAAGGTTTCAAAATAAAAACATCATTTTATTGTTTCAGGGTAGTAATGTATATTGAGGTTTACTTTGCACTTGATGTTGCCTCGAGATATGTGCTCAAAAGTTCTCCTCCAGGCTGTCAAATTTTTTAATCGCCCATGTTGTTCAGCAGCTGAAAATGCACCGGTGTCAAGCTCCCATTCAGCTCATGTTGTCCCTGCCCATGATTCGCACAATATTTAGAAAGCCTAATCTGACCAGACTCAGAAAAATAGCCCGCTTGGAGAAACTAGGAGTTGTACGAACCAATTCAGGTTTCTTGAGCTCAGCGCCGATTGTTTAAACAAAGTTTCCTTTTCTTCCCGCGAGATTGACTGAAAGCACCTAGAACTATCAACTTGTTACTCATGGCGTCTTGACTCGAAGCATGGCAACAAAATGCGACGAGCGACAGATCCATTCGCTACCAGGTACAACGAATCGACATGCTGAGAGGTAAAAAAAAACTGGTGATCTCTCCACTAGACTAGTACGCACGAGTCAAGGTCATTTTTACTACAAGAACGTGACAAGGTCAGGTGACTCATCGCTGTGAATATTATTTTGGCATGCACAGCTGGTTCAGGATCCTTCGAACAAGAACGTGACAATAATAATAGTGTGACTCATCATAGCACAACATATTATTTTTTACAGCACCGCCTCCTAAAGAAACTCGCTTATCATGATCTTGACTCACTGGACAATGCCGCGAATCTTCTATCTTACTCCTATTATTTCTTTAATACTATTAATTTGGTCATAAATTGAAGAAATCACTTTCACATTTTTTTCTACAGCAAACAGCCAAAGTCTTCGCAACAATGTGTATTTCAGAAACAAAAACCGAAGAAGACCACGCCAATGAGGCGATCGATAACCAGAAGCCGGTCGTGACAGTTAAGAACCTGAACTTTTCCTACGAAACCGACAAGCCCAACTTGGTTGGTCTAAACTGCATCATTGAACCGAATTCCAAAATTATTTTGATCGGAGCCAACGGCGCCGGCAAAAGTACACTTCTGCGTGTGTTGACGGGTCAAATCTGGACAGGATTGGATTTTGATGAATTCGACATTAACGGCAATGCTAAACCCAACGACCAATGCAACGGTGTGGCTTATTTAGGTGGAACCTGGAAACGACGTCGAACTGGATTTGAAGGGGTTTGTCCTTACACTATGGATTGTGCTGCCAGTGAAATGATGGAAAAGTGGCAACAGCAATACTTGGAACGACGTGATGAATTGGTCCGCGTGTTGGGTATTAATTTGAATTGGCGCATGCACGAGTGCTCTGACGGACAGAGAAAAAAGGTCCGGTTGATGATCAAGCTGCTGAAACCATTTCAGCTATGTGTCATTGACGAGTTTGCTGCGGATCTCGATATTTTTTCGCGCAAGCGATTCTTTGATTATTTGACTAAAGAATGCCAGGAGCGAGGTGCCTCAGTTCTATATGCCACGCACATTTTCGATCAAGCTGACTCTTGGGCCACGCATGTAGCATTTATGCAACTGGACAAGGTACTGTCACCAATCCATCGGCTGTCGACGTACGCACCGTACCAGGAAGTCTTGGCGCGAACAGGTGCAAATCGAGCGATGTGTCCCATGTACACGTTGGTGCTCGAGGAGCTCGAGAGGCAGTATCGCGAACACTCGAGTGTGTTTGATTTGGATAACAAATGTCTCACTGATGTCATTATGGAGGAGCAAGGCAAAGAACTTGCCGGTGGTCGATTTGAATCGGAACAGCAGGGTGACCAAACTGGTTGGCTTCCTGGACGCTTGACTCGTCAACTGAACAACGCCGAGAAGCAAAAGGCGCGCCAGGAAAGGGCAAAAAAAAGACTCGAAGCGGAGGCCGAGAAGAAGCAAAAGGTTGAATCTTATTAGAGATAAGCTAAGGAAGCTAAAGTGAAAACTGGTCACTTACTACGACCCTATTGTATAAAATGAACCTATTTTGCCGTTATTGTTATGTTATTCTTTTTGCCCAGTTTTATGGGTTGGATTTTACTTCTTGGCAAACCTTGTACTCGAGTACTCAGTAGTCTAGATAATTATTTTAGTACTCGTACTCGTATTTACGACGAGTTGCTGAACCAAGTATCGTAGACACTCAGTCGTGGAAACTATTGCAGCCTGACGTTGCCAACCCTTCTCACAACTTCTTTGAAAAAGCCTCGGCGGCCCTGATAAATTGTCCGCACTGGCCTGAATGAATCCTCGCTGCACTCTCAGTTGTCTTCATAATACAACAACATTATACATTTCTGTCTTGCGAATATCTATTGCTGTCCTTCTGCTATTCGAATGATGCTTTCTCCAGCTCGACAGATACTACGATCATCGACTGGTCGCTTGTCATCAGGGTCCTCTTTGTTTCGATTTCGGGGAAGCCACGACAATTCTAGCCAAGGTTCTTATAGATTTCTCAGCATTTTCCCCGTTAGATTTTTTTCCGGCGCTCCCGCCGAGGAAGATGAAACTAAGAAGGAGATATTGTCTTCTCCTATTAAAGCGCAAAACAAAAATAATGTCGCAGTCATGGCTGTACCAGGCATTGCACTGTCAGCTGCTACAGCTACTGCAGGCTTTTCCATAGCGAATATTATTTCTACGGTAACAGAAGTCTCTCTTTCCGGAATTCCAGTCTCTATTTTGCTTGGAATGGCCGTCAAAAATAGCGTGGGTGTGAATGCCCATGCCTTCGACAAGGGTATCAAAATTGCTACCAAAACTATATTGCAAGGTGGCATTGTGGCTGTGGCCGCTAAGCTATCCTTCGTTGATTTGGTTACCTCTGGAGCCCAAGGATTGCCAGTTGTTGTTGCTGCTGTGGGTGCCGGATTAGTGGTCATACCGCAACTAGGGCGCCTGGCAGGGCTTCCCACGGAAATGTCGCTTCTCCTTACGGCAGGAACCAGCATTTGTGGAGTAACTGCCATTACTGCTCTGGCACCCGCAATAAAAGCAACGAATCGCGACATTGCAGTGTCAGTCGCCAATACTGTGGCCTTGGGAACGATTGGTATGTTGACGTATCCGTACTTGCTCCATTCCTTATGCGGTGCCAGTCCTGAGCAAGTTGGCCTCTGTCTAGGTGTAGGGATCCACGACACGAGTCAAGTCCTGGGTGCAGCATTGAGCTACAAGGAAACGTACAGTGACGATATTGCCTTCCAGGTTGCCGCCATTACGAAATTGACGCGAAACGTGGCTTTGGCCTTTGCTATTCCAGGTTTAACGTATCTCCATGCCACTGCCGTCAAAGGACAAAATGAAAGCGATGAAGCAACGAGTCTAACACAACAGCAGCTATCCTCCCAGAAGCGATCTTCAACTATGTCCGGCCTCGTCACATTTTCCAAATATGTGCCCAACTTTCTGATCGCCTTTCTTGGCATGTCTGCCATTCGCTCAGGTGGAGATTTGATGCTGACACCAGCAGATTTAGAATTTTTTCACCAAGGCATGAACTTTATTGGAAATGACTTGTCCAAGTATGCCCTCGGAACGGCCATGGCTGGTGTTGGGCTAAGTACATCAGCATCAGCCTTAAAGGGCGTTGGTTGGAGACCATTTGCTGTTGGAGCAGGGGGGGCTCTAGTGGTGGGAGGGACTGGGTTTACTGTGGCGTCGATGGTTGTTTAGCTGAAAACACACAGTACAGTCATAGCTTCATTACCAACTTCGCAATCTCAAATTTTACTGCAGCTATCAAACCTCAACAAAACATTATATTCAACGCTGGTCAGCTAAATAAAATTATATAATTATTTGAGGCATGCTGAAATATTGCAGGAGTGCGCTTACGAATTCGAAAAAACATAGTGATTACTCGGGAACGCGGTAATATCTGGTTCCGACAAATGGCATCTTTGTGACCTCTGCCGATTGCATTTTATTGCGAATTTTGACCTGCACTGGTGTTCCGGCACTATGGTAGCTAGTCTCAACGTACCCCATAGCGATAGGCTTTTTCAAGCAGGGTGAGAAAGTACCCGAAGTAACCTCTCCGATTTTGGTCTCGCCAGATTCATCGTAAATTTCAGCGTGCTCACGGGCAGGAGCTTTCATGCCAGAGATTCCTACTCTCTTGCGGGTTGTCTTTTTGAGTTTTCCATCGGGAGTCAAAATGTGCTCGGCTCCCAAAAATCCTTGCTCTGTACGACGGCGACTGCCCTTTCCACCCATAGTCCATGTCAAGTTTCCTTCAACAGGTGTTGTTGTTTCATCCAAATCGTTCCCATACAAGCAAAGACCAGCCTCCAAACGAAGAGAATCGCGAGCTCCCAAGCCAGTTGGATTAACAGTAGGATCTTCCAGTAGCTTGGCAGCAATCGAGACAGCGTGTTGCTCTGGCATAGCAATTTCAAATCCGTCCTCGCCTGTGTATCCACATCGAGTAATACGGCAGCCCTCAATACCACCCAAGGGAGTGTCGCACCCAGTCATAAAAGGCATATTAATCAAATCGAAGTCTGATGGCAACAATTTTGCTACAGCTGCAGCGGCACCTGGACCTTGGATGGCCAATAGTTGCATCGTATCTTCCAAATAGTCCATGCATACCTCTCCATCGAAGGCTTCCATATGCTCTTTAAAATGTTCCATATCGCCAAACTTAGTAGCTCCGTTGACAACCATATAGATGTGATCTCCAGCATTGGTGATAACTGTATCATCAATGGTTCCTCCATTTTTGTTGGTTACCAAGGAAAGGCATCCTTGCCCTTCTTTCAAGCCGGCAATGTCACCTACCACGAGTTTCTCCAAAAAAGCGACTCGATCTTTTCCATGCCAGCGGATCTATTGTGTGGATAAATGGAGCGAGAGGTTTTAAAAAAAAAGTTGAGAATTTGCAGCAAACCCGACAGACCTGCACGAGAAACGTCTTTATTATTATTTTTTCAGAGAAAATAATGGCCGCACCTGTCCCATGTGTGACACATCAAAGAGTGCAGCTTTTCCTTCTTCACGACACCACAAGTGTTCTTTCATGACACCACCATTTTCTCCCTTGTACAAGACGGGCAAAGCGTATCCAGCAAAGGGTACCATGTCTCCTCCCAATTCCATGTGCATATCGTAAAGGGCAGTCTTGACCAAGTCGTCCGCGGATGTAGCAAAACTGCGGGTATAATAATATGGCTTGGATGATACCGCCATTACCGATGACGAGGAGGCTTTCTGGAGCGCATTGCGTACGGCTTTTGACGCGATTGTGACAGACATGGTGGATATTCTTAAATGTATAATTCGATGTAGTAGACTAGTACTATTTGTTTTGGACAAGACAAGGGTAATAACTTCTGTGCTCGGTACGAATATTATTATTATTTGGGTGTGATCCTATCTCCTACATCATTTGCATAAGAAAACAACAATTTGATTCTCAAGATCCACTCCTTGAATACGTCAGTTTCTTGTCATTGCTGAATACTCGGAGTACTTACAGTATTACGATTATTTCTTCTACCCCCGGGCGTGTTGACAAGTTGAGCCAAATCGTCAACAATGTTTTTCTTGTATTCCGAAGTACATAGCACCCCCCCCAGCCCCCAATATACTTCTACTCTAGTAATAGATCCCTCTGTTCAATGGCTACTCTCGTGGAACCTGGAATAACTAATACTCGAATCGAATAAAGTATTGGCTTTATATCTGGTAGAAACAAATCTGAGCACAAAACAGAATAGCGAAAAAAAATATGCAATCTATAATGAATATTCTAACGACTAAAACGGCTATAGACAGGTTTCGTCGTTGCTCATATCCATTCTCTCATCTCATCTCACTCACAATGAAATCTTTATTTTTCAACAGTTGCTTCCGCTTCCTCATCTTCCTCGAGCGCAGGAACATTCATGCGCTTTGTCAATCGGAGGATGGTCCCCCGAATGTGTTCCGAGTTCAACCCTGCTTGTTCGTACTGTTCGTATTGAGTAGCTGTCTCAAAGTACATGTCAGGAATGACCATGGGTCGGAACTTGAGGTCGCCGTTGTCCATGAGTCCGTCGAGTGCCAAGAAATGAAGTACGTGGTCACCGAATCCTCCAATGCTGCCCTCTTCGATGGTAATCAGAACAGAGTTTTCGTCCGCCAATTGCCGGATCAAATCCACGTCCAATGGCTTCATGAAACGAGCATCTGCGACAGTGACGCCCAAGCTTTCGTCCATGTCTTCCACTTCCTGGGCAGCAACAAGAGATTCGTGCAGGCGAGTTCCAAACGACAGAATGGCCACACGATCTTTGCGTTCCTTGCCGCGCACGGATGATTGTTTTCTGTTGAATCCACCAGGACCTCGGATAATGCGGCCCTTTCCGATCTCCAACAATTCTCCTGGAGAAACAAAAAATAGGTGTTAAAATAATGGTCAAAATACGAGGTATGCACACGAAGAAAGCAATTCAAATAAGGACATACCCTTAGCTGGAATTTCATCATTCTCTAATTCGTACCCAAAGAGGCTTTGCAGCTTCTCGGCTCCGTATCCGGTACCGCGAGGGTATCGCAACACGGTGGGACCTTCATCAAAGGCGGCACAGGTTGCCACCATGTTTTTGAGTTCGATTTCATCACTGGGCGACATGATGGTCAAATTGGGGATGCAGCCCATGTAGGCAAGATCGTAGCAACCGTGGTGGGTGGGTCCATCGTTACCAACAACTCCAGCACGATCCAAAATGAAACGGACAGGTAGATTTTGAATAGCAACGTCGTGAATAACTTGATCATAACCACGTTGCAAAAACGTAGAGTAAATGCAGCAAAATGGCTTCAAGCCTTCACACGCCATACCAGCGGCCATGGTGACGGCGTGTTGCTCGGCGATACCAACATCAAAGGTTCGCTTGGGGAAGCGGCGGCCGAAAATGTCCATACCG
>Ga0100392_1005116_pt1 | contig 11588 bp, 6 predicted proteins | sample CryGeymeta201516_FD_81548 | JGI IMG/M metagenome (GOLD analysis project Ga0100392, IMG submission 81548) | Groundwater microbial communities from Crystal Geyser aquifers in Utah, USA - Crystal Geyser metaG 2015-16 | ecosystem: Environmental > Aquatic > Deep subsurface > Groundwater | place: USA... | reverse complement strand
TGCAAGAGAGAAAGCTCTGCAATGGATTGTGCACGAGGATCTTTTTCAATTGAAGCCTGATGCCCACAACATGTTACAAAGATACATATTGGCTGTCTTTTATTATCAGACCAGTCAAAAGCAGTCATGGCCAAATTGTCAACCACCATCCAGCAGCGACAGAATTTTTTGTTACTATCGATTTCATAGCAGAGATGAATTTGCAATGAGGTGGCTATCTAGTACCGATGAGTGCCAGTGGGCTGGCATATCGTGCCACTCTGCGGAAAAGACTGTGAGCGTAATTGCCCTTGGTAAGTTTTTAATGCTTGTTGCAAAACGAGTTGTGTCTGGACTGCATAGATTGCACCACTAATTCTGCCTATTTATTTGCAGAAAACATGAATTCTAGTGTCCCTATTCCTACTGAGATTGCCAAGCTTCCCGAGCTCCACGAGATCAGGCTTCCATTGAACAAATTTAGTGGCACAATTCCAAGAGAACTTCAGGAGTTGACTGGACTGGTTGTGTTAGACCTGGGCCACAATGGGCTCCAAGGAGAGATTCCAACAGGAATTCTTGTCTTGCCCCACCTTGAGGCCTTGAATTTAAATCACAACCGTCTTTTTGGTCACTTCTCACTACCGTTGACTTTACAATCAAAACTGACAGGACTGAACTTGTGGAATAACCTGGTAAGTTGGATAGATCGATGGCATGTCATTTTCTGTATTTCAGATTGTGCTCTTGACTCAACAACCAAGCAAATTTTATGTAGCTTACTGGGACGCTTCCAACAGAGATCGGTTACCTGAAAAACTTGGGATTTCTGTATTTGGGGGGCAACAATGATCTTTCAGGAACACTTCCAACAGAACTCGGCTTGTTAGAGACACTTTCAGCTTTGTCTTTGCAAGAAACAAGCATTTTTGGTAGCATTCCTTCCGAGATTGGTATGCTAAAGAAACTACAGATTTTGGAGCTTCAAAACACAAAACTTGGAGGCACCCTGCCCATTGAGTTATACGATGGGATCACCGATTTGTTTACCTTCTTTCTGCAAGACTCAAACTTTTCGGGAACAATTAGCTCACAGATTCGCAATTGGGCCATGATGGAATATTTCTCGATTGCAAACAACAATTTTCATGGAGAGCTGCCGGACATTCCCATATGGTCTAATCTTGTGGTTTTTCAAGTCAATGGGAATCCTAATCTCACCGGAAGCTTACCAGCTTCTCTTTGTCACGGATACCAATCTTTTTTTTACTCAGAGATTTGCATAGTTGCTGATTGTCCAGTTAGCACGAATTCAAGCAATAGACTTGTGTGTGAAGATGATTGCTGCACGGAATGCTGTGACTCGGCAAGTTGTGGGTGCATTCCCTTCGAAAAAATATGACGCGAAAATTCTGGTTAGCGAATCCATGCCGCACTGTTCCAGGTCTCTCGTGAACGGTACAGACACAAGATGAACCAGTTTGCGGCCATGTTTTTTCAGCATGTCATCTGTAAATTAAGTGATCGTGGCGACTCTGTCGTCGACACTCGCCGCTGGAGGTTGAAACACCGTTCTTGCTGCGACACTGCGAAAAAGCCGCCTCTCTACCAGCAGAGTCTGGAGTAGTGAGCACGCGCACGACTGCCAGTTATTTCGCCGGCATCTTATTTGGATTGCATTGTTGAATGTCTCCTTGGTTGGTTGTCTTGGTTTCAATCATTCTTTCAGCAAGGCGCAAGACGAAGACGTGAGAGTTGTTCTACAAACTACCAGTATCAAAGTTGAACAAATAACATGCCCAGGTAGAGTCATAAAATCAAATTCTAATTACAGTACGAACAGAGTACTGCTCCTGTAGTTTATTACTACTACCTGGTAGTAGGTCGAGTATTAATTTCCAATGATTTTGCTCTCCTCACTGCTCACCTATTTTCGAAACAATCCTGCTCCAAAAAATACTAAATCAGCGAAAAGTCCTGTAGAGGAGTGCATGGTAAATCCAACTGTCACGTGCAGCTCAAAAGCGCCTGTAGAGCCATTCGCATGAAGTCTACCGGGGCCTGCAATACGAATTACGCCTCCACGGCGGCTATGTTCTGCTTGAGGGTTTCAATTTCTTTTTTCAGTTTCAGTCTGCTCTGGTGCGCCTTGAAAGCAAAACAGAGGGACACAACCGCAACCAAGAATCCAACAGCCAGCCCAATGGCAAGCCCCACTTGGTTTTTTCCTGTTTCCGTATTACTATTACAAGTCAACAAGATGGCCTTTTCGATATCGTAATCCCAACGAGGAGTCAAGTCCAAGTCGCAGTACGGCGCATCCAAGGGGAAAACGTTGTCCACGGGACGAGTGATGCTGCCAAGCTCCTTTTCCAACAATGCTACCTTGTCAATCGCGTGAATGATGGCCTTGCGCAAAGTGATATCATCCGTGGGTGGTTTCCCTGAGTTAATCACCATTAAAGTGTTCTGGATGTCATCCGTATGGAAGACTGATAGCGGTAGTGTCTCGTTATCTTGGAGGGAGAAAATATCCTGTGCATGTAAGACTCCTGCTCCCCACACCATGTCCAATGACCCATTCAACAGAGCAGCCTTGACTGCGCTGGCGTCCTCGTAACGAACAATCTTCAGCTCTTCAATGGCAGGAGCCCCTCCCCAGTAATTTTCGTTGCGGACTAACGTCACCTCATTGTCCACGATGTTGTCATCCAATAAATCTTCTTCTCGACTCTTGAATATAAAGGGACCAGTTCCAGAAATGTTACGTATACCCGCGCAGGTAATCGTAATGTCCTCATGCGTCACATTACCCTATCCAATAGGACAAGAATTGGCGGTGACCATGGTTCCTGGGACAAAGGCTTTTGGAAAGAGCATGCGGAGAGGTCGAATGAAGGAGAGTTCCTGCAGAAACGGATAGTAAGACGATCGAAGTTCTACTACGAATTCAGTCTCACTCCTGCAGCTCCACTTGGCTAGTTCCCTGGGGAGTCCGTACCAACCATGGTAATCAACAGCGCGAAGAGGTTGGGCCATGACATGGTCAAAGTTTATCTTGGCGGCATCACAATTCCAGGGAGTTCCATCGTGGAACACAACATTTGGGCGTAACGAGAAGGTGTAGGTCTGACCTCCAAGGTTGTTGGGTTGCACCAACCAGGATTCGGCTAGCGCAGGAAGGACTTGTCCTTGCTGCCCGTAGCTGACGAGGCCTTCGTACAACCAATTGTTTACGAAAAACTCGTTCGGTCGATAGGAATGAGGATCCATGCGACCGACCGATTGAAACAATCCCGTTTGCGCACCAGGAGCAATAGTCACTGTGCTGGAACCTGAAAGAATCTTGATAAGGTGGACGGGATAGTCAAACTGCTGTGAACCTTGTTCATACCCTACCAATCGACTGTTCATGACAGTCGGAATGCGCTTCCCCCATAGAGGAAGCATAATCGCATTCCGGTGAAGGCCCTGATGAATGGTCTTCCACTTGGTTTCGCGTTCCTTGTGATCCATTTGCTGCAAAACCTCTTCAACTTGCAAAAAGAACTGGTCGCGACTAGGATTTTCCATATTTTTCATGGCGACAGCGTGGCCTTCGTCACCGGCCAACCAGCCAGATGCAAAGGCATGAGGATCATAGGGCGAACCCCAAGTTTCTGAAAAGGAAAGGTGAAAGTCTCCTGCCTGATGTGCGGCATTAAAGCTTTCCTTTGATAAGAAGTGAGTTTTCACGTCGATGCCAATGACTGCCAGGTTGGCTCGAATTTCGTCTTCCACCGCAATAAGGTGGGCGTCTCCCGCGACCATGATAAAGTCGAGAATGTGGAGCTTGCAATCTTGCAAAGACGGCATATTAGGAGTTGCTTTTGTCGCTTGCGCGAGCAGGAATATCAGCGCAAAGGTCTTGGACAAAAATGTACTCATGTTAGCGGTTCGCTTGCTCTCAAGTAAGCTTAAAAGGAAGATAACTATAAGGTAATCACTTGTTACTGTTGAGTTTGGGGAGGATCGGTAATGATCTAATCAATCGAAGACACGTTTTCGCTCTATCCAAACTATGCGTATTGGGCCACCTAAAGGCTGCTAGAGTGCAATATTTCGCAAAGGGAATTATGAACATTAAGAGGACTCGCCTACTAGCTAGCAGTAGTCTACTACCAGGTAGCTACTAGTCTACCAGGTAGCTACCACTAGTCTACTAGGTAGACCCAATTTTCATGTACCAGTACCAGGGTAACTGCAGACCTCTGACGTACGAGCTAAACATAGAAGAAAAGTATGTCAGAACTCGAGTGCGTCACGGATTTTTTCATAAAAGAGTGCGTCACGAACTCTTTTGGAAAAGATGTCAGGAGCTCGATTATCTACGAGTTCTAGAGAAAACGGTGTCAGAGCTCGAGCGTGGAAGCTATCTGTATTTTGAGTGCTCCGTACTGTATTATTTACTTTTCATCTGCCAAAAAGCCAAGAGTAAAAAAAAGTATTGCGTAATGAGATTTTCTTTTATCTTGGTCTTGTACCTGAGCATATTGGCAGGTAGCCTGATCTTTGAACTGTTGCCCGATTCAAGTGCACTTCTCTATGTCCATGATGAGACGATATGCAAGACATGCACGACCAAAGCTCAATGGAGCTGGATTTTCGTTACAAGCGGTTTACTTCTGCTAATCTTGATCTTGCTTCCAAATACTATACTGCGACAGCCAGCGAAACAGCCAGCGAAAGATTTTCAATGGAGTAGATGCGTTCTGTTTCGTATGTTCGTGTGTTCGAACATCGTTTGGTTTGCTGCTGCCATCCATTCCCCTGCGCACAGACCAGCGAGCGCTATGGAAGTGCTGCGCTTCTTAGGAACCAAGGCCGCATGGCCGGGAATGTGGAACTTAGCACTACTTGTCTACCCGGTGCAGAGAACTTTGGGACCGGCCATTTCCCATCGAGAAATAATATTTCTCCACGTCTGGGCGGGAAAAGCAACTTTCTTCTGGTTTGTTTTTCACGCCCTCCTGCTCTCATTGTACTATGCCGCCACATTTGGTTGGAGTCGATGGTCAATGTCAATGATGCCACATCGTGATCTTTATACTGAGGGAATAGTCAACTTCATGGGATGGATAAGCCTCCTCGCATTGTGTATTCTTTTGGCAACATCTCACCCTTACTTTCGATCTCGATTCTACGAAACTTTTGAGCGATTTCACTTGTTATGCTCTTTGCTGTTCCTACTATTTGCTAACCTACATGACTATAACACATTGCATTTTGTGCAGCCCGCCATAGCAGCTTGGATTGCTGATCGGTTACTACGAAGATTTTCTGGCTTGAAGACTTGTGTGTGCATTCATCCGCAAGACGAACCTGGTCATCCATCAAATACAGCAAAAGAGTTGGTTGTTTCAACTCCGGTTGACATGTCAAACGCCCGATTGGTTAATTTAAAGCTGAGTATCCCCGAGACTTGGTGTTGCAAGACGTTGCAGCCAGGATCCTTCATCTATCTGAAAGATACGTCCATTTCGTGCATTCAGTCCCATCCCTTTTCTATAGGTGCTGTCGACCCTTGCTGTCGCACAGTGTCGATCAATATTAAGGATCTAGGTGACTGGACAAAACATTTTGTTGACAAAGTGGAACAAAGTATGGCCCTAAATCTTCCGACGAGTACAACAGCAGTATCAACAATACCAACATTAGCCACTATTCCAAATGTTGGATTGGAGATTGAAGGCCCCTATTCCACCGACTTATTTGCATCCTGCCAAAAATACAGAAATTGTTTGTTCGTTGCAGGTGGAATAGGAATGACAGGGCTCTCTGAAGTCATCTATAAGCGCCACTGCTCCTGTCAACCTCAGACTGTGGTATGGATCGCTCGAACCGTCGAGGAAATGGAGTTTCTCGTACCTCTATTAAATCGCTTGGAAAGTCGCACGCCCCTGAACGATGCAGCCGCGACAACCAAAATCAAATTATTTATATCGCAACAGCAAAACATGCCACAGCGATTTGGGCCGTCGCCTGATCTTCCACAACAGAGAAGGAAGTCCATGAGTCTTTTATCGTCCCAGAGTTCTCTTTCATCGACTGTATTCACAAAAGAAATCACAGTCTTTGCGAGCCTTGCTGGTGTAGCCTTGAGCTTTCTTGTCTCGCGACTCATTGCTTGCACCGAAACATGGACTGTGACCGAGGCTGCATCAGGAGTTTTCACAGCCATGAATTGCACATTATTTGATTCCAGTGTATCGTGTGTTCGGTGCGAAACACAACGATCCACTGAGATGATGTACTATAATGAATCATCATCAGCTTCGTTGCCCTGTTGTACTATCGAAAAATGCTATCTTGCCTTTCGGGGCATTCCAATGGTCATGACCCTTATACTCACGCCAGCGTTCACCTACAGTTTCGTTGTAGCCATGTTTCATTTGTCATCCTGGTGGCGACGCTTCTTTGTGTCTATGCTGCCATACATTCCCGGTCGTCGATACATGGCTTTGCTTTCTTCATCGTTGGGCAGCAGCAATACACTTGCTATTGACGAGCCTATGGAGGCTATAGAGGCTACGGTGCCAGTGGGAATCACGAAGGAATGTCAATTTGGAAGTGATTTTGAGGAAGACAACACGGAGGAAACTGTTACCATACTGGACAGGCTGGTGGTATTTCGAAGACCATCATTATCGGAAATACTCGGGGATTTTTGTCTTTCCTGTAGCGAAATTTTGCGGCATGCAACTCTTGGACGAGATCAATACACAGCATCAGTAGCTGCGGTTGTCGCATGCGGTTCGCAAGGACTCGTCGACAGTGTAAGACTTGAAACGGAGAAGCAACGTGCCCGTCTCTTGTCAGGAGCAGAAGATGACGGAGAATTGATTGAAAGCCAATTACCCGTATTTCTAACGTGCCAGAATCAATAAACGACTCATGAACAATGAATAATGCATACTGCATAAAAGCATTGGTTTGCATAGTGCGCCTAGTACAAAGTACAAAGTAGTACGGGAAACGGCGACTAAACGAAAACGAAACCGAAGAGCTGTTTTCCATTCGCATGGACAAGAGACAGACGCACACAAGGAAACGTTGAGTCGTGATCGATTTAGTCTAGCTACCTGGTAGTAGTATTAATTTTTTGTACTTTTACTTGTAGCTACTGGTAGTAGACTAGTAGTGGCCCGTGAATAAAAGGTTTGAACGAACATGACGCAAAAAGACTTACACTTCTACTAGACTAGCCTACTAGTAGACTCTAGTCTAGTACTTTTGCCCAATAGAGTATGTTCGCGGTCAGAGCCATGTCACGTGATTTACCGCACAACAAAAAACATCATAATATTATCGATTGCTTGTCAACGAATATTACAAAAAATTAATTACAATACTATTATTATTATTATTTATACTACTTCAAAAAAACATTTCGCCGATTGTCCTGTCGAAATCAATCTGTAACTTCTTTCATGTGCTGTAAAAAAGGACAATCCTGTTGAAAAGAAAACACAAAGGAGGGAGACTTCTGTTGACAAGAAAGTAGGTGCATCGCCTATTTTGCTGTACTAGTACTGAAGTAGACTAGAGAGTACTCGGAGTAGTAGTTAGTAGTTATTACAGCCGCACCATCATGACGACAAATGAGCATGTAGACCGCCAAAAACAACAGCAAAACCAGCACGCATCCTCAATGACATTAAGACGATCGTCGCAAAGTTTAGGAATAGAATTGACTAATGACGATTGTCATGATCCTGATTTGGTGGAAGCCGATGGTTTGCACCGCACTGAGGAAGGAATGATGGCGAATGGTCATTTTGAAGGTGGACACGGAACGACAGCATCAAGTACTACTACTCCCGAAACGACAGCTTGGGATGCCTGGATTCAGCTGACCAAGGCTTACATTGGTCCGGGCTGCTTGTCTCTGCCGTGGGCCATCAGTCAATTGGATATACCCTTTGGTTGTACAGCAATAATGATAGTGGCGGTCTGGACCAGCTACAATGCCTGGAATGTTGTGGCACTGAAACGCGTTATTGTGAAGGAACGATTGGCACAACGAGAATCACTGCGACAAACACAGAGCACCGACAATCATCATCACCATCATCACCACCACACACACAACGCACACATTCAAGTAACCTACGCCGATGTCGGCGAATGGGCGTACAACGAGGAAATGAAAGACATTCTCCTCGTGTCGATTTGTGTCCAACAATTGGCCGTCTGTACAGTCTTTTTGAGTTTTGTTGGAGAAAACATTGCCGCGGTCATGGAGCGGACACTAACAGCCGAAGGAGAGAAGGCACCATCTCATGCCTTTGTCATTACATTGGCGCTGCCATTTGTCCTGCTGTTGTCGTGCATACCCAATCTGAAGCGCCTGAGTCCTGTCATGCTAGTCGCTACTGTCGCCTTATTTGTGGGATTTGGTTTGTTGGGAGTCGTCATTGTAACCGAGTGGAATCATCAGCCCACACCCGAGGAAGTCAATTTGTACGACATTCACTGGATGAAAATGCCCATGGCTGTTTGTGCCATTTTGTATTCGTACGAAGGTATTTGTGTCGTTCTACCCATCGAAAGTGCCATGGCTCAACCAAAGCATTTCAAAAAGGTGTTTGTGTCCAGCATGTCCTTTGCGGCGGTGGTATTTTCTACCATAGCTGCATTGTGCGTGCTTGCTTTTGGTAGCGTGACAAATGGCAGTGTCACAGCCTATCTCGTCGAGAAATGGGACGACGAAAACGTCAAATGGTGGCTCTACATGACCAATGCCTTTTGCAGCTTGGCAGTTTTGCTCACCTATCCACTGCATCTCTTTCCTTGTTTTGAATTGATTGGTCCGTGGCTCACTCGAGTGTTGCGCCTGGATTTGGGAACTCACGCCCTCGTATCACGGTCTTCTATTCCGGACAGCCGGGTCTTTTCGCCTGTGACCACCTGCGACAACCCAGACGATGGTATTGTTGGCAACCATGACTATCATGATGCCGAACAGATATCCAGCACAACAGCCCACACGGCGGCAGAACGACCTCTAAACAATGAAACTGCAACATCTGCCGCAGAGGAAGAAGATGCGACACAACAAGACACAAATTCTACCGATGAAACAGACTCCGTGATCGAGCTGGGAGACACAATTCCTTTCTTGGCAGCCTTTCCCACACCAGGAGATTCGCCTCAATTGCGAGCTATTTTGGTATGTTTTACCTACATTATGGCCATTGCAATTCCGAATGTTCAATTGTTGGTATCATTGGCGGGTGCCTTGAGTGGGTCCGCCACAGCATTGATCATTCCACCTCTTTTGGAATTAGCTTACGTACAACGCCTAGAAGATCAACTGTATCGTAGTATCACCGATCCAGACTATGAGGATGATGATGATGATGACGACCCCGACGAGTATGATAGCGAAAATATGAACACTGCGAACCCGGGACGATCCACCACAAGTCCTCTACAAACACGATCGAGCCTGGTATGGAAACGGCGGGAATGCTACTTCTTATGTGGATTGGGAGTTGTCGTCGGCGTCTTTGGTACTGTGGCAGCCTTGCTGAATATTATTAAGGTATACATGGGGCGTTAGCTACTAGTATTTCCTGGGGTAATATTGTTTTCTTATCATCATGTTATAGAGCCATAGATTGTTCAACTTTAATTGGCAAGAGTTCTGTCTTGAGTATTGACCGAATTACAGTGTCGACACCGTACGTCAAAACTGATTTTTTACATTTTCAACGTGACTACGGTACCAATCAATAACGAGGCCAATTCGACGCGGACATCGTTGCACTACTCCCGTCCGTCGTCATTGGCTTCGTTGAGATATTTTAATAGGCACCTTTTCGCTTGTCCCTTCGACAAACAAAACTTTAGATTATGCATTGTCAAGGCCCCGAGGGTTGACGATACCGGAAGGATCGTCGTCAATGCATTTGACACTGAATGCCTTCGATACTGCATCTGGGATAAAACATTTCCCTTATTTATGGCGGTGGGCGGATTCGGTGAAACACCGCCAAGGCTAATTTTTTTGTCGGAAATTAAATAATAAGAATAAGAATAATAGTACTACTATTAGACTACTACTAGTAGTACTAGTAATACAGTAGAGTAGTACGTACTAATCTGCTGCTGTTCTCGATTCGCACAGTTACTCCATCAAAGTGCCTTATACAGTGGTTGGAATCCAACCAATGATGGTCATCAAAGTAGAGTAGACCTACTAGTCTATCACGACGAAAATTTCAAACCACGATGTTTTCAGTGGTACTGTTATAGCAGAATTGTTCCAAACAATTTACTAGACTATTCTTCTATTATTATTCGAGCCACGCACTATAATTTTTTTCTTTCCACGCTCAACATAATCTCTGATTACATTACCACGGCCTATTCCGACACAGCAGCAACCATGGGAGTTCGGGGATGGAATCGCCTCCTAGCAAACAAAGGATGGATTCCTTGTTTTGATTCCAACAACAGCAGCAGCAGCGACAGTGCTAAGACGTCGCTATGGATGGATTTGGAATACTTGCAAGATAATGATACTCTCGCAGAACGATTAGTGACTATTCCAGCCGGATCTGAATTTCACGTGGATGGAGTTGCCTTGTGTTTTCATATCCATTCGGTAGCCTACGCCCGCTACCGCAGTACATTCTTTGCAATACCACGGCGCAAACAGTATGGCCGCAAAATAAAGCAAAAACCAATCGCACCCTGGCAAGTCCGACAAGCATTGCCTTTATTTTTGCCTTTATCGTATATTGATTCAGTCGCACAAGAATTCGTTCAAGAATTGCAAGGTCGACATGAAATGAAACTTGTGGTGTACTGGGATGGTGACCAGAGATATAGTCTGGAAAATAACGACGACGAAGATGACAGCCACGGTGCCGCCTTCAAACACCAAGAGGAACTCCGACGCCAAGGCAATCGGGCCGATGAATGGTCCAACTTACAGCAATATTGCTTGCACGGACGAGTGCCCTTGGAAGCCGAGAGTGATTGGGAACAAGCCTTTTCCAAGAATCGTCTCTTCATCACACAAGTTATGCATACGCTCATGACTAATTCGTCGTGCAAAATGATTTTTAGCGAAGAAGAAGCCGATTCTATCATGGCAGAAGCCGTAACGGGACGACCAGATGCCTACATTGTGGGCACGGATTCAGATTTTTGTTTCTTTGCCAACGTGAATTACATTCCTTTGAACAATCTATGGATCACGAATAATCTTGATCGCACCACCAACCGACCGTCATGTCAAGCCGTTGTGCTGCGACGTGAGGTCTTGGCAGAATCGTTTGGGTTTTCCGAGGATAATTGTATGGTAGATGTCGCAATTCTCATGGGAAATGATTATGTCGACGCAAACATTCTTGCCCAACTGGATCTTCCGGCAAAAATTGCTCAAAATGTCTTGGACGACCGCAAAAAGAAGCGGAACTCTTGCGTCGACTCCATTTTGGATTATGTTCGTAATGCGAACGGGCCCGTAACAGCGTCACAGAACTCCGAGGCACAAATGCGTTTGGACTTTGTACGAAAGCTCTACAGTCTAGAAGACATGTCTGAGTATCCCTTAC
>Ga0100392_1005115_pt1 | contig 11590 bp, 8 predicted proteins | sample CryGeymeta201516_FD_81548 | JGI IMG/M metagenome (GOLD analysis project Ga0100392, IMG submission 81548) | Groundwater microbial communities from Crystal Geyser aquifers in Utah, USA - Crystal Geyser metaG 2015-16 | ecosystem: Environmental > Aquatic > Deep subsurface > Groundwater | place: USA... | reverse complement strand
GAATATTAGAGTAATATTATAACTAGAGACTATAGTGTGGATAGGAAGCAGGCATAGGCACACGACCTAATAGAGAGAGACCTAACTCCTGAGTCCTATGGTAGTCCACCTGGGCTTAATTTGAGAGTACTAGCTAGTAGACTATTCTTCGCTCTGACCTGGAAAGGGCTCAGGTTAACTACCATAGTGAAGGTGAAAATTTCATTCGAGCCTGCATGCCTGCATGCCTGCATGCCTGCAAGCTCATTGAAGATTTATTTCTAGTGTACTTGAAAGAGCGAGTCAGGGACAGCCATATTCTATGACCTGAAGACAAGCAGGCGTCACACAACAATCAAAGATATTACTACAGGAGCTATTGTATCCCCTACGATGGCGTTAACAGCATAACAGCCAAGCAGAATCCATGACAATGCACCTCTTATCCAATTTACACCCTACGAGGATAGCCTTGATCTCCACAGTAGTGTTGTGGTTGAGTCTCGGAGATTTCGTTCTTGGTTTTCATTCTTCTTCCTCTCATCGTTGCATATCGAGATTAAACTCAAAAAAAATTCAGCTGCAAGCAACGATAGATCCATTTGCCGAAGGAGCTCCCAATCTGTACGAAATATTGGGTGCTAGTCCATCGGATTCAGATGCTATCTTGAAGAAAAAATGGCAACAATTAGCTCGCAAGCTCCACCCTGATGCCAACATTATCCAACCTGCCAATACCGACACCACCGATTCGGATAAACCTTCACCCATCCTTACCTTCAGCAATATTGACGATGAACTGTCAAATAACGTTTCATCCAAGAACCAGTATCCTTACGATTTTAGTGATGTTAATGCCGCCTGGACTGTTTTGAGCAATCCCAAAGACCGAAGGAGATACGACCGAGAATTACAAGCCAAAGAAATGGCCGATAATTTTGAAGCTATGATGGATGCTGGGATTCGAAACGCCATTCCTTTTCTGCAAAAGACGGCTAAAACAACTGCGAAGGCTGTCGAAACTTCGGCAAAAACTTGGGGGGATGTTTCAAAAAAATCCAGCCGGGTCATGTCGGACGTAAACAAGCGAGTTATCACAGCTGCCGCGATTTTCGACTTGGACAGTGAAAGTCGAGAGCTCGAAGTAAAGTACGTAGTATTTTGAAGGGGAAAAAAGAATTCCGGATTGCTGAACTTTTCCAGTGACGACATAGACTTTGCGATTTCTCTGTAATCGAAATTTGTTGGTACCCTCTTCTCACCCATGCAATTTTTTTTCTCATGAAACAAAATAAAGAGCTGCTCGAGCCATGGCAAAAGCAAAGCAGATTGAAATTCAAATCAATACACAGCATGATCGACGCATTCAGTTGTTGAGCGAACCAAACAGCCGGTTGACCAGTACGGATGCGTCGCGATTTTTACAAAAGTTTAATCTCACAGACGAGGAACTCCCTGCCACTGCCAATGAAATAGCCGCCTTGGAAAAATTGGAACTAGATTATAAGACAGTAAGTCTGGAATATCAACAAATTGAAAGTACTGCGAGTGCGGCGAGTCGGCAAGCAGTAGATGCTATTAAAGCGGAAGAGCGAGCCGCAGAAAGACTCCGACAAGCCCAAGTAGACTTGGAGGCGGCTCAAGCCAAGAGCCGTGAATGTCAAGCGGCGAAACTTGAAGCGCTTCAAGCCGAGGACGATGCCAAAAAGAGAGCCAACAAAATATTTGAAAAGATTCGAAAGCAAACGGAGTATGTGAGGAGCTCGTTGAGACGAAACGAAGAAATAACCTTGGAGCGAGAGGCCTTCTTGTTACAACTCAAAAAGCAGAGAATAGAGGAGTCAGCCGCTGAAGTAAAAAACAAAGCAGAAGAAATCAAAAAGAAAGCCAATGTGCTGCGGATGAAAGCTCGACAAGAAGAAGAAGAAAATGCAAAAAGGAGCTGATTATCTCCCGGCAGCAAGCTAGCTAGCTACAACCTATGTTTAAGGAGGCAATCTATTCTGCACCCGCCGAGACATTGGTGTCAACAACAACAAATCTCAACGCATCACAGAAATTACATATGCAAATTAAGTCTCTAGATAAATTTAAAATTAGTCGTTGTACATGCCTGTACGTATTTACATTGTTGCCTTTTTCATCACCTTATTGATGAAGGGAATCAGCGGGACCGGGAACTATATGCATGCTCTTTATTGCCACGGGATGCAGCATTCCGTTTCCAGAGATTCCAGGTTTAATCTGAGACTGTCTCATCCGGTCCACAACATCAGTTCCACGAATGATTCTGGCAAAACAAGGATCAGCATCTTCGTAGGGCACGGCGTTGGGATCGCCGTGCTTGACGGTTGCATAATGGTGGGTCTGCCCGCCGGGCCCGTGTAACTGTTCATTCTCGGAACTTAAATTGATGTAGAAGTCAGGTCCAGAGGGTCGACCCGAGTATCCTAGCGTGTACTCGCGGTGCGGAAAGTCGGCCGAGTACTCTTGAAACAAAGTGTGCAACAGGGAAGGATATTCTTTCACAAACTTAGTGTAACGTTCCCTTTGATTCTCGGAAGCATCATCAATGCCACTGGGACCTGCTTGCAGAATGTGATCGGCATTTCGATGAAAATCAGAAGCATCAAAGAGTCCATGGTCGACCTGTTCCAAGAAGAGGTGAACAGAATGAGGCATGTCATCCAAGTGAGCTGTCTCTACGAGCATTGTCTCAACAGCATTGTGGTCTTGGTCGTATGCTCTTGACTCGGGATCGAATTGCACTGTTATTTCTACATAGTAGTGAGGACCTGGACCAAATCTGTGGCAAGGAAAGTATTACAAGTAAAGTGGGCCGGGTTTAGAAGATACATACACAGATTGGGCTTCCTTCCAGAGCTGCGCACCAGCGACGCTACCCGACAAACGTGTAAACTCGCGCAGCAGCTCCTTTTGCTTACCTTTCTATTATCTGCCGCCTAGAATCAGCTTGAATGGCCTGTTCGACTTGGGTTTTGTGACGTTCTAGATGAAATAATTTTCGTTGCATTTCGAGCTGGGTCAGATTCGGAGCACCTTCCAGCTCTTTCACTTGAGATTGCAAATTGTCCGTTTCGGATCGCAGGTTATCGATGCGGTGTTCCAACTGATGTATATTTTCTTGATGCTGCAAAATATCCAACTCCCGCATTTGAATGGAAGATTCCAGTAACCAGTTGTTGTGGTGCGTATTGATGGCTCTGAGAGACAGGCTAAGCAGTATCATAGTGCTGAAGGCTGACTTAAGGCAATAATTCCACCTGGCACGGCTGCGACGGCGGCTCAAGCCATGGGTATTGCTGTAATGGTGGTGTATGTTCAGATGGTAGTTGGCAGAGGACGGAGAGGATCCATCGGACTCGGAAAAATGCGACGGAGGCGACGAAGCGGACATGGGGAGATAGGAGGTGTACTGAGGCAGCAACGTCTCGTCGGCACCGCTATTTGAGATTGGCCAAATCATCTTCTTTTCAGATGTTGGCGGTGATGATGATGTTGAGGAGGAGGAAATAAGATAACCGGCTCGCTGTCGTAAAAGTGCTGCACTTCCGCTTAAAGATCGCTCGGGTAAGGAAAAGTTTTGGCTATTGCTGGTATTACCATCGTTGAAGGATAAGCGACTTTGAAGGGAGTGGCGCGGCCGAGGACATTCAGCATCATGGGAAGTAGGAAGAGCATTAACGTCGCAATTTGGCTTTCGTGTGTTGAAGAATCGCTTCCTTTGTGATGACATGGCAGTTGTTGGCATTGGTGTCGCTGTCGTTGGGAGTCGCATCACTGCCCAGTCTGTGTCGAGAAGAGGGTTTTTGATTTTTTATTCGGCAGGGTGCAGGATGGGTTAAGTTGTCAAGTCTGGGGTAGAGATAAGACAATAGCTAATAGCAGGTAGATTTAAATAGCTGCAGTACCTGGTATATATTATTTGAAAAAATTATTGCAAGAGGTACAAATCTCTAGCTAGTACAAGAAGAAGTAAGAAGTTATCGAGCACCAAGCACTGAAGCAGCAGGCTGTCATCTGGGGAAGTTCGTCGGAGCTTTTTGCAGCGCTCTTGAACCGGCGGTCATTGTGGTCGTGATGGTTGATGTCTATTACCGGCAGTGGTACCTGGTAATGATTTTACCTGGTGTCCAACCAGTGCTACACATACCAGGTACCTGGTACCATGCATCAGGTACATTTTGTACCTGGTACCAGTTCTTATAAAAAGTGAGAAAAGGCCCAAGAATTGAAACATTAAATCTTTCCCAAACACTATGACTTTTGGCGCCCAGTCATGCTATTGTTCAGACGATACCTGGTACTAGCTAGTAGTAGGCACATACTTGGAGTACATGTTGTGACTACCATGGTACCACCCAAGAATTCTACTCGAGTGGAGTCCAGAGACTCGGTGGCTTCCCGCCGTTCTGCAGTTCCAACAAGACCTGGCCTGGTGAACCTAGCTACCTACTTCGAGTAGGTAACATGCTTCGAATGTACTCCAGATAAATCTGGTAGTTGAAAACTAGTTGCGACTGCTGCAGCTTTCAATGATGTAGGCAATTAGGAGGAGCTTTACTAGGCTAACTAATGTATGTATGTAGCTGATAGAGGTGGTCGAGGAAATTTAAAAAAGTCTATATTAAAATTGGGACCAGGACTGAATCTATAGGACTAGTTATTATTGTGTTATGTTGTTTGAAACCGTAGTCTGATCATCCCACTATTTTCGGCTCTTTTGACTCTTTTCGACTGTCGAAGGGATTTTTATTTTTGCTAGTCAAAGATGATGACTGCGTTAAGAAGTCATTATTTAACTGGCTGAGAAAGTCAAATTACAGTACTATTATTTGAACCTGCTGTGATTGGGTTGCTACCAGGTACTACTACCTGGTATAGATTATCGATTGGCTGGGTCATAGTTTCTACACTATTCCGGCGCAAACGAGTGAGGGTACTTCAATACCGTACGATTAAACAGAATAATGCTATTCGACTTCTACTAGTAGGTACTAGTACCAGGTACCAGTATTAGAGACCTCATTATTTCAAATCCTGCTGGCGTGCGAAAAATAAACCATCCAGGCATACTGCCTTGTGGCATATCACCTGAAGGTCTTGTCTTGATGGGTCTACATTCAATTCTCATCACAACGAAATAATTGGGGCATTTGGCGCCATCATCGGACGAGGTGTTGTACGCCTGCTTTAGGGATGCCCCTTGAATTTCCCAGACTAGTAGACTAGTGTCTTGTGCCAGACAAAAACAGCAAATTTCTTTACATGCAGTTCCACATGGAAGATCCAGTATGCGCATTCGAGCGACGACATGGAAATAGAAAAGCAATCACAGCGCATTTTAACAGTATGAATGCGTAAATGTTATTCCTTGAGTAAAATATCCCCTTGGTGTCTGTCTACAAAATTGTTTTTGTGCGCACCTAAAATTGGAGCAATTTTTGCTATTGGCAGTCGCCGTCTGTCCTTCCCAAAAAGTACACAATATTGTACCAGGTAGTAGATCATGAAGTTTCCGGTTGGGATTCACTCTTGTGTGTTCCATTCTTCACTTCCTTACCGTTGTTTCTTTGGTTTGTCTTTACGCTGGTTTTGTCGTCCGAACCACTAGTATATCCCAGGCGAACTAGTTCGTGTTCTAATCGTTCCACCGTGCCTTGCAATTCCTGTAGTATTTCTCGTTTTTGACCTAAGGAATGTTCTTCCCAATCTCGATCTCGTCGTTGGTCTTCCTGAAGCTCTGCCGAGAGAATTGCTTCTTGTTCTAATCGTCCCAACGTACCCTGTAATTCTTGTATTCGCCGTTCTTGATCAGCGCAATGTTCTTCCCAAGCTTGATCTCGTCTCTGATATTCCTCGAGGTCGGCCGCTAGTTCTTCGGTCTTGTACTGTTCGGCCCGAAACAAATTTTGTACGCTGACAATCTCATTCTGCAAAATTCCCACTTCCCGTTCCAATCGCTCCTGTTCGTACAGTAGTTCCTCTTCCCGTTCGCGTGATATTTTCAATTCTCGCTGCAACATTTCTACTTGCTCTTGCGTGACAGGCTCATTGCTGGAATTTGTCGTATCTTCGTTCGACTGGTACGAATCACCAGTAGTCTTCATGGCAGCTTTGTTTTGCTCGTTCAGCAACGATGCCAGGATAGAAATTTTTCGAAGCAGCTCATTCTTTTCCTTTTTCCATTCTAGCCGATTGTCGCGGAGCTTGGTTTCCATGACGACTAGTTGCTCGGAAAGAGCGGATACCTTTACTAGGAACTTTTGCAGTGTTTCAGTTGTTTCTTCTGCCTTTCTCATTTCCTCATTCAAGTCGATATCGTCAGCACTGCCGTTGCGACTGTTGGCAAAGATACTTGTTACAGTTGGCTGATTTGCGTGAGGATACCTGAATGAAGTTGAAGTGGTCGTTGCTGTTGTGGAAGAAGCAGGTAGAAAAGCATGAACCAGCCCAGGCGCGAACGCGAGACTTGCCAAAATCATCCGGCCTGTTCGATTGTGTCTTCTCGCTATGCACATAGTTTTGTAACTGTATTGAGCGTATGAGCGTATGAGCGTATGATGAGTGTACCAGTAGTCTACCGGTAGTAGTTTGAGCTGGAAAACGGAGAATTGTCTATGATGACGAGTGGTTTGAATTTTTGGATTCTCTCAAATCTCACTGATGGAGGACAGACGACTCAAGCTGTTTGAAGCTCAAACCCTGTTGCGACAATTCTGAAACTCTGTACTCCGAGTAATTATTTATTTGTGATTAGTCCAGCGGAAGGCGCAGACACATCATTAAAGGAATGATTGTGATGAAAATGTATGTAGCCTCTACTCTAGGTCATTGTTGTATTTTGCTTCTCACAGCACCCCTCATCCTCTTGTTGTACTCGACAGCATGCAGCAGCAGTAGGTAGCAGCAGCAGCAGTAGGAAGGAGACTGCAGGAAGCTACTCCAAAAAAGACTAGCTATGCTCATAGCTATAGCTAGAAAGCACCTGGTTAGTCGCTCTTGTGGATGGTGGATGGACCACCTGCACTTGTTTGGTACGATTCTTTGCCTTGATGGGTGGTAGACGCTGCATAGTACTACGGATTACACCTATACTTTCAACCGATAAGAAAAGGTAAGGTCGTCCTCTATTCTTTTCTTACATGAACAATAAAATCTATAGAGTAATAGTACACAGTAGTAGTATTCGGTTGGAACTTGGAACCCTTCTATAATCTGCTGTGCGCTTGAGTGCTGTCACATGATAACAAGGCCTCCTCTATGAGTATCTCTCTGATCATCTTCGTCAACCTCTGTTACGACTGCTATTTCCTCCTTGTCAGCAACCACGATCGAGTGATTGTGATTGTGGCTGTGACCATGTCCACCACCACTAGCGGCAAAACTGAGGTAGCAGTTCCATCCGAGTTCAATTAAATTGACAAACAAGACTTGGAATTTGACCGGACACGCATAAAAGTTAATGTACTGCGCCGGAATCCACAAGATCCAATTGGCCACCATGATATCGGGCAAACTGGTAGTGAGCTGTTCTTGGAGGTGAGACAGGTTAACTTCATTGGCTTCCATGCTCCAGAAGCCGCCCAACCAAATAACAAAGAAGACGGGCGTCCACACGAATTGGTCCAATACAACGCGTTTGGAAATTTGTTTGAACGATTGTCCTCTGGTCCAAGCGTGTTTGGCCATGCCACCGTACCAGTAGTGCGATGTCGGAGCCACAAAAACAAATCCCAAAATGAAGAAATGAAGCGATCGGCGATAATCCCAACCTTCTTGCCAAAAGGATTCAAGCCACTTGCCTATGCTGCTACTGCTGTTGCTGCTGGCAGTGATGGTAACAGTCCTGATGGAAGTTCCTTCCTTGTCTTTCTTTGTCGGTGTGTAGGTGCCAGCTTGACACATGACATCACCAGCAGCGGCAATGATAGCACCTGTGAGCGACTTGGTGAGCAATGGATGGGTCGACAATTTTTCGCTGTACCAGTCAAAGGCTCGCTTCATAACGGACTGTCGTTCGGTTACTCCTCGTGGAGCCGATCCCGCCATATAGTAGGGTTGTTTAAGGGAGGCCTGGTAGTTGCGAACATGACACGGAGACTTGTTGCCCTTCTTGGCCTTTGTGATGAACACGCGGCTGGAAGTGACTGAAGTGACCGTTGTGGGAGCAATACCGGTTGAGGAGGATAAACGATGAGCGCCCTGTTGAGCGAGACGTCGTGTGGTCAACATGGTGTGAATGTAAATGTAAATGTAAACGCGTGTAAGTGCGTGTGTGAATTATGCAGTAGGAAATTCCTGAGGAAGATTCTCAATGAAGATTCTCAGAATGTTGTATACAACCAAAACTACAAAGTTAAATAAAAAGTAACAAAAAGGAAGGTTGTGTAATCCTCCGCAAGAATAAGAGCAAGAAAAGGCGACTGTCACCGAGCTGATTTGCCTGTGATTGCTCGATTGGAATCACTACTTTCTTGCATTGATTTGATGTTGTGTTGTTCTTGTGCTGGTGGTTAGAACAGAAAAAGCGCCCTTTCACGAGAAAAACACTGCAAATCTGAATTAACACGGTAAAATACTGGTTAATTTTTGGGAAGTTCGCAAAAAACAGTTGATGTTGTGGCCGTCAGAGCGAGTGTCAGAAACGGAGTAGACTAGTTCCAGTCGCAATACCCAAAGCAAGAAAAGGTTTGAAATTCCTATTCCTCATTCCATTTTCTCCCACGAATCAGGGTCATATTTTCCGCTTGTATTCCGCAGTCCTCAATCAGAAACAAGTGAATGCCCCTACTATCCTACTACTGTAGTAGCTACGACTCGTACCTGGTAGCTATTGGCCATAGTACTACAACTGGCTCCTAGTTTCAATAACTACGATGAATGAAGGACAGAAGTCAGAAGCCAGTAGGTTAATATATATATGATGTGAATAGTATCATACTTCAGTATTATCTAGTAGGACTATAGTTCTTTCATCAATGTTCGTTCTGATTGGTCTGAAAAGGGTGCAAGGGCGCAAAAGAAAGCACCTTCGTCCACTTTAACCAAAGAAGGTACGCAATTAAAGTCCGAAAAATAAATATGATGAAGTACCTGTTTGACTCAGCTGTGAGAGAGTGATGCAAGAAAGAGAAATAACAGCACTTCCACAGAAATGCCTGCTTAGCATGAAGAACAGGACAGGACAGAACAAGGTATTCTCTGTGCGCTTGGTTGCTGACTTAGTGCATTAGCAGTATGCATTACAACTCATCTAGCTAGTAGGCGAAAGAGATGTGTTTAGGTTTCGAGGAGCTAATCGTAGCTGCGGGTCACTTGCAATTCGATTAATAAACCTTATCTCTTTTCCTTGTCTAATAATAAAATAATAATAATAAGGTCGCACATTTGATTTGATTGCAATTTTTTATTTTGGGTGCCGTTTTGTGTGACCGCATTCACAGAACTGTTAGGGTTTGCTAAAAAGTACATACAGCAAACACTGAGCAGAAGAGGTGCTTTTTTCTTTTACACGACTTCAAGTTTTTGTCTTCTGAAAGCACTGATGTCTCGTACTATTTCTTATTATTGACGACTACGCCCATAGACAGATAAACACTCTAAGAAGCAAGACAACATCATCATTACCTGAAGAAAGAAACAGCTCCACACTGTATCGCAATGTATTCCAGTTCGGGAGGCGGAGGCCATAATTTTCAAACCATCGACATTCCTTCCAGTTCGTCCTTTGCTGCCAAGCGCAACAGCACGAGTAACTATTCCAGAATTGCTGCCTTTGAATTGGACTTTGATTGGTCGAATGGCAACGGATCTTCTACAACATATTATGGAAATGCAAGTCCTCAAAAGTCAAAATTGCAGCGCCTTGTCATAATTGGAATGGCGTTGGCTATCATCAGCATGACGGTGGTCTGGGGATCTGGCAGCAGCAATGATAATACTAACCACAATTATGACTATTCCAGCAGTGGAGGTACTTCCAACACCTCTCCTAGCAGCAGCAGCAGCAGCAGTTACAATAATTTGGAAAACAACCCCAGTAACTATAATTTGAGAACACCTTCCATTAATAACAACAAGAACAAGAAAAAAGAACCCATGCACAACACCGATCACGGCGACGAAGAAGTGGTATATCCAGCCATGAATCCTCAACAAAGCTACAAACCTCATGACCAAGCACCCTTTCACCATACAAAAAACCCAGGAAGCGCTGTCAACGATGAATATTCTATTGGCCAACAACCCGGCTTCCAGAGTCCCAATAACATGAACAATGATATCCATCATATCAAGGCCCCACCAATGCACGGGTACGACAACAAGGGCGTGGATCGATATCCTAATGCCAATGGCGGATTCAATGCTCCTGTACAACCTATCATTACAACCGTTGCCCCCGAACATGTTGTAGTGGTTCCTCAAGAAAATCCTCAAGGCCGGAATCCTAATAAGTTGGCACCTATTCTTTCTCCTTTGGCGGAAAACTCTGCTAAAAACACCACTCAAAATTATTTAGAAGACAATACAGTTCAAGCAGAGGGAGATCCTCATAATTTCAAGCCAGAAAATTCTAGGGTTAAGGAGGAAACAACTTCAAGCAACACGCTTATGACTAACACGACGAACAGCGAACAAGATAAACTTACAGTGAGCACCACCAATACTGCTGCCAACACAGAAACTAACAAAGTATTGGACGCAACTCGTTCTTCTCCTTCAAGTAGCAGTAGCATTGATAAGAGTGATTCCAGCTTTCTTGACGATGAGAAAGTCGAGGTAGAAAGCACAGAAAAAGGTATTGATTCGGATAGCAAAGTGGGAGAACAGGAAGAGGATGATTTTGAAGATATCCCCGAAAAAGGAAAGAGTAGCAATGCAAAGATGGGCGAGGAATACAATCATAGCAAGCCTGACGATACCGAAGACAGCAGTACAGAAGAAAACGGCAGTAGCAGTTTCGAAGAAGAAGAAGAGCAAGAACCGAAGGGTGGACTTTGGTATGAAGATCTACCGGATGTACCACAGGATGAAGAACCAGAGCCAGCCCTTCATGATTTATTGTTGCCTCCTCCAATGTCAACTGTAGAAGATCAGCATCAGAAGGATTCAGTTCAAGATGATGACATTGACGAGGAAATTGAAATGGATGATGAGCAAGACATGGAAAGCATGTCTAAGAACGCCGGAGATAATGTTCCTTTACAAGAAGACATGGAAGAGACCCTTTTGACAGCAAATGATGATGACACGCAATCTAAAGGTGATAAAAAGGATCCTGATTCACCTTAAGAGGACGACGCGCCTGAAAAAATAGTTGAAGGTGAGGACACAGTGGATGACGGCGACGACGATGATGAAAAACTGGGAAACCTAAAAAATGAAGCCGCAGTTGAAGAGGTTAGCACAACCGAAGAAGCAGAGGAAGGTGAAATTTCATTTGATGAAGACGACGTGCTAGATACACACGAGGAGGATGCACTCCCGGGTAAGAGGATAAACTGCGCCCCGCTCCACGGCCTGGCTCCCCGTGCAAGTGTACTCCCCGCCGACTTTGGCTAGGTAGGCCCCAAGCTTGCGCTTGGGT
>Ga0100392_1005111_pt1 | contig 11594 bp, 9 predicted proteins | sample CryGeymeta201516_FD_81548 | JGI IMG/M metagenome (GOLD analysis project Ga0100392, IMG submission 81548) | Groundwater microbial communities from Crystal Geyser aquifers in Utah, USA - Crystal Geyser metaG 2015-16 | ecosystem: Environmental > Aquatic > Deep subsurface > Groundwater | place: USA... | reverse complement strand
ATGTTTTGGGCAACAGCAGGATGTCACGTAGTTTCTGCCATCGTTATCCTGAGTTCTCGCGAAACGTTTTCCACTGATCAACAAATACGACGACAACCGCCCCCACCTACTCAAGGGTCACCTCAAGTGTTGCCTCGTTCGACCGAACCGACATACTCAGTGCTGGAAATTTCCGAAGGCAGTGTCAACAACGGAGAAGAGATCTCGGTTACCGATACGGGCCCGTTCGCTCGCCCACCAGAAGAACCAACATCGCCTTTTTCCAATTGGAACTTTGTAGCAGTGGCGGTTTTGCAAGTTTCTATTTTCGTCTTGGCATTGAAAGAACCCATTCTACATTATTTGTCCAAGCACGCGCAAGCTTGTAACATTTTGATAGGAGCTGTTGTCGTCAGCATGCTATTACTGACCTTGCGGTTCTGTATTGGAGGTTATGGAGCTCGGATTGTCAGGAAGCTTCGCAAGACAAGACTCAGCGTGTCCAGCATGGCCGGCTTGGTGTTGATATTGCGACATAGTGTACCAAGTTCCTATGCAATCTTCGGTTCCTTCTTGTACCATTCCTTTCAGTCTGAGCCTATTTGGCTGCAGATCTTTTCATTGGTCACTAGTGTTGTGCTGGCAACGGCCTCGTGGTCATATCAAAAAATCTTTGCAACAAAATACAGCCATGGTCGCAAGTTGATTTATTTCATGATGGTGACAACCGTTGTCACTTATGCATCCAACAATTTGTTTGTCATTGTTGTCGACGCGCATGACGACGACAAAAGCCTGGATCAGCAGTCATTTTTTCCCTGGCTGGTGCTAGGCGTCAAGCTTGTAACCTCGTTTTTGAGTGAATGGAACTTCCTGCCCAGCGTGGTGCTGGCAACAGTCTCAATTCCAGGACTTCAAGATGAGGTGGCGGGAAGCGTTAGCACAACCGCTGTGTACGAAGGTGATAATGATGGTAACGGTGAAGAGGAATGCGATAGTGCAGAAGAGATGCCAAGAACGAAACAGACGCCCACTTCTTCTTGTGCCACCAGCGTTGCCTATGGATCCTTGATATCATGTATTGATTTTGGCGATCAGATTGGTGCAGTTCTATCAGGCCCCCTTGTGGCAGCGTTGGGAATCACTCGCGAGAATCACTGGCAGAATCTCGGGACAATGATTCACATTTGCTCTATCATTGGAATGACATCATCTGGATTCTTGGTTCTGATGCTTTGGTGGCTTCCAAGCGAACCATCTGATTCGGGAAGGCCGCCTAGCCCCCTCTTCTAGCTGAAGTGTTGTTAGAGTGCTAGATACCAGATTTTGCAACACATCAATGGCACTTCCTGCAGCTTGTAGCTGGAATGGTGAAATAATAGCTATTCCAGTCAAATCTGTCTGGAATCACTGGACTGGAGCTGCATCAACAAACGGTGTAAGCAATTCGTTTCACACATCCTTGATGTTCAGTCGTGTTAAACGTTGCCGTGAATCTTCACCATGTCGTTGACCTTGGGGACACAAGTGCGAGCTACGCGATAACTTAAAAGGTGATCAAAACTAGCCCTAAATGATATTGAACCAAAAATTGTGCTTGCTGCTTCTTCATTTCTTCTAGAAATTGGCTGTGTCTGTCCTAGCAGCCTCCTCTGCAGTGTAGTCTTTCCCCATTTCCCGACTCTCGGCATCAGCCTACTCAACTCTTCGCTGAAAGAATGGGATACCTAACACCCTTCATCTCATTTGTTTCATCCAATCTGTGTACTGTACTTGGTATGCCGATTACAGCCAGGCTGTCATCCATCGTACTATTGTCCACGAAGGCAACAAACGAAGAACATTACAATCCCGTAATATGACATAGCGACAATATTCAAACTGGATTTTGGACTTGCTGGGACAGAAGCTTCTGCAGAATATCCACTACTTGGTCTTGCTGACAAATTATTTTTGATTTAGATAACATTTGCTTGCTCAAGAGATTTTGTGCGTGAGGAAATAATTGCTGTACTGTAGTAACATACTGCATACTGGCACATATAGCTCAATGTCGACACCAGTTTTTGTTGGTCACAATTCAATTATTGCTTCCTCTATCTAAAGCACAGTGATAGTCTTTTGTTCAAAATCGGACATTAAAAATATACCACGCATTAAATAAGCTATAAAAGTAATACACACTGCTTTTCCATTCCTGTTCGTGTCTCTATTGTGCGTGCACGGGGAGACAAGGAGCATAGCAAGCACATATTTTGTCTTTCAAGCCATGCCAGGCTTCCATGTACCATGGAGCGTCATGCCGAGGTTGCTGAGCGACATTGCTACCATGTGGGGGAAGAGTTCGTGTTGGAGGTGTAGATCTTCGTTCAACGTAGTCGTCTCCTTCAATCACAATCTCGGTACGACCATCGGGATGAACGACCTTATTTTCGACACGAGTAAATTTCTTGCCATCGACAAATTGCATAGTTTTGGAAGTATATTGCCTGGATCCTTCGGGAGTGGTCGTGTATTGTCCAGACGAAAACGACAGACGAAAAGCTCCGGCAACTGGTCTCGACATGTGGAGCCGGGGAGGAATTTGTATGCCAGCAATACTGGTCGAAGACCGCTGACCCTGTGATAGTATGTAAGTAAAGTGATCGGTACAAGCGTAGCCAATACCTTGCGCCGACTTTTTTTGACCTGGTTCACTGGTGGGAGAGGAATCAGCGGATGAATATGATCCATTTTGCTGCTGCTGCTGTTGTTGTCGTTTGGTACCTCGGGCTGGAGTGCTGGGAGCTGATAATTTCCGTGCATTGTCTTCGTCGACAACATCATCAAACCCTCCATACTTGTAAATGTGGTCGTATTGTTGTTTGCGTGCTGAATCTATCAGCAAGGAATACGCAGCAGAAACTTTGGCAAATTCTGTCGTTGCTTTCTGTATCTCTTCTTTGGAAGCACATTGTCGAGTTAATCTATCTGGATGGTATTTGAGTGCCAACTTTCGGTAGGCTAGCTTAATCTGCTTTTGAGTAGCGTTGTGGGATAGACCCAGTGCTTTGTAGGGATCCGAAACCATGGTAAAATAATGAGTTAGCTCTCTTGCAATTGAGTTGAGCTAGTCGCAGCGGAGGTGAGATCACTACTTCCTTTCTGCAATAATTTTTGGCAATTTTGCGGGATTCACTTGTGGTCTGTGAGTATTAATCGTACTCAAGTATTCGTTATTCGTGTATCGAGGAGTAGTAATCTTTCTTTCGGTGCCAGTTTTAGCTACAGGTAGTCGGGCACTGTCAATCCTTTGCTCCTTATGATGCAGAAGGCGATATCGACAACGTCTATCAAGAAATGAAGAAGATAAAAAAATATTGTTGTTAATAGTAGGTTTTGGAGGTAGTAGACTATGTTGTTTCATAATTTATTTACTGTATTTGATACAGTAAATGCCTGATGAAATGCCAAGAAATAATTGGGTTGTGTGCCGCCGAGCCGATCACTATAGCAATGAATAGTACTATTAAAACCTGAAAATTCAGTCATGAGTTCGGCTATCGCTTAACCCTGTTTTAGTTAGAGGTATCGGCGGTCGCAGTCGGAAAAGAGCGAGGGGGGCTTGTTGTTCTCATGATATCCAAAAGAATACTAATAATGGATCTTTTATTATTGTCATTCATACCTGGTACATCACACTGACGGAACTGCAGTAGAGTACGCTGCAAAAGAGTACTAGTAGTCAAAGCTTGCCTGAGAAGAATGAACTGCATCACAGAGCACGGCCTTTGAAGCCAACACCAGTAATATGCATGTTGACCTCGCTCACCATTGGCGCACTACTGCACGCTTCCTAATAGCTCTCCAACTGTATCGAGCGAGTGAAAAAGTGATAGCGAAGACTGAAAATGCATGAATCATCAAAGGCGGCATATGGCAGGAGAGGTGGGCAACATTGCGACGTGTACGACCTGGCTGTTTGGTTTAGCCACAATCATATTATTATCATATCACCAGTATTGTACTCCAGAGTAATTATGATAGTGTTGACTCTCAATTTCCTCAATTTATAATAAGTCGCATATTTGACCAATACCCCTCTAGTAATAGAGTACACTACGTACTAATACGCTGCCGCTGGCTGATGACAAGAATTATGGTACTCTAGCTAGTCTAGTAGTCTACTAGTAGTGCTCACTGAATCAACGTGAACGTCTGTCCGCCGAAATCCCATCCGTCGATGAATCTTCGTCTGATCGCTATGAAACCATAATGTTATTATTGTTATTTTATTATTACTGTACCGTATTACCGTATTCGAAGTAATACTGTAAAAAATAGAAGCAACATCGGAGCATTTCAAGTTCGGAAAACAACAACCATCTCGTACTGCATCAAGTCATGGTGAATTATGGCAAATCGTTGCGAAATGCACGCCGCCAGGAATGGGAAGATGCCTACCTGGATTATGACAGATTGAAAACAGCTCTTTACCGGATGGATCCTTCGGCGTCCATAAGGGACGGGCAAGTCCAAGAAGAATACGAAGACGGAGCAGGAGAAGAAACTCCATTGCTGTTGACGTCACCGGCGGTGTCTGCTGCATCTAGCCATGCACGCGATCAACAAGAACGATTATCTCAACCAATATCAGCTTTCTCACTCAATGAGTTATTGGAGACCGGCAAAGCATTTCTAGCAGAATTGCACACTGAAATTGAAAAAGTTACGCTCTTTTCGCTCAAGAAGCAAGGAGAAATAGCTGATCAAGTTGGATCACTGCGCTTTGAGCACTATTCCGGCAAGGACCGACTGTTTTCTGGGACTACTACTACTGCCGCCCTGTCATCATCGCCCGAGGATCAGGCCTGTGAGGCGTATGCCAGGGTGGGTGTCGAACTCTTGCATCTATTGCGATTTATCTGCATTAATGCTACAGGAATTCATAAGATCTTGAAAAAGTATGAAAAGACTGTCTACGCTGTCTTGAACGAAATATCTCCCAATTTCGAAGATGATGTTTTGGAAACGACTGCCTTGCAACAGCTCAAGCATGCCCTCGACACAACGACAGCAGCGACGAGAGCGACTCCTATTTTGAAAGGTCGTAAGGCCACAGCGGTCACTCCCAGAACGACGTTGCGCCACCGTACCCACAAAAGGCAACCAACTCAACCAGATTTCACCACTGGAACTACTACCATGAGCTTCCACAAGAACGGACCCGGCAGTCATTTGCAAGAATTGGCCAATAGTGCCTCGATTGCTGCTATTCATGCTTCGTTAGGCCTGGCGCTACAGCAACAAATGGAGTATGAACTGCAACAGAAGCTGCAGCAGCGAGAACCCAGTGATTCACTGCTGCGATTTCATTTCGTCATGGCCAGTATTGAGACCCTTAGACACAGTGCCGACCTTGTGAATTCTCCCTTTAGTAATTTTTTGTCTCGTAAGGCCATGATTGCGACAGGAGCTAATTTGGGAGGAATGGAAGCCAGTACTTTGGAACAGCTTCGGAGACTGTTAATGTTTGAGCCGGATATCATTCTCAATTTGCCATATGAAGACTTGTTGGATTGGTATCGAACGACCATTTTTGAGGATGACCGCGATGCAGGATTTGGTATTAGTATCAGGATCAGTGATCCTGTCGCGGTCATGTCTGAACAGAAGAGCAGAGCGGCGGGACACAGGCGAAAGCAGAGTCATCTCGAAAGTATGCATACCATGTCGGCATTTCCATCAGGAGTGAGTGGTGGGGACAAGGCATGGGGTGGCGTAGACTCTAAGACTCTTACCATCAATTTGCTGTCAACACTACTTTACACAGTGAACTACTATATTGTTGCACCCAATGCCAACCGCTACGCCGTTTTGTTGGGACAGGATGGTGCATACGGCGCTACACTGATTGGTGCATCATCCTTTGCGGCACTCTTTGCAGCCTTTGTGTACTCGTTTTGGTATACAAAAGCTTCCTTCCGGTCAGCCTTAATCTTTTCGAGCCTATGTGCTTTGATTGGTAATCTTTTGTATGCCCTTGCGATCAGTTACGAAAGCATGTCCATGGCACTCTGGGGTCGCATTTTATGTGGTTTCGGCAGTGCTGAAGTTGTTAATCGACAACTCATTAGTACATGTGTATCCTTTGAACGCCTAACAAGGGCAAGTGCCTTTTTTGTAGCTGTTGGCGCGGCAGGAATGAGTATTGGGCCCTTGTTGGGATCCATATTTGATATGATCAGTGGACGTGATAGCGAAGTGGACTTAGATATGCCCTTCATGCCCGCGGGTGGTATTGTCTTTGATCATGTGACTTTACCGGGTTTTTTCATGGCAGGGCTTTGGATGTTACAAATGTGTCTACTGTTGATATTTTTTCTTGAACCAGAGCGTATCAATGTGATAAAATCATCCAAGAACAGAATCTTGACGCCCAACACCGATTTATCTTTCACTGCACGGCCAGACGACCACGAACAACTGGTAGCTGACTTGTTCGAGACAAAGGCTGGTGCTACAACAGCTGGAAACATGCACGGTGATGAGGTTATCGAACGAAATGACGAAGGGAGCAAGGGAATTGGAAACATATGTTGGTTGATTACATCGGAGGTCTCCTCCACCGCGAAATTGATTGTTCAAAATCCAGGGCTGCCGGTAGGTCGTCACCACAGATCGCCCTTCTTTAATTTTGCGCCGGCTGACTTCAAATTGTGTTCTAACGCGATGGACAACTTTTTAATTGCAATCTGCATTACAGGTAACCTTGATCTTGTTCTGCTTTATAGAACTGGCGGATGAAGTTATCATATCATCGTGTTCTATAATCTGCAAGCGTTACTTTGGTTGGCATGGATCCACCGCAGGTTTACTAATTGCGAGTCTTGGAGCACTTGTCTTGCCAGCCGATTTCGTCGTCGAGCGAGCCTCGCACTACTTTAGCGAGCGAAAGATCATGAAGGTAAAGAAGAATGCATTGCGCTTTTGCCTAAAAAAGCTTACCTGCAGGAAGTCTCACGTGGTTGCGTCTACTTTTTTTTTGTCGTCGATCTAGCACTCTATTGTGTTCATCATTGCGACGTTGATTGGAATTGCCAACTTTGAAGGCCTCATGTACGACATTTTGGGGTTAGCAGCGGAATTCTTTCAGGATTATGAACGTGAAACTGACGTAAGGATTGGCGAGGTTAAGGTCAGCACGGTTTTGAATAAGCGGGGAGAGATTCCTTATGACTGGGACGCCGGTGCCTCTATTTACGTTGTATTTCTCAGTGCCACTTTCATGGGTAAGTAAATGTGAATTATTGAAGTAGATCCCTGATGGCGTTGATGCGTGTCTCACATTATTTTATCGGCGCATTTAGGTACAATCATTTTGGAAGGAGTTGTAACTTCGCTTATGGCCAAGGTGACACCAGCAAAGTTAAACGATGCCTTCATCAACAGTGGCTTACTAGCTACTCTCATTGGCACACTTGGACGGGTGTTTGCCGATCTCTTGATTACTATGAGTGCATTTCTCGATGTTTATGTGTTCATCGATTTCGTGAATGCTACCTTCGCCCCGCTCTTGCTATTTGCCATTATCGGGTATTACTTGGTCCAACGACACTACCGACAATTTTTGATTGGCAGCCATTAGACCAGCGGGACGACAAATGGCCTTTACTTGTTGTATGTGCTGCATTTACATACTATCATACATACGATCGTATTCAAAAAAGTTGTCATGAATAATAATATTAGAAGTAAGGAAAAGTAAATTATTATGAGTACCAGGTACCTGGTACTATTTCACAGAATTGTGTGGCCGTGTTGAAAAAAAAAAAGAAGATATCGCGCCGAGTTCACACTTGCTGCCCGGGGCGTTGCTTTCAATCGTACAATGACGAGGCCAAAAAATCTTTTTTTTAATTAATTATCCGAAGATTTTCGATGAATTTCAGATTTCAGGGGAAAGTATCTTTCGTTTTGGTGGTCGCACAAAAAGCTTTCTTTGGAGTAGTAGTCTATTTTCTATTTGTTTCAACTTTTATCCCAAGAGTATTATCGTACCAACATCATCATGTGCTCCACCAGTAAAGTTAACGATGCCTTGAAGGGCCTTTCCTCCTCCACGAGCAACACCAATGTCCCTTCCATTCCTTCTCATAAAATCAAACAACATCGCGATCAGTACTTTCTCGTGGATATTCGTGAACCGAATGAAATTGAGGATGAACCCTTCCCTGATGCTGATTTGAAAATGACCATGGGTGCAGTCTGTCATAAAAAGACTATTCCGACACAAGATGCAAACAAGACCATTGTTCTTGTTTGTGGTAGTGAACGTCGAGCTCAGACGGCTGCCGAATTTGTCACCAGCAACCAAAAGGTGGCCTACTTGCAGCGAGGCTTGATTGGCTGGAACAATCCCAGTGCTGTATCTCCTCATTTTATGGTCGTACTGGGTACTTGTGATTCTAGCGAGAAGTTGTCTCTCGCATTGGCAGCCGCGGCCAACGCAACGGATGTTCACGATGTGGTTGTCCTGGTCTTGATGTCTGATGCTGTGCAGTACTTTATCAAACCCGAGTCACCCAAAGCCAAGGAAAGCAAAGTTCCTCATGTCAGTACGGTCCACCATGGAGATCCTTTCAAACCATGCAAAGCCATGCTCAGTAAGTTCCTGAGCAGTGGAGGAATCATTTTGACCTGCACCACATGTGTCATACAGCGTGGATTATCTTTTGAAAAAGATATGGACGATACTATTAGCCCGATGCAGATGCCGGACCTTGTACGAATGTTGGGCGAAGCCAAAGGCGGAAATTTGCAGTTTCTCTAGACCAAATAATTACAGCTTGTTAATGCGGATAGCGAAATAAAATGTAATGTGTGGCGAGAAAGAGTTAAGATATATAAACATCGCTTTGAGAGACAATTATCACAGCAAATTTGCTTCTCTTGTCACCGACTCACTGAAAGAAGGAGAGCAGATCAAAACGAAAACACATTTTATCTGGATCTGGATTTAAAAGTGTGATGTCGATGAATTTACAGCAGATTGCCTGGATAGGCGGTCAATCCGCTTGGCATCACCTTGACAAATCTAATTATTTATTGAAGTTGTAACTTGTAATAACAGTCAGGTCCAAATTTTGAGTGTGCTCGAGAATCCTTTGCTTCAACACACGACAGACAACATGATGGACCACGAGAGTCACACTAGACGAACGTATTTTAAAATCAATGATTGTTCGCACGAGTACAACTGTACTGTGCTTATGCATTACAATACGCTTTTTTTCTGCGGCCCTTACAGCTTGGCTACGTAGGCTCGAATAAAAAGCGACAAGGCAAACTCGACGACGATGATTGGTGGAAATTGCTATGTTGCATTCTGCGAGATCTTGAGTGGACTATGATCTATGGAATGACTTATGCCATCAATACTGGGCTTGCAAAGATCATGAGATATAAAGTCTCTGCTGCCATGACCACCTGAATTGCCGCATGGAGGCCAAATCGGACTTGGTCAATTTTATTGTCATTGCACAATTTTTGTGTCAAACCGATGGATATAGGTAGTGCAACAGCCACCAAAATGGCCTGTACCAATTTCGTAACCTCGGTGGTAGCCGAAAGCTGTGGAAGTGTCATCGAAGTTTCCATGAAAAAGGTGTCTGGCAATCGAGTCAACACAAGTCCGAGCTCTTCCATACCGAAGCCCAGCCAGTACGCTGTGAGGGATGCCCAGGCCAGAGGTAGGTAGCCATACCCTATTTCTTGAATACCAACTCGGACAATTTTCCGCATCATGTTCATGAACTCGAAAAGATTCAAATATCCAACATTCACGGAATCAGCATCGCTGAACACTTTGTGAGCTTCCTGCTCTGTCAGCGGATTCTTCAACTTCTTTTGCTTCAGCAGTTCATTGAATTCCTCCTCTGTGATGTATCCATCATTGTTCTTATCTAAATCGTTGAAAATCTCAACAAATGTTTTTTTGGATTGAAGCTGATTACCAAGGTGCTGCAAGCGAGGCTCCTGTTTCTTCTGAGAGGGATCCAAGTCAGCTAGGCGAGCGTTCAGATTTAACTCTTGAAGCGTGTCAAACCAGGTTTCAATCTCCAAAGATGTAGTGTCGCCGAAACGCCGCTTCATTATACCCATGAGAGTCTCACACTGGTCCTCTGGTATATCCAAATGACTCAAAGCTTGCTTGCACTCCCAACATGTGATCTTACCATCGCCATCAGGATCAAATTCTCTCAAGGTTTCTTGGATGGGTTTATCGGATTTCATCATTGTATCATACATGGCAATGATCACACGTCGCTCTTTCGAATCCAATCTCTTTTCCCACTGGCTCATGAGTAGGGCAATGGCTGATTGTGTTGGGGCGGAAACTTTGTCTGCGCCCAAGCTTACAAGCCCAGGAAGAGCCAAGAGCACGGCAGTGATGACAGAGTGGACCAAAAATGGCATGTCCAGAGCTGGTGTAGCCGTGGCGACTGCAGGATCCAAACCAACTTGAGACAGAATCTGTGGCATGTAGTGGACAAAAATGGATCCTTGTAGTGTTGTCACTAAAGCCCCCAGCCAGAAGTTAGTCTCAACTTGTGATAAGGACATGCTCTCGGGACTTTGAAGTGCTGGAGGCAAGAGCCAAGGAAGTCCATAGTCAAGTCCTATTGGCCTTATATTGAATTCCGGAACCTCTCGCTCGCAATTTTTGACACAAGACATGCAAAGGGTGCACTGAGAGAATGGTGACAGGTGTTAGCATCCAAGGAAGACTGGTTGTGACGCAACGCCCTCAACACAATGCTTACTTACATCTCCCATATCTCGCAACTGGTTGTTCTTGAGTTCCATAGTGCAGCCCTTTATTGCGAATTTGTCGGATGGGCTTACTGCTGGTGACATGCCCTTTACACACTGTGGATCCGTGCAACCCTCACAATTAGCTTTCCACGATCGGACCTCAGTCATTGAAATAGTGCCAAAAACTCGACACATGGCACCGATTGGGCAGAGATAGCGGCACCACATTCGATTTTCAAATTGCACAGAATTAAACACTGCTCCTGATGTAATGAGCAATAGTAGGTATGCTGAAAGAGTTCCATTATCTGGTAAATTCCAGAGTTCTTCCCACATTAGAATGGCAGCAAACAGCCCAAATGCAAACGCCGAGCCAATCTCCTTTCCCCACTGCGGCCATTTCTTAAGTTCCACGCCAAAGCTGGTGACAGTCTCTTGTGCCAATGTGCCCACTGCCATAAAGGGGCAGATGGAACACCAAATGCGGCCCAAGAAAGGAAAACTTAGCATGACAGCTGGCCACCAACCAGCCCAAAAATAAGTTAGGGCTGTGTTGTGTTCACGTGTCTGGGGGCCAAGAATGAGAAGAGCAAGGGTCAACACAAATGCCGGTGTGACAATGTAGCGGAGCGTGTGATCAAAGATCCAGGGCGACATGATGATCCTGCGCAAAACAGGAAAATCGTACAAGAGTCGGCGACGCATCCTTTCATTGAAAGAGTTGACAAGCATATGTTTTGACAGCAGAACATTTGGTAGCATTGGATTTTGACGTTTTTCTGTTGCCAATAAGTCAAGCGCATTACGAAGATCCACTT
>Ga0100392_1005099_pt1 | contig 11620 bp, 8 predicted proteins | sample CryGeymeta201516_FD_81548 | JGI IMG/M metagenome (GOLD analysis project Ga0100392, IMG submission 81548) | Groundwater microbial communities from Crystal Geyser aquifers in Utah, USA - Crystal Geyser metaG 2015-16 | ecosystem: Environmental > Aquatic > Deep subsurface > Groundwater | place: USA... | reverse complement strand
GTAGTAGTAGTAGTAGTAGTAGTAGTAGTAGTAGTAGTAGTAGTAGTAGTAGTAGTAGTAGTAGTAGTAGTAGTAGTAGTAGTAGTAGTAGTAGTAGTAGTAGTAGTACTGTAGCTCTACTACTAGTAGTAGTAGTAGTAGTAGTACTAGTAGTAGTAGTACTCTAGTACTAGTAGTAGTAGTAGTAGTAGTAGTAGTAGTAGCTACTACTCTACTAGCTAGTAGTCTAGTGCTACACAATTTTACCTTCATGTCCTACACCTACAACGCGTGAAAGTGCCTGTGTAGTGTGATGTTTTGTTGGGATGGACTTTCTGTAGAGCCTGGTAGTAATTCTACACAGTACTTCGTTCGGTCCTCATACGAAGTTTTTGTAGATTTTTGTACAAAACATGCTCTCCTCTCTAGTAGCTCCTCTTGTTAGCTAGTACAGAGTAGAATAGTAGTAGCTAGCTACTCTCTACCAGTAGATACTGTGCCATCTGGAGCAGTCGTCAGTCATCATCATCATCATCATCATCATCAACAACATCAAAGCTTCTCCACACTACTCTTACAACAAACGAGAGGAGCAGTAGCAGTAGCTACAGTAATGAATTAACCACGGTATCATCTTTAATCTTTAGGAGCACCACCGTTCATAACATGGTGGCAACAATTGCTAGTAGTGCTAATGCCTCCATCCAGTTCACTGCTGTTTACATCGAATCTCTCAAGACGCCCTTTGCAGATCGTCCGAAGGAACCATTATGGAGGGTATGGAATACCATCGAGGCTTTGTTGTCGGAAGGATCCAACGTACGAATAGAAGACGACGACGACGACGACGACGATGACCAAAACAATGACCAAAACAACATTACCAACAATCATTGTAACAGTAATCCAATGATGCAAGAACCATACCGGACTACGACTGTACAAGTCGCATCGATCCTTCAGAAATGGGCTTTCACGTGGGCGGGACAGAAACATTGGACTTCTGTTTTGCACAAACGAAAACTGCTGCACGAAGTGGAAGAATCCATTGTGGCGTTGTATCATTTGCATCAGTGGATGTGTACGAAAACAACAACGACAGCAGTCGAATCGTCGCCAGTGTCACAACAACAACAACGACAACAGCAACCACAGCCTGCATCGTTCATTGCCGTGGATGTTTGCGGGGGCAAAGGACTCTTTTCATTGCTACTTTCTTATATGGCTAGTGAATTCTGGTATGTCAACAATCCTACGACGCCCTTGTGGCGACTGGAAAAGATTATTTTGCTGGAAAATGCTACCAATGTGAAATGGGACTACATTGAAGAAGCAAACGAACGAGTGGGTGGTAATGCTGCTGGGGGTGGTACGACAACAACACTTGCTGCCGACAGCACCGTAATTCCTCAGATTGAAATTTGGGCCAACACTAATCTACACAACTACGATGATCTATTGACCAGGTTCCAAAAGCTGTGCAAACAAGCGGATGCAACCGACAACGTACCACTGGCCCTGAGTGGCATTCATCTGTGTAAAATGCTTTCGCCGTCTCTCATTAATCTGGCGAATGGATTAGGTCCTGTCAATTGTCCCTACCTTTGCCTGGCACCCTGTTGCATGCCACGAATGGTAACGAGTACTTCCCAACAAAGCTGCAGAACGATTCCCATTCAACTTTACGAAACTCCGGACGAACGCTTCCATCGGATGGATCACAATCGACGGAAACTGTCATCGCGTCGGGGAAGAACATGTTTTCTGTGTCACAGCAAACAACATTGGGTCCGCAAGTGTCCGCAAATGCAAGGAAAATCGATCGAGGAACAGGATGACATTGTGGCCCGGGCAGCTGCTAAGACGCCGTGTTGGAACTGCGGCGTTGTTGGTCACCTAAAGCCGGATTGTCCGACTCCAGAAGAGCGCATCAAAACCATGGTCCCTCCTACCATAGATATGGATATATCCCAAATTTATGAAAGCAAAACAGAAAAGTACGAAAAGTACTGCAAATTGTTGGCAGAAGTGTTGGAAACGAGTAGTAAGCAACGTCTTCTCTGTCAGCCGGTCAATAGCAACTACCATCAAAGCGAGGAATGGAAGGACGAATGTTACGAGAAGGAACCCATGGCCAAGAAGCCGAAAAATAGCAGCAACGACGGGGTTGGGTTCAAGACAAGGGTCGTGGAATCAGGATTGACCACAAGCGGATCACACCCACAAGAGGGAAATTGGAACAGTCGACGCAAGTCCATCTTTATCGTGGCTACTAGATAGAGAAAAACAAAATGCTTTTTTCGTTGGCGGAAGTAGACCTACTCTAGCAGTCGAGAAATTTATTTGTTTCTCTGTTACCTGTTCAGGTACGAGCAAATACCTAGCTACTACTAGACTACTAATCGAGTACTGTAGCTACTATTACTGGTCTAGCTAGTTGTAACATTCCACGCAGGTCATGACAAGAGAGACGATGCAATGTTACCATGACGTCGGTTTAAGCCTTAACCTTCTCGTTTGATTTATGTACGTCATTCAGATACATCAAAACGACAACAGCGTCCTTCATCATGGTACTGTGTTGTTGCCGATACAACGAACTTGAAGCACAACCAATACAACGTTGAATATATTGGACAGGCAGCCAGTTGAAGCTGATAACATACATCTTCTCCCCGTCCAGCAACCCACAGAAACAAAAGTGATGCTATCCAGGGGTTTCCTATGCGCCACGCTTTTCCTTTCGGTGTCTACTTCGCAGGCATGGATTGGTCCAAAGCCTTTTGCTGCCAGGTCTACGCCTACTGTTGAGCAGTACGAGCCATCAACCGTGCCTCCTTTGAAAGAGACGGGACGTCAAATTTTCACTCTGGGTTTCGGATGCTTTTTGGCTGCTGCAACTGTCTTTGCTTCTCCGGCCTTTGCTGATGCTGGAAAGTTCAGCTACGATCCCAACTTGGGCGGACCAGAAAATTGGTCCGCGTTGCAGGTTGAGGGTAACCAATGTAGTGGATCCAAACAGAGTCCAATTGCTATTAAACCAACTGGATGTAACATTGGCGCCAATTACCAATTTACGGTATGTTTTTATTGTGGAGAACGGCTGTCTGCAGCCGTATTTCCGAAGTAATGTGAATGGTCGCACTGTCAGCTGCTGTACTGACATGATCCCCATTCCCCATTGTATTCTCTGAAAACAAATAGCATGGAAGTTGCACAACCAACGATCTTGACTATGCTTTAGGTAGAAATGGCCTCAAAGCCTCCTTTCCTAAGACATGCTCCGGAAATACCGTGCGCATCCCTTTTGTAGATGGAACGTTTGAGGCCGTTCAGTTCCACACGCACGTTGGTTCCGAGCACACCATTGGAGGAAAGTCATATGATTCCGAGCTCCACATTGTTCATAAGCAGGTTGATGGGGACCGTTTTGCTGTAGTTGGTATCATGTTGAACGGCGATGCTGCAGTTGATAACAAACAATTTCAGCGATTGCTCGATGGTTGGGATAGAGTTGCCACAAAGGTCGCCAAGGACTGCGGTGATGACGTGAACGAGAAAAAGATGCGCACCATCACGGAGTCGTTCAATGTATACGACCTCATTCCCGCTGCAGCTAACTTTTACCAATACGACGGATCCCTGACAACTCCTCCTTGTTCTGAAGTTGTTTGGTGGAATGTTGCGGATGTTCCTCTCTCCATTTCCAAGGCACAGATGGACAAACTTAAGACGTACACCCGAAAATTTGTGGACCCCAAAACGTGTGAACTGGACCCTTCTGCCTCTCCATTCGATGGTACCACGATCCGTCCGGTTGCTCAAGACAGCGGAACGCGAAAGGTCATGCGCATATGCCCAGTCAATTTCTTTGCCAACTAGGCGACAACGAAACTGGCAAGGTCACGGTACTACACAATAGCAGCAACCTTGCACTAGCTAGTAGTTACGTTATTTTTAAGATACAATATTTAGTTTTTGTAATATCATCTGCTTCTGCAATATTGCCTGCTTAGGCTTGGGCTTGTTGACGCTTTGGCACTGTGGGTTGATATAGTTCTCTCTCACCGTCTACTCTCCAAAACAATCATTGCGAGAAGTGCATACTAAAGCGAAAGCAAAGCATGGATAGCAATAATCTGTCTCCTTTTTAGTATTTGTCCTCGTGCCCTTTCCCAACAAAAGTATAACGACTAGGAGTACTTCAGAATGAATGATTCGGTAGTTGATGCCATACACTAGACTACTTCGTATTGGCTAAAAAATAATAATGCCATCTTCCAGATACAGTACCTGGTACCGTATCTCTTGATTTTAGACGTTCAATCGTGTCATTTTTCCGTTATTTCACATGATGTAAATCTAAATCTAAATCTCAACGAAGCTGCCAAAAGATAGAGTTGTCTTTTAGTCTTTATCTCTCTAATCCCTTCCGAAAAGCTCACATTAATAATACATCAATAAATCAAATTCAACCTAAAGAACACCATGTTTACTCAAATATTGTTCATTTTATTTGCGACAGTCGTTTCGGCATTTCCAGCCGAGAGATTGGTGCCCACTTCTCATCCTGTTATGTCGTTGGCTCGCCGCCTTCAGAGCCAGATTGAAGATCTGCCGGATATTTGCTCTGGGTTCGAAATGATCATCGATGAGATTCCAGATGGAAAAGATGCCTGTGAATGCGGAGGGTCTACCATCGACTGCGTTTTCCATGGCGTCTGTCCCGAGGGTAAATTTGACTCGGCCCATTGCGCCGATACGATCCTTTATCAGGTGGCATTTGAAGCAAAGGATATCACAGTTTTATCCTGTGCCAAGTTGCAAGAAGGGAATTTCAAAGAAACGTGCGCCAAAGTCTCACTTGCCCCCGATCTTCAACTGGGGGAATGTATCGTCGGACGTTACGGAGGGCAAGAATGCAGCTGCGATGTATGCGCTGACCAAAACAGTCTCCGGCTCGACTGTTCCATGTATGACCCACGTGCTGTCGCCGATTGTACGGCCATGGGTCTTTCCGATATCTCCCCTATGGTTCATGGTTTTAATGTGACAGCTCCTGCCCCAGAAATCGGGGACCAGGGCCAATTATATGGTCAAGTAGATCCTACTACTCTGGAGGGTGACAATGTGAGCGGAGCAATACAGACGGCTACCACAGTGGTGTCCTTGGCATCAGTTTTGGTCGTCTCTTTTGTTGCCCTCCTATAATTAGAAAAAGGAAGAAGAGATATTGCGTAGTACCAGTACGATCATTCATGTTATCGGCGCTTTTCTTTGCGAGCTGTATTTGTAGTGTGTTTTGTGGGGCTTCACAAAACTACGCGTCTACTCAAATACAATAGAAAATAGAGTAGTCTACGTAAGCTTCATTAAATAACAGATGATTGTCGTACACTACTTACCTTTTCATCTGGATGCATACTGGTACCACGGTAATAATCTGTGATCAGTTGAATGTGACAGTTTTGACAGTTTCTTTGCTCGTTGCACTGGCTCACTTTTTCAACGAATTTGCACACTCCTTGGTCTTAAGTCTTAAGTTAGACTAGTATTTTTCACTAACATACTTTCGTTTTCGCTTTTCTTTCACCATCCTACAAGATAAATAAACTTAACAAACATGATCATGATGCATGTCAGTATCTATCTGTTCATCAACTGTTTTATTCTCGCTATCAGTAGTAGCAATGCTATTTTTAGAGCTCCATCGTCAGAATACTCTCAGGATTTTGTGTTTGAGCCAGTCCATCATCAGGACCATTCTGCATCCCATGCAGGGGCTGATAGTGTTATCGACACAGTTGCCCGTAAGCTCGCTACTAACAGTGAAGCTGTTCTCCAGTTGATGGATGTTTGTGGAGGATTTAGTTTGATTGCCGATCAAATGCCCAACGGCGTGAACAGCTGCACCTGTAATAACTCCACACAGGAAGTCCAGTGTACCTTTCAAGTCGATTGCGCGACAGAAGAACAGGCTCCCTGTACCGATGTTGTGGGACTTTCATTTCAATTCCTGGTCGACGAACAAGACAGTGCTGTTAATCGAATGAAGTTATCTGCATGTTTTACCTACACAGAGGAATTCGAACCTACGTGCATCGAAACTCTGATTGGACGTGGCCAAACACTGGAGGCCTGTAGCAGTGCCACGTATGGAGGCAAAAGATGCGATTGCGCTATCTGCGATGACTCCAAATCATTATCATTGGACTGCAGTGATCACCATCCCGGGGCGTCGTCCAATGGATGCTATCTCCTCTCGGACGCGCTCCCTGTGCTGAGCAAGTTCGATGAAGCGCCACAGGGAAGTAGAAGAGTCGAAGAAGACATCGCAATTACAAGTGCTGCATCAATCACACTGCAAATTGTGCATTTCCTCATGATTGCTGGTGTGGGATTTGTCTTGTCGACTTTCAATCTTGCAACGTGAGTAAGCGTCATTGCAGCAAATTTCGGATGGATTGGAACGGACGCGAATAAGCTAATGTTCAGAATAGCAACGAAGCCATTCGTGCAGCAATTACGCACGCAATTGCACGAAAATTCGCCAGGAAGGAATACCGAGACGGGCATCTGCACATGTACAATAGATTTTTATTAACAGAGAAAATAATGCGGAAAAGTGTTGGCACCCCGACGATCTTTCTACTCGTAGATTTTAAGGGGCACTCGACGTGGTAGACTTACGGGCAATCTGCTATCGTAGATACTCCCAAAGGGTACGTTTTCAGGCAGTTCTAGCATCCAGTAGCAACTGCTCGTACTAGCTAGGTCTACTAGCTACTACTAGTATGCTGCAACTACTAGCTTTAGTAGAGTAACGGATAGTGCTGGTAATAGCGAGTTACTACTAGGTAGTAGTAGTAGTAGTAGTTCTATTCCGTAGCTAGCTACTAGTAGACCTAGCTACTGTAGGAGCTGTGAAAAAATGCAATAATGGTTTGGTGGGACAGACAGACGTCGGTTGCCCATCATTTTTATTAATCCTTTGTGTCTCCTTTTTTGTGCAAGTGGATAGCCACAGAAATAATCGAATAAGAAAGAAAGACCACGCACCCTGTGGCTCTTAGCGCAGGTCCATTACTACTATTCTACATTATTATTTCGAAGCAACATCCAATACCCCCTCCTTCCTTTCCTTAACTGGCTTTCGTGACGCTACACATTGATCCATTTTACATTTTACACACTTAGCGATAACAAATAAAAATTTCAATATGAGCAGGGACAAGGAATTTGAAGGAGATGCAGGGGCTCCACTGCCCGATTTCACAACCAACATTCAACTGCAAACGGTAGCGCCAGCGTTGGGTGGAAGGGGCAACAGTCCAGATTATTTGGAGTACGACCAAAAGGGACGCGGAGTGGTCACAACCATGTTTGCCAATGCAGGAGCTGCCTATATGCTGGGAATTGCTGGAGGTGGAATGTACGGATTACGGAAAGGCTTGGCCTCGACGCCGTCCTCCCGATTCAAGGTCAAGTTGAATTCCGTATTAAATAGCAGTGGACGGTACGGCTCAAGAGCAGGAAATTCACTGGGAACCTTTGCAATCATGTACTCTTTATACGAAGGTTTAGCCGACCATGTAAGTCTGGGAACGAGGGAAAGAAATGCTAAACTGACAGTGGTCTACTACTATCATTTTTTACTCTTCGGTGGAGTGTAAACGTCGTTTTGCTTTGGGCTTTGGGAGACAGATCTCATGTATTTTTCCCTTCCTATTCTTCACATCCACAGTTTGCATTTGACGAAAAGCTGGGCTTGTCGGCCATTTCACCCACTGCCGCCTCCCTGTGTTCTCCCTCTTTTGCTGCATTCATGACGGGCGCCACCTATTACGCACCTTCAGGAGCACGAGTGGCTGGTCTTGCTGGGTCCATTGGATTTGGAGCCGTTGGTGTTACATACCTTGGTTATTCCATGTTGGGCGTCCCTTATGGAAGCTATGGCTTCTTGTTCTTTTGAGCGAGAGAGGCACACTTTTTTCTTCCAAAAAATGACACTAATATCTTGGCGGACGTGATTATCACAATACTGCAACAAACACCCAAAATTGCCACACAATTTACATTATTTCTTACGAAAGTGCATTGGGCAATAGACGCATAGCTACCAACTGCCTGCCATTAAAATCACTGGTTTCGAGTTATCCGTGTGATCTGATCAGTTGTCGGCGCTGGCAGCCTAGTAGTCATGAAACGAGTTAAACGTGAGCACGTATCGGAAATTCAATTTTGCTGCCCTTTATGTTTCAATTAGTCCTTGTCATCAATATTCATTATCTATGGCATGGGTGCAATTCAACTTTTTCGTCATCATTTCATTCAAATTATTTTGGGACCGTCACCGACAACCGGAGTCCTTGAGATGGGAGGTCCAGAATAAGTCCATTGTCACTGAGTTCGACGATTTGAGCGGATTTTAGCGAAGCAATTTCTTTCGTGAGAGCAGCCTCCTGGGCATCTTTCGCCGCTATTGCAGCATTTTCTCTAGCCTCCTTGGCAAGTTTTTCAGCGGCCTTCTTCTCCGCCAAGGCCTCGTTCTTGGCAGCAATAGCAATCTTTTCTTGTTCGATTTTTTGGGTTTTTTCTTGTTCAGCAGTCTCGACGGCCAGTCGTGCGACACGTTCTTGCTCTGCCTTGGCTGCAGTCGCTTGCGCTGCGGTGCGACGTTGCTCTTCTGCTCGGTCGGTTTCGGCCTCGCGAGTTGCTTGCTCGGCGGCGTCACGGGCAGCCATTTCCTGTTCTAATTTGAGGTCAGCCTCCTTGGTAGCTTTCTCGGCATTGGCTGTTAAAATGCAGGGAGAAAAAGTAATGATCAATTAGTTTATGGAACGGCAAAAGTAAGGAAACACAACTTCTGTATCCGGGTCATCAAAACATTCAGAACATACCTATGGCAATATCTACGTCTCGCTTCGCCTTTTCAGCAATAGATTTTGCTTCTGTATTTCGTCCAGTTGAGGTAAAAGAAAAATATTAAATAGAAATAAAACAAGAGCGGTTGTGTCAATCTCTTTTACAGATACAGTATCGTATGCTCACCTTGAGATGCTTTCTCTGCGGCTTTGCGATCAGCTGCTGCCTTAGATGCGGCTTCGCGAGATATCTTTTCCTCTTCGGCCTTTTGTATACTTGTCGCCTCAGCCTTGGCCAGGCTTTCTTTCGCAAGACGCTCTTCTTCCAGTTTTTGAGCCGCAACGACTGCTGCCTTGGCCTCCTCTTCCTTGGCTGCAGCGAGTTCTTTGGCAAGCTTATCTTTTTCTGCCTGAACAGCCGCCGCCATTTCAGCTTTCTCCTGTGCAGCCTTGATACGGGCTTCCTCTTGAGCTAGACGCTCTCTTTCCACACGCGCAGCTTTCTCTTGTTCCGCTTTGACACGGGCTTTTTGTTGAGCTTTTGCCCGCGTTTCTTGGGCTAGACGTTCTCTTTCAGCTGCAGCTGCTGCTTCTTGTTCGGCCTTGACGCGAGCCTCCCCTTCAGATTTGATACGGGCTTCTTCAGCTTGCCGCTCTTTTCCGGCACGAGCAGCTGCTTCCTGTTCAGCCTTGATGCGCGCTCCTTCTTGCGCTTTCAGCTCGGCCTCTCTTGCTCGGCCCCGGGCAGCTTCCTCTCTGTCGGCCTGTGCTATAGCCTCTTGTGCCTTTAATTCCTTTATTCTGCTTTCCTCTTGAGCCAGTCTTTCCTTCTCGTATCGTATTGCTTCCTCTTGGGCCTTTATCTCTGCTGCTCTGGCTTGTTCTTCCGCAAGTCGAGCCTTTTCAATTGCGACTAGTTGCTCCCTTTCAACACGAGCTGCAGTTTCTTTTTCATCGAGCTCCTTCGCCTTGAGTGCCAGCTGTTCCTTTTCAGCTTGTGTCACCTCAGCCTCTTCCCTTAGCACTTCTTTTTTCACCTGGGAAGCTTCTTGTTGAACTCTCAAAGCACTATCCGTTCCTTCCTGAGTCGTTCTTCCCTGCTCCGCTTGCTTGGCTTCTAGTGCTAGTCGTTCTTCCTCCAAACGTTTAATGCTCGATGAAACATCTTCTACTTTCTTCGGATCTTCCGAGAGTTTTTTGATTTCCGCTAGTTCCTTTTCGGCGCGTAGTTGTGCTTGCTTTTGTTCGAATACCAGGCGATCTGCTTCCAACTGCTTGACACTAGAAGTCACATCTTCCACTTTCCTTGCCTCCAAGGCAAGCTGGTTCATTTGTTCCTTTGCTTCCCTCTCGGCGGCTTGCCATTTTTCCGTTAGTTGCCTTGCCGCGTCGGTTGCAAGCAACTCATTTGTAGCTGCCTTGGATCTCTCTTCAGCGTTTTCGGCGATCTTTTTGGCATCGTCTACGTTACCCTCTTCCTTTTCACCAGCCATTCCTTCCGTATCCTTTGAAACTTGGGCAGGCATTTGAACTTGCTCTGACTTATCGAGGGCATCATTGGTAGCTGTTGTATCCTGAGTAGGCGCCTCTTTCGAATCGGATTTGTCGATTGCATCCAAAGATGATCTGGGTTCGGGTGTCCCTACTAACTCGCCACTGTTGACGTCGCTCGATTTGATTTCGGGCGCTACCTTGTCTTCCGTATCCTTTGGTGGTGTCTCAACTGCAGCTTTTGGAATCTCCAACTGAGCTTCTGTGGAATCATCTGAAGTGACCGCTGGCGTCTCATCTTTGGAACTACTAGGGACCAAATTCTGCTCGAGCATCGGTATATTAAAGCTTCGAACATTGAAATTTGCGCTGTTTGGCATCTTGGCTTCTGGTATTCCTTGGATGACAGCATACGCTAATGCTAGCCCACTGGCAACAAACCCAGCTGCTGTTGCTGCTTTTGGAAATGCGCCTCGAACAGCAGATCCGTCTTCCGTTACTTCCACCGGCTTATCCTCGACATTTCGTGTTCCTTCTCCGTTGCTTCCTGCCACTGGTGAATAGTTACCGCCAGGTCCATTCCAATTTGTATCTGAGCGAGACGTCTCTTTAACCTCACTACCCTGAGTCGAACGAGGTGTAGATTTCGTAGCGGGGGGTGTAAAAGCAGTGGGCGTTTTTGGAGGGGGGAAGGCGTTGGAAGGAGACGAAAAGCCGCTTGAAGCATTCGTATTCGTGGCTTTGTTGGCCTCTCTTGTGATTGCATCTAAAGGTTTCGACGGAGGAACCGTCGTCGTCGTTGATGTGGGCGGCACAGGAACGGCTGTAGGTTTATATAGTGGAGAAAAGGCAGCAGGTTTGGATGGTGGAGAAAAGGCTGCAGGTTCAGATTGAAGACTTAATGATTTGGCATCATTGGCATTTAGGGATCCTCCAAGAGCGTCAGTGATGGACTTTGGTAACGCCGCTGCCTGTTCTGAGGGAGGTACTGACTCCGAGGCTGGCTTTGAAGCTGGTTTGGATGACGCATCATTCCCAGCAGGTTTGGTAAAGGGAGGAGGTCCTCCTGTGAACGCTGATCCACTACCAGAAGGTGTGGCAAATGGAGGAGGTCCTGCTGTGAACGATGCTTCATTCCCAGAAGGTGAGGTAAAGGAAGGAGGTCCTCCTGTGAACGATGATCCGCTCCAAGAGGGTCTAGTAAAGGGAGGAGGCCCTCCTGTGGATGATGTCCCACTATCAGAAGGCGGGGCAAAGGGAGGAGCCCCCCCTGTAAATGATGTTCC
>Ga0100392_1005098_pt1 | contig 11624 bp, 11 predicted proteins | sample CryGeymeta201516_FD_81548 | JGI IMG/M metagenome (GOLD analysis project Ga0100392, IMG submission 81548) | Groundwater microbial communities from Crystal Geyser aquifers in Utah, USA - Crystal Geyser metaG 2015-16 | ecosystem: Environmental > Aquatic > Deep subsurface > Groundwater | place: USA... | reverse complement strand
TCAGCCCCAGCCCGGTGCGCACCGCCTGTTCGACGCAAAAGCGGTTGAGCACCGGCAGCATCCCCGGCATCGCCGCGTCCACCAGGCTGACGTTGGTGTTGGGTTCGGCGCCGAAGGCGGTCGAGGCGCCCGAGAACAGCTTGGCCTTGCTGGCGATCTGGGCGTGAACCTCCATGCCGATCACCACCTCCCAGTCGCCGGTCGCGCCCGGATAGGTTTTCGGCGCGGGTTCGGTGTGGGCGAGGTCGGTCATCAGGACGGCTCCGGCGGCGAATGCGCCTTGGTTCTAGTCAGCCGCGCGGGCGCGCGCAATCGCCGCCCGCGCTTGAACCGACTCAGGCGAACCGGTATCTTTTCTTCACGAGGCGCTCGATCCGCGCGCCCTGACGCGCCCGCCCGTGCCTTTCGTGACGCAGGCAGCCGTTGCTACAGCGCCTTGCGCCGCTGGCGCGGCGATCCCGCCGCGCCGAGGACGACGGGAAGGAGACCGCCCATGGCGACGGGCGTCGTGAAATGGTTCAACGCCACCAAGGGTTTCGGATTCATTCAGCCTGACGCGGGCGGCCCCGACGTGTTCGTGCACATCACCCAGGTGCAGCGCGCGGGGCTGGACGGGCTGGCCGACGGCCAGAAGGTCGGCTTCGAGATCGAGACCCGCCGCGACGGGCGCTCGGCGGCGACCGACATCAAGGCGCTCTGAATCAAGGCGCTCTGCGCGCCGCGATCCCTGCGCCCGAACGCGGCGACACCCTGCGCCGGGTTCAGGCGCGGCGCGGCGGGCGCACCATCTTCGACAGCGCGTTCGGCCCAGCCATCAGCAGGCGGCCGACGGGGTTGCCGTTGACCTGCGCCTTGAGCTTCTCGAAGCGCATCACCCCGGCGATGCGGCGGTCGAGGAAATCCCACGTTTTCTGAAAACCCTCCGACGTATCGCCCAGCCAGTAGAGCAGCGTGGAGGAGATCACGCCCGCCAGGATGGCGCGCTTGGAGTACCAGTTGGCGTCCTGCGAGGCGTCGCCGAGCGTGGTCCAGATCATGTCCGCCGTGCGCCAGACCGCGCGGGCGCCCTCGGCGGCGTGGATCGGCAGCGCGAACAGCGCGACGCCGCGCCGCACCGCCTCGCGGTCGTCGGCCACCAGCTCCAGCCGCTTGCGCACCGCGAAGGTGACCCGCTCGCGCATCCGCATCTGCTCCAGCGGCGCGGTGGCCAGCGCCTCCACCATGCGGCGGTCGGCGTCGTCATGGAAATACAGCGCCAGATCCAGCGCGCCGCGCGGAAACGCCAGCCGCGCCAGCCCGGCGTCGACGCCGCTGGTCGCGATGGCGCTGGCCAGCGTGCGCTCCGACCAGCCGTCGAACGCCACGTCGGGCAGCGCCGCCGCCAGCAGCCGCGCGCGCGCGGCGTCGATGTGGTCGGTTTCGGCCCAGTCGAAAGCGGGGTCGATCTGCGGTTCCGCAGCGTCGGTCATCTCTGGCATCCTCTCAACGGTGGACAGCGCGTCTTCGCGCCGGTATATAGCCGCTTCTTCCGGAAACTCTAACATGGAAAGGTGGTGACGTAGGTGCAGGTGCTGGTTCGCGACAACAATGTCGAGCAGGCGCTCAAGGCTCTCAAGAAGAAATTGCAGCGTGAAGGCGTTTTCCGCGAAATGAAGCTGAAGCAACATTTCGAGAAGCCGTCCGAGAGGCGGGTGCGTGAAAAGGCCGAAGCGATTCGTCGGGCGCGCAAGCTCGCGCGCAAGAAGGCGCAGCGCGAAGGCGGTCTCTGAGGACTGCGGTTTCTGCCGAGCCATCGGGCGCCTGGACCGCTGAAAAGCTCCGGGCCCTCGTTTTCCGTCGCCCCCGGTCCGCAAGGGCCGGGGGCGCCCGTTTCCAGCGGAGACAATTCATGCCGCTGCTGAAAGACGCCCGCACGCCCGAGGGGCTGCGGATATACGCGATTGGCGACATCCACGGCAGGCTCGACCTGCTGCGCGCGGCGCACGCCCGCATCGCGGCGGATCTCGTGCGCAGGCCCTGCCCGCGCTATCGCGTGATCCATACCGGCGACTACATCGACCGCGGGCCCGAGAGCGCGGGCGTGATCGCGCATCTGATCGAGTTCACCCGCGACGGCGAGGCGGTGTGCCTTGCGGGCAACCACGACCTGTTCCTGACCGCGTTCCTGAAGAAACCTGCCGATTTCGGCTCGCAGTGGCTCGCCAACGGCGGCGTCGAGGCGCTGGCGTCCTATGGCGTCGAAGCGGCGACGCCCGGTATCGGGCTGCGCTCGATGAAGGCGATCCGCAAGGCGCTCGCCGCCGCGCTGCCGCCAGAGCATCTCGCGTTCTTTGAGGGGCTGAAGCTGTGCGAACAGCATGGCGACTATCTGTTCGTCCATGCCGGCGTGCGCCCGGGCGTGGCGCTGCGCAAGCAGAAAACGTTCGACCTCACTTTCATCCGCGAGCCGTTCCTCAGCGATCCGCGCGACCATGGCTTCGTGGTGGTCCATGGCCACACCACCGCTCCCGCGCCGGTGATCCGCCCCAACCGGATCGGCATCGACACCAAGGCTTACGCCAGCGACGTGCTGACCTGTCTGGTGCTGGAGAATGGCGAGAAGGGCTTTCTCGACGACGAGGGCTATGCGCCGATCCAGTTGGAGGCGGACGCCGCCTGAGCGGGAGAGGTCCGGCGGCCCTACCGGGGCGGATGCGTCGGCTTTGCGCGGAAGGCGGCCGGTCGCGAGACTTGCGCATCTCGACAGCGCAGCAGAGCGATGAGGGCCGCGCCCTCCCTCGGGTGGGCGCGTCGGAACGGTTGCGCGGCGCGCTTTATGGCGCAAGCAACTTCGACGGATCAGCGGGTCGCCGCGCTGCGATGCGCCCTCCCACGGGGGAGGGAGGGCGCGGCCCGTGCTGATCGCGCGGGCCAAGGGTCGGGCGATGCGCCGGTCTCTCCAACGACCCAAGTGTGCGCCTTGCTGACGTCGCGGACCGCAGGCGTGTCGCCAGATGTCGCGCACGCGGCGCCCATCGCGCCCGGCGGGACGGTCAGCGCCCGTCCAGCGCCTGAAGGCTGAGGCGCGCGCGGTCGGCGGCGTCGCTGTCGGGGGCGGCGGCGATCGCCCCCAGCCACGCCTCGCGCGCCGCGCCCGGCTCGCCCAGCGCGGCCTGCGCGGCGCCAAGCTCGAACAGCGCGGCGGGCGCGCCCGGCGCGGCTTTCAGCGCCGCCTGCGCATCGGCCAGCGCGCCGCGGTCGTCGCCCGCGTTGCGCCGCGCGGCGGCGCGCAGGGTCAGCAGCGCGGGGTTGCCCGGCAGCGCGTCGAGCGCGCGGCCCAGATCGGCGGCGGCCTCGGCGTGGCGACCCTCCGCCGTCAGCGCGTCGGCCCGCGCCGCCAGCACGCCGGGATGGCTGGGAACCAGCGTCAGCGCACGGTCGAGCGCGGCGCGCGCCAGCCCCACGTCGCCCTGCTCCAGCCACAGCGTCGCGGCCTGCTCCAGCATCTCCGCCCGGCTCTGCGCCGGCGCGACGGGCCGCGCCGCCAGATCGGCCAGCCGCTTCGCCGCCGCGCGGCCGGCGCCCAGCGCCGCCTGCGCCATCGCGGCGCAATGCTCCGCCGCCGGGGCGCCGCTGGCCTGCGCCCAGGATTCGGCGTAGGCGAGCGCGGCCTGCGGATCGGTCTCGACGCGGGCGATGCAGGCGTCATAGTCCTGCGCATGGGCTTGCGCCGCGATCAGGACGAGAACGGGGAACAGGCGTCGCATGGCTCGGCGCTCCGGGGTCAGGGTCGGACGCAGCATAGAGCGCGGAAAGGGATTGGAGAATGGCGGCGGGCACCTTGCTGAGCATCGGCCACGGCTACAGCGCGGCGGCGCTGGCGCGGCGGCTGGTCCCGATGGGCTGGCGGGTGCTGGGAACCACGCGCGCCGCCGCCACGGCCGAGCGGCTGCGCGGCGAAGGCGTCGAGCCGCTGCTCTGGCCGCTGCAAGACCCCGAGGCGGCGCTGGCGGCGGCGGATCATCTGCTGACGTCCGTCGCGCCCGACGCAGACGGCGACCCCGCGCTCGCCGCGCTGGGGCCGCTGATCGCGGCGCGGGCGCCGGGGCTGCGGTGGGCGGGGTATCTCTCGACCGTCGGCGTCTATGGCGACCGGGGTGGCGACTGGGTGGACGAAGACGCGCCGCTGGCCGCCGCCACCGCGCGCGGTCGCGCCCGGATCACCGCCGAGGCCGGGTGGCGCGCGCTGGCCGACGCGCACGGCCTGCCGCTGCACATCTTCCGGCTGGCGGGGATCTACGGGCCGGGGCGCGGGCCTTTCCGGAAGATCCGCGCCGGGACCGCGCGGCGCATCGTCAAGCCGGGGCAGGTGTTCAGCCGCATCCATGTCGAGGATATCGCCGAGACGCTGCTGGCCTCGATCGCCCGGCCCGACCCCGGCGCGATCTACAACGTCTGCGACGACGAACCGGCGCCGCCGCAGGACGTGATCGCGCACGCGGCCACGCTTCTGAACCTGCCGCCGCCGCCAGAGGTGGCGTATGAGGACGCCGACCTCTCGCCGATGGCGCGCAGTTTCTACGCCGAGAGCAAGCGCGTCTCCAACCGCCGCCTGCGCGAAGAACTGGGCGTGGCGCTGCGCTATCCCGACTATCGCGCCGGGCTGGCGGCGGTGCTGGCGGCCGAGAGCGGCGTCAGGTGAGCGTCACGTGAGCGTCACGTGACTGCGGCGCGCGCGTGGTGCTCGGGGCGGTCCCAGCGGCGGTGGCGCAGGATGTCGGCCAGCCTGCGCGCGGCCTCGGCTGCGTCGGCGAAGCGCAGGTAGAGCGGCGCAAAGCCGAAGCGCATCAGGTCGGGCGCGCGGAAATCGCCGATCACCCCTTCCGCGATCAGCGCCTGCGTCACCGCATAGCCGTGCGAACAGCGGAACGACACCTGCGCGCCGCGCGCGTCGGGGTCGTCGGGGCTGGCCAGCCACAGATCCTCGGTCCGCGCCAGCCGCGCCACCTCGGCCACGAACAGCTCCGCCAGCGCCTGCGACTTGGCGCGCACCGCGCCCATGTCCACGTCGTCGAAAACGTCCAGGGCGGCGTCGAGCGCGATCAGCGACAGCACCGGCGGCGTGCCGACCCGGAACCGCCCCGCGCCGGGCGCCGGGCGATAGGCGGGGTCAAAGGCGAACGGCGCCGCATGGCCCCACCAGCCGCTGAGCGCGGGCCGCACACGCTCCGCCAGATCGGGGCGCACATAAAAGAACGCCGGCGCGCCGGGGCCGCCGTTGAGATACTTGTAGCCGCAGCCGACCGCGAACTCGGCGCCGCTCGCGGTCAGGTCCACGGGAAAGGCGCCCGCCGAATGCGCCAGGTCCCACAGCATCACCGCCCCCGCCGCATGGGCGCGCGCGGTGATGTCGGCCATGTCGAGCTTGTGGCCGGTGCGATAATCCACCTCGGTCAGCATCACCACCGCCACGTCTTCGGTGATCGCCCGCGTCATATGCTCCCGCGCGACAAGCCGCAGCGCGCCGCGCCCGGTCAGGCCGTTCAGCCCCTCGGCCATGTAGAGGTCGGTGGGGAAGTTGCCCTCGTCCGACAGGATCACGGCGCGTTCGGGACGCATCGCCGTCGCCGCCGCCAGCGCCTTGAACAGGTTGACCGAGGTGGTGTCGCCCGCGATCACCGAGCCGGGCGCGGCGCCGATCAGCCGCGCGATGCGGTCGCCGACGCGCTCGGGCAGCTCCCCCCAGCCATGGCGGTTCCAGCCCCGGATCAGGCTCTCGCCCCACTCGCCGCACACCGCCTGCGCCACCCGCTCCGCCACGCCGCGCGGCAGCGGCCCCAGAGAGTTGCCGTCGAGATAGATCACCCCCTCGGGCAGCAGGAACCGGTCGCGAAACCGCGCCAGCGGATCGGCGGCGTCGAGGGCGGCGGGGTCGCGCATGGCGGTCTCCTGTCGGCTCAGGGGATCAGCGTCACCAGACGGGTTCCGGCGGCGTTGAGGGTGCGCGCGCCGACGACGTTATAGCCTTTTTCGGTGAAGGCTGCGACCGGATCGCGCGCGCGCTGATCGCTGAACAGGGTCAGCCCCGCGCCAAAGCGCACCGGCTCGACGGTCAGCGACACCGCGTCGATGCGGCGGTGGGCGTGGAACCAGTCGTGGATCGCGCCGCCGCCGAGGATCAGCCCATGGCGCAGCGGGCGGCGCCGCGCCACCAGCGCCGCCAGCGCGTCGGGCGTCAGCCGCGCCGGATCGAGCCAGAGATGCGTGGGCGTGCGCCACTCGGGCGCGGGCGCGCTGCGCGAGAACACGATGCGCCGCCGCTGAGGCCGGAACGCAGCCTCGTGCGTGCCGCGCCCCATCACCGACCAGTCGGCGGCGCCCACCGCGCGCAGAAACAGCGCCTGCTCCTCGGCGCTCGCCCAGCCTTCCGGGCTGTGGCCGGAGGACCGCGCGATGAAGCCGTCGGCGGCGGCGACGACCAGCAGGGTGAACGTCGGCGCCGCGTCGCGCCGCGCGTCGGCCCCGGCGCGGGCTGCGGGATCGGGCGGGAAGGCGTCGAAGCTCATGGCCCGGCCGCTCCGCGCCGGGGCGCGCGGGCCATGCTCAGCCCGCCACGCAGTCGAGCCGCGCGCCGCGCGCGTCGGTCAGCGTCACGCCCTGCCCTTTTCGCGCGACGCTGAAGCAGGTCTCGGTCCCGTCGTCGTCGCGGCGCAGGCAGGCGCGCCCGTCCTCCGCCACCCGCCACGCCCCCGCGATGGTGGCGCCGCCGCTATAGAGAAAACCGCTCCCGTCGGCGGGAAAGCTGCGCATCCAGCCGCCGCCGTCGGCGTCGCGGCAGGTCAGGAAGGCGTCGGTCAAAAAGGCGCGCGCCTGAGCGGCGTCCATCGGCGCGGCTGGGCCATCGCCGCCGGTCAGCCCCTCGATGCCGGGAAGCTGGCCGCAGGCGGCAAGCGCGGCGGCGGCGATGACGATGGGCAGGCGCATGGTGTGGAAAGCCTCCGGGGCGCGCGTTTGGCGACGGGCGCGGATCGGCCCGCCGCATGGCGAGTGACGATAGGCGAGGCGGCGGGGGGACGACAAGCGCGCCAGTCCCGCGCGCCTGTCCCGCGCGCCTGTCCCGCGCGCCTGTCATAGAAAAGCGATTGCAGCGCAGTCTCGCCGCGTTAGGGTTGGCGGAAGGCGCTGCAACGCGCCGCATGAGGGGTGTTGGGGGGAATTCGGTGATCGCGCCGCCATTGCTCGCCGTCGAGGATCTGACCGTCGCCTTCGGCGCCTTGCCCGTGGTGGACCGGGTCTCGTTCGCGATCCGGCGCGGCGAGACGCTGGCGGTGGTGGGCGAGAGCGGCTCGGGCAAGACGCTGACCGGCAAGGCGCTGCTCGGCATCCTGCCGCGCGGGGCGCGCGTCGTCGCCGGGCGCGCCATGCTCGGCGACCGGGAGACGCCGGTCGATCTGCTGGCGGCGCCGGAAAGCGCGATGCGCGCCATTCGCGGCGCCCGCGTCGCGATGATCTTTCAGGAGCCGATGAGCGCGCTGTCGCCGCTGCATACCGTGGGCGATCAGGTGATGGAGGCGCTGCGCCTGCATGAGCGCATGACCGGCGCCGAGGCCTTCGCGCGCTGTCTGGAGACGTTCGAGGATGTCGGCTTTCCCGACCCTGCGCGCGCCTTCGCCGCCTATCCGTTCCAGCTTTCGGGCGGCCTGCGCCAGCGCGCGATGATCGCGATGGCGATGGTCTGCCGCCCGTCGCTGATGATCGCCGATGAGCCGACCACCGCGCTCGACGTGACGACGCAGGCCACGGTGCTCGACCTGATCCGCAGGCTTCAGAGCGAAACCGGCATGTCGGTGCTGCTGATCACCCATGACCTCGGCGTGGTCGCCAACGTCGCCGACAGCGTGGCGGTGCTGCGCAAGGGGCGGCTGGTCGAGAGCGGCCCGTCGGCCGCCGTCCTCGGCGCGCCCGGCCACGGCTACACCCGCCGCCTGCTGGCCGCCGCGCCGGTGGTGGGCGACCACGTCACCTGCAACCGCCGCACGGTGACCGACCCGATCGTGACCATCGACGCGCTCAGCAAGACCTACCCCGGGCGCAGCCTCGGCCTTGGCCGCCATGCGGCGCCGGTGAAGGCGGTGGCCGACGTGTCGCTGGCGCTGGAGCGCGGCGGCGCGCTGGCGGTGGTCGGCGAGAGCGGCTCGGGCAAATCAACCATCGCGCGGCTGCTGCTGCGCGCGGAGGATCCCGACCCCGGCGCCCATATCTGTTTCTGCGGCCGCGACGGCGTGAGCGTGGACGTCGCGGCGCTGGACGCGGCGGGGCTGAAGGCGTTCCGCCGCCGCGCGCAGATGGTGTTTCAGGACCCGTTCAGCGCGCTCAGCCCGCGCATGACCGTGGGCGACATCCTGACAGAGCCGCTGCGCGTGCACGGCGTCGGCGCGCATACGGAGCAGCGCGCCCGCGCCGCCGACCTGATGCGCCGCGTCGGGCTGTCGCCCGACCACCTGCCGCGCTATCCGCACGCCTTCTCGGGCGGCCAGCGCCAGCGCATCGCCATCGCCCGCGCGCTGGCGCTGTCGCCGGAGCTGCTGGTCTGCGACGAGCCGACCTCGGCGCTGGACGTGAGCGTTCAGGCGCAGGTGCTGGTACTGCTGAAGGAGGTGCAGGCCGATCTCGGCCTGTCGCTGTTGTTCATCTCGCACAACCTGGCCGTGGTGGCCGATCTGGCCGATCGGGTGGCGGTGATGCGGCGCGGGCGCATCGTCGAGGCCGCGCCCGCCGATCAGCTGTTCCACGCGCCGGTCCACCCCTACACCCGCGCGCTGCTGGCCGCCTCGCCGGAGCCGGACCTGCGGCGCAAGCTCGACCTGAAGCTCGTCGCGCTGGGCGCGGGCGAGCCGGAGACATGGCCCGAACCCTATCGCTACGACGGCGACGCCGCGCCCGCGCTGCGCGAGGTGGACGCCGGCCATTATGTGAGGTGCGCCGCATGAAGTCTTTTTCCCTGACCCTCGCCCTGCTGCTGGCCGTCGCCGGTCCGGCCGCCGCGCTGACGCCGGTCGAGACGCCGTCGCTGGCGGCGCAGGTGGCGGACGGCGCGCTGCCGCCTGTGGCGCAGCGCCTGCCGTCGGAGCCGCTGGTGGTGGACATGGCGGCGAAGGGGCGCGCTCCGGGGCGGCACGGCGGCGAGATCCGCACGCTGATCAGCGCCGCGCGCGACGTGCGGCTGGCGGTGGTCTATGGCTATGCGCGGCTGGCGGGATACGACGCGCGGCTTGAGATCGTCCCCGACATCCTGCGCGCCATCGACGTCGAGGAAGGCCGCGTCTTCACCCTCCACCTGCGCAAGGGACACCGCTGGTCGGACGGGGCGCCGTTCACCACCGAGGATTTCCGCTATTGGTGGCAGGACGTGGCCAACAACCCCGACCTCGCCCCCGCCGGGCCGCCCGAACTGATGCTGGCGGACGGGCGCCCGCCGGTGGTGAGCGTGCTCGACGAGACCACGATCCGCTTCGCCTGGGACGCGCCGAACCCGCGCTTCCTGCCTGCGCTGGCGGGCGCGCGGCCGCCGTTCATCTATCGTCCGGCGCATTACATGAAGCAGTTCCACGCGCGCTACGCCGACCCGGACGCGCTGGCGGCGCTGGTCAGGGCGGCGGAGGCGCGCAACTGGGCGGCGCTGCACAACCAGCGCGACGACATGTACAAGTTCGACGACCCGAACCTGCCCACGCTGCAGCCGTGGATGAACGTGACGCCGCGCAACAGCCAGCGCTATGTGCTCAAACGCAACCCGTTCTACCACCGGGTGGATTCGGCGGGGCTGCAACTGCCCTACGCCGACGCGATCGACATGACCGTGGCGGCGGGCGGGCTGATCCCGGCAAAGACCAACCGGGGCGAGGCCGACCTTCAGGCGCGCGGCCTGCGGCTGTCGGATGCGCCGGTGCTGAGGAAGGGCGAGGCGCAGGGCGGCTATGTCACGCATCTGTGGCGGTCGGGCTACGCCGCCGAGATCGCGCTCTATCCCAACCTCAACTACAACGATCCGGTGTGGCGCGCCGTGCTGCGCGACGTGCGCTTTCGCCGCGCGCTCAGCCTCGGGATCAGCCGCGAGACCATCAACAAATCGCTGTTCTACGGCCTCGCCCGCTCCGCCGCGATGGCCGCGCTGCCGGAAAGCCCGTTCTACGACGCGGGCGCCGCGCAGGCCTGGGCGGCCTATGACCCCGCGCAGGCCAACGCCCTGCTCGACGAGATGGGGCTGACGCGCGGCGCCGACGGGGTGCGCCGCCTGCCCGACGGGCGGCTGGCGGAGATCGTGGCCGAGACCGCCGGAGAGCGGCAGGAGGAGATCGACGCGCTGGAGCTGATCGCCGAGATGTGGCGCGATCTGGGGCTGAAGCTGATCTTCCGCCCGCTCGACCGCGACATCCTGCGCAACAAGGTCTATTCTGGCGAGTCGATGCTGCCGGTGTGGTTCGGCTGGAACCTCGGCCTGCCCACGGCGGACGCCGCGCCCAAGGAGCTGGCGCCGATGGATCAGAGCAGCTTCAGCTGGCCGAAATGGGGGCAATTCGTCCAGACCGGGGGCGCGGCGGGCGAGCCGGTGGACATGCCCGAGGCCGCGCGGCTGATGGCCCTGTTCGACCGCTGGAGCCACGCCGCGACGGCGGACGCGCGCGCCGACGCATGGCGCGAGATGCTGGCGATCCACGCCGATCAGGTGTTCGGCATCGGCCTCGTCGCCTCCGCCCCGCAGCCGGTGGTGGTCTCCTCGGCCTTGCGCAACCTGCCCGCCGAGGCGGTGTTCGCGTGGGAGCCGGGCGCCCATTTCGGCGTGCACCGCATCGACGAACTGTTCTTCGACCGATGAGCGCGCCAGCCCCGTCCTCCGCCGCCGCAGCGCGCTGGCTGGGCGCGGCGGGCACGCTCGCCGTGCTGTTCGCGGTGGTGGTGATCGCGCTGCCGGGGGATGCGTCGTGGTGGGTGCTGGCGCCGCTGCTGGGCGGGCTGGCGGCGGCGTGGCGCGCCAATCCCGCGCTGCTGGCTTATGTGCTGCGCCGCTGCCTGACCATGGTGGCGACGCTGTTCGTGGTGGCGGCGCTGGTGTTCGTGATCATCAATCTGCCGCCCGGCGACTATCTCTCCAACCAGATCGCGGAATTGCGCGCCACCGGCCAGGCGTCGGGCGTGGCGCGGGCGGAATTCCTGATGACGCAATACGCGCTCGACCGCCCGCTGATCGAGCAATACGGGATCTGGATGGGCTTCTGGCCCGGTCCGAACGGCTTTTCGGGGCTGTTGCAGGGCGATTTCGGCCGCAGTTTCGAGCTCGACCGCCCGGTGGCGGAGGTGGTGCGCGAGGGGATGGCCTTCACCATCGGCCTCAACCTCGCCGTGGTGCTGTTCATCTATCTCACCGCACTGCCGCTGGGCGCGATCTCGGCGGTGAAGGCGAACACCTGGATCGACTATCTGGCGGCGTTCGTCGGCTATATCGGGCTGGCGACGCCGAACTTTCTGCTGGCGCTGGTGCTGATGTATTACGGCAATCAGGCGATCGGCCTGCCGATCGGCGGCGGCATGGCGCGCGAGTTCATCGACCAGCCGATGAGCCTTGAAAAGATCGGCTCGATCCTGCT
>Ga0100392_1005093_pt1 | contig 11631 bp, 5 predicted proteins | sample CryGeymeta201516_FD_81548 | JGI IMG/M metagenome (GOLD analysis project Ga0100392, IMG submission 81548) | Groundwater microbial communities from Crystal Geyser aquifers in Utah, USA - Crystal Geyser metaG 2015-16 | ecosystem: Environmental > Aquatic > Deep subsurface > Groundwater | place: USA... | reverse complement strand
TGTTGCTCAAATACTGATAGTCTACCAGTACCAGTCAGTCGTTGCTGATGTTAATTCTACAGAAAGCAGAAAGTAATTCATATTATTATGTAGTTAGACCTAGTCAAAAAAATTCTCGAAGATTTTGACGAGCAGACAAAATTTGACCAAAGTAACACGTCTTATTTGGAATTGATTTTACGGGTACGTAGACCAGTGAAGAAGGAGGACATTCTGTCAATTCTGCGAATTCTTGCTTCACAACGTAGATTCACCACCAACAAGAGGAAGTAAAGCAGACTACTACTTAGCAGCTAGTGTAGCAGACCTACTACCTGGTAGTACTAGCTACTAGTAGTACTAGAGCTGGCTAGTACAGTGTCATCAACTATCATTATTAATAATAATACTACTACTCTATCATCTCATAAAAACGTCTGTCACCAACATCCATCCGAACTTCTCCTTGCTGCTCATTATTATTACTACTAGTAGTCCTATCTAGCTGGCATCTGGCATAGTAGCATACTCATCCAACAAGCAACAGACACTAGCTACTGATGAGACCAAACAAGATCCTCCTCGTACATAATAATAATGAACAACATGATGAGCAGTCCCCGCACCAACAATAATTGCAATAGCAATAATAGCAGCAGCAGTAGCAGTTGTAATAATAATACCAACAATGGACCTCGTTCCAAATGTGATCAAGTTGTTTTCGAAGCCATGGCCAAGGCAGTGGAAATTATTGTCAACGGAAGAACGACTGGTAGTAGTTCTTCTAACAATTCCTACAGTCTGAGAGGTACTCCCACCAATCCCACTGGTGGTGGTAGTAGTGGCCACAACAGCATCGGCAGCAGTAGTACGAGTGGACGATTCAATTTACTTGTTCCCGAACATCCTCAAGTCCGACAAACATTGCAACAGTGGCGACGAGCACTTCACTTACCACTGCGAATTGATTTGTTTTACGATGCACCGAATGGTGATGGCCATGGTGATGGCGATGGAGAGGAACGACAACGCCACTTATTGGAACGTTGGTCTCTCGAATACGCTCCTTCTTCTTCTAGCAATAACAGTAACGACTGCGAAAACAATAACAACAACAACAACAATGATAACAATTTACCCAAATACAGCATCAATGCTGATCCTATTGTCCAATTGCGATTGGTATGTCGAACCATTTGTGTGTGGTTGCGCAATTTGTACTGTTCTACACGCATGTTACCAGCACACAACATTATGATATCGACTACGGCGAGGTATCGTGCGGTTCAATCGTCGCATAGTAGTGCAACGCAAAACCACTACCACTACCAACAACAGCAGCACCACTACCAACAACAACAACAACAACAATTACCGCCTTGCGTAGGATTTAGTTTGGATATTTTGCCTCCGGGAAGTGTCATGCCAGGTGGTGATGATATAGTACAACAAGGAGGATTCGAATATCAAATCCAACCGTCCGGTGTTACTACACCCTACGGAAAATTGATTTGGAAGGTTTATTACGTACCCAGATTGCCAAAGGTTATCACGATGATGAGTCGTCACAATAATGGTAACCGTGGTGCTGTTGGTACGGAATTAGCTGGCTATCCTGTTGCAGGTGTTTCCAAACCTATTCCAATTCAAAATCAGCAGCAGCAGCAGCAGCAGCAGCAGCAGCAGCAGCAGCAACGCTATTATCAAGACTACAAAATCAATAAGCATAATCAGAATAACAACTATGCTATGCCTTCCCAATCAGCACCGGTGCAGCGCAACGAGTATCTTCATAATAATCATGGTCGGCCGCCAATGAGTCAACATCATAATCATCATCATCATCAAAAATCCCACCATCAATATCAGCAAGAGATTCAACAACAACATCAACAACAACCAAGAAATTCTTATCATGCCTCCAATACCAATCATATGGCGGAACAATACCATCGCAGCAACAGTTTAAAAGATGATAGTGGTCACCACCACTATCATAATCAGCCTCAGCACCAGCACCAGCACCAGCACCAGCCTCAGCACCAGCAACAAGAAGAAGTAGAAGATTGGAATCATTCATCACAACATCAACAATTGATGCGTCGGAATACATCGTTGGGAATTATTGTACCAGATGATTCAAACAACAACAACAACAACAACAACAATTATCATCATGATAATCGCGATGAGCAACCACCATCACGAGCACCGAGCTTTTTAAGTTTAGCCATGGCAGAGGCAGAAAATAGTATCGAAGGTGGTGATGAAGCAAGTAATAATAATGTCCAGCAACAACAACAGCAGCGGAGTAATGAAAATGGGTTACCCGTATTGGAGGATTATCAAAGACGAGCAGCACTTCATCAAACACCACCCACTGTTAATCTTCACATACAACAACAACAAAAGCGACAGCAACAGCAACAGCATGATGTGTACGGATATGCCTACAACAATCATATTGAATGGAATCAAATACATCCTTCGTCCAATATTCCTACGTCTTTGAGTCAAACGCCCTCTCAGGGAATTGGAGCCGGAGGAGGATTTTCATTTCGGGACGATGCTGGAAATGGTGGTGGACTAAGTAAGAGTCCACAAATATTGGCCAGTACACCACCTTCGGGGGCCTTTCTCAATCTACAGGGACCGCCAAGCAGCGGTAATAGTGGTGTTGGTGTTGGTAGTAATACTACCAAGTCGTCGCCGCTTCATTTACCAACTCAAGCTGCTACTACTTTAATTCCGCCTCCCTTTCCATCACGCCCCAAAGGTTTGGTATTTCAAACGCAACAGCAACAATCATCATCGCCCAGTACCACAACCACCATTCCCACGGCAGCAATGATAACGGCTACAGCAGCAGCAGCAGGACAACAACAACAACTACAAGATGAAGATCCATCTCTAGGTTTTACGGTTTCCATGACGGCAATGGATCTTCTCCATCGCAGTCCATTTCAGCAGGGTGTTATGACCAGCGATTTCATGTCGGTTGGTCGCGAATCTACAGCCGTCGGTGTTGCGGGTTTGACTTCCTTGTTACTTCCTCACCTGAGCATTCATGGCCACAGTGCTTTACAGTACCAGAATTACTATCATGACAATGACCACGAAGGCGATGGGGAGGAGGAAGAAGGTGAGAACTTTATGCCATTTGCGGTCGAAATGGACGCCGCTTCGTCCGTGTTCATGTCAGCGGCCGATCCTACCACGACCAATGAAATTGGTGGTCGTCAAGCCGGATCGTCGTCTGCCACCACCACGCCGATTCATACTCCAAAATTGGCTTCCCACAACACTTTTGTAAGCGGAATGGAATCACTGTCATTAGGTGGAACTAATTTGGGAGCCTCCTCCTCGGCTCTTGTGACATCCTTTGCACAAAAATGTGACCCCGCTCATACGAAGCGATTGAGTTTGTTTGATTCCAAATTAGTAGTGGCCAGTAGTCCGCGAACATCTACTAAAGCAGCGGCCAGCAGCAGCAACAACAACAGTAACAGAGAGGGTGGTAACGTTCACGGTGACCCTTCGCGGCTATTCAAAGGGAGCGGTGATGGTGGTGATGGTGGAACCTCGGGCCTCGCAGCGCAGTTGGCGGAGTTTCGTGAATTTGCGGCGAGCCAATCGACAGGGCAATGATTATAAGCGGAAACGCCAGTGCAAGTCAGTTAGCTAGCTATCTAGCCTGTAAAAATTGAATTCCTGACGCAAATTTAAGGAGTGCAGACTATGAAATAATATTAACTTGATTGTTTGGCGAGAGGGAAGCCCAGGCAATGTGACATGAAAACGAGGGCCCTTCTAGATCAAAAAATGCTGCAACAAGTGAGATAATAATAGAACTCTCAAAACTGCTGCTAGTAGACTTCACCACATCCGTAGTAGTATACAGTTGCCTAATTCTTAAAACAGGCGGCCTTTTGAATGAGCCCAGTAAATGGTGGACTGGGGTGCAATGGACGAGACTTGAATTCGGGATGAAATTGAGTTCCAACGAAGTAAGGGTGTTCCGAAGCCGGCAGTTCAATAATTTCCATTCGTTCACCGGAATCGTCGCGCCCGCAAAATACAAGGCCTGCTTCTTCGAGCGCCGGTACGTATTTAGGGTTGACTTCATACCGGTGACGGTGGCGTTCGCTGATTTCAGCTTTATTACCATACAAAGCCTGCAACTGAGACTTGAAATCAGCATGTCTTGGATGCAAATGAAAGCGTCCCTCCACACCATTTTCGGCGACAGACTTGGGCGAAGCTCCGCTCCCATTGACGGGAGGTGTCATGAAAAACGTTGAGCGTCCACCCAGGCGCATTGTTCCGCCCATGGTTGTGGGGTCAATCTCGGGCATAAACATAACCACTGGATGTTTCGTAGCTTCATCCAGTTCAGTGGAATTAGCATCTTCCCATTTCAAAATACTGCGACTGTATTCTACGACCATGGCTTGAAATCCCAGACAAATGCCAAGCAGCGGAACCTTGTTTAAACGGCAATATTCAACTGCCAAGACCTTGCCCAAGAATCCACGATCTCCAAATCCACCGGGTACAACCACTCCTTGTGCTGATTTGACCTTGGCCCATGCGTCGTTGTATTCTTTCTCTAATTCAGGAGTAGACTCGGCGTTTTCCTCTAGGTGAGCTGCTTCAACCCATAGCAATTCCAAATCCAATCCTTCGGCAATGCTGGCATGCTTGAGTGCCTTGATGACACTCAAATAGGAATCGGCTAAGCCAGTGTACTTTCCAATCAATACGATGGATACCGTTTTTTGAAAATTCTCTAAGGAAATGGCCATGTCTCCCCATGCTCCAAGATCGGGTGTCACTTTGTTCATATTCAACTTGAGTTGTTTACTCAAAAGGACGTGCAAGTTTTGTTCTTGCAGCAACATAGGAACTCGATAGATATTGTGCACATCATGGACGCTCAAGACATTGCTGACAGGAACATGACAAAAATTGCTAATTTTCTCCATTGTAGCATTCAACAAGGGTTCGGGACTGCGACAAAAAATCACATGAGGTGAAAGACCCAAACTACGCAAGTCCTTGACTCCATGCTGGGTAGGTTTGGTCTTTTGTTCCCCCAGATAAGGTACCAAGCTGACAAATGCCAAGCAGAAGTTATCATAGCCAACTTTAAATTGAAATTGACGAAGAGCTTCCAAAAACACACTGGATTCGATATCTCCAACTGTTCCTCCAACCTCAATCAAACAAATATCAGCGACTTCTCCAGGTCGACTGGGATCAACGGGAATCCGAGCCACCCGCTCCATCCACTCCTGGATCTCGTTGGTGATGTGGGGAACGACTTGAACAGTCTTTCCAAGGTAATCTCCACGCCGCTCGGCGGCAATAACGTTGGAGTAGACCTTGCCTGTCGTCAAATTGTGGTCTTGTGTCAAGTTAATTCCCAGAAAACGCTCGTAATTTCCCAAGTCCAAATCCGATTCTCCTCCATCTTCCAAAACAAAGACTTCTCCGTGTTCAAAGGGAGACATGGTTCCTGCATCCACATTTAGGTAAGGATCGATTTTCAAGGCTGTCACCGAGTATCCACAAGCTTGTAGCAGACGACCCATGCTCGAAATTGTGATTCCTTTGCCGAGGCCACTGACAACACCTCCCGTGACAACAATGTATTTCATCTCTTTCTTTTTTTCTGGTTCAGCCGACATTTTGGTTGTAATTTTGGTTTTATCTCCGTGTTTATCTTCTTCTTCTTTGTCGTTCCTCTTTGATGGAAGGGCAGGAACACGTTTTTTAAATTATTTTATTTTACAGTTCTCCCTGTCGAGTTGGTGGCGCTGGAGGGACAGAGCGTACCAGTTGGCGGCAACTCGTGGCGGTAAATCCTGCTCGCTTTATTTCTCATGATCATTGTTTTACCTCATAACCTGATAGAGCCGGATGAGAGTTCTATTCTCTTTGACAACAACATGTATAGGTAAGATCCGCCCTGTACCAGGTAGTCATCAAGTATCAGTACAGCAGGCAGGCAAAGCTCACGGAGGACTAATAAAAGGTACCAGTAGTACTCTAGCTTATTATCTACAGCTACTCAAAGGACTCTGCATCGAGTATCATAGTACGCATGCGAGACAGAGAAGAGAGCAACTATTTATTAAAGGTCATCTCTTGCAGTTTCCTTTGTCGTACCTTGAACGAAATTCCGGTAATCAATCTTTGCTGGTAAGTGCAGTGCTATGGATGCGCAGACAAGAATCAAGCAATGCGAGCTGTCCAATGTATTTTCCAAATACACAGCAATGTCGTTCGACTTTAGACCAGTTGCTGGTGCGCAGCAGACAAACCCTATCGAAAGTAACGCAACGCTTGCAGCCCTTTTTTATAATGCACATAGCAGCTACCGCCCCTGCCGTGATCAGCCTTCTTCTCTTCTACATATTGCGAAAAAATATTCAAGATATCGTACGTGCACCATTGCAACAATTCGATAGGACAATGGTGCTTGGGTCGAATTTCAGTTTATCTCGGCATACAGTCATTACAAACGAAAGGTCGCAGCATTATGTTCTCGTATCCTCAAGAGATGTTCAGCTCGCTGTAATGTTCGCTCCATCGCTTCTTTCACGCTTGGTTGCAAGTAGAATTCACTTAGCCTCCGTGTGGTACCGAATCCGTTGGTCTCGTCAGCATCAGAGACTACCCGGCATCCCAACTGGACACTTTCCTTCTGGCTTACTGTCATAAAAGGCCCCGCCAGAGACCAAAGCAAATTCGCAACCATGGCGGTATTGTAGGCCCTGCTTCTTTGAAACAAAATTGGCATGTAAGGCATGAGTTCAGAAAATAATCTGGTGATAAAGTCCATGTTGAAATTGTGCCAGTTGACCGATTCGCATTCAATTTCACAAAATAGGCCTTGTCGTATAGATGTTAGCGTTGTCCACGTAGTATAGTGCATGTAAAAGAGCCCACAGACACAAATCTTCCATCGGTTGTCGTCGGCCAAAGCATGCTGACATCGAAATGCTGCACTGTCAGTGATCAGCCATGCCTGCTGGGTTATTGGAGAGACATCCAAGTGCAATAAATATCCTGGTTGTTGTATCATGAATTTCCGCAAGAAAAATAGAGCTTGCTCGGTTGTGTGGTTGATACCGTACTCCGTGGCAAAATTGGAGAGTCCCTCCAGTCGCTTTACGGCTTCTGTAACATTTCCATGAGCGGCGATGGCATGACTCACAAAGACCATGTCTGGCGTACTTCTCTTGAAGGCATCGGTAACTTCACTTGAATTGTAAAATGCTTCCTTAATCTCTAATGCCCACCTCCGTTCATCATCGGTGGGCATCATGTTGGGATCGAAGGACTCTTGAAGCGGGGGCTCTGGGCGCTGCATGCGGTTCCTCGCGTTTTCTGTTGGATCCGATTCCATCTCCTCGTTTCGACGACGGTGGTCCATGACAGCCAGATTTCTCCAAAGTTCCACCTTATTACCAGACCGAAAATTTGTGTTTGCACTAGAAATTTCCGAGAACACTTCTTTCTCTCTTTGGGCTTTGGGCGATGATTCAATTGGGGGCGTGCGGGACCTGAAACCTGAAATGATTTAATAAAGCGAGTATTATCTCTGTTCTCCCGTTGCATTTCCAGTTTCCAGTATATCTACTGTAAATGATCAGCAGGAAGTTTGGTTAGCTTATTGTGGTGTGAGTGGTGGCGATGCGGATCACGCGGTGTTTTGGCCGGCTAGAAGGAAGTTATTCGTAATTGGAAGTGATAGCAGTGTACAGATCTGTTGCGTCCACGATCAAAGGGCAGGGAAAAGTCAATAGAGTACTCTAGTCTACTAGTACGTAGTACCTGGTATTAAGCACACAAAATAATAACTCCACTCAGCGGCGAGCGAGTAGACCCTACAATAATTAATTTAGTTGCCTACTACTACTGTACTAGTAATTGCAGATTACTGATCCTTCCGTGACGACCTCCCCACCTCTATTGGGGGGTACCAGTGTACTAATACTAGTACTAGTACAGTAGTACCTGGTGTTACTATCCTGTCTGGCCATTTATTAACAAAAGCATTCAGATTTCTCCAATACCTGGTATTGCTTTAGATTGTTCCATTCGGATGCAATAATTAACAAGAATAATGTCACTCAGACACTACTGTACAAGAGCATCGAATCCCTGTCGACGCAATATGGGAGCCAGCGAGAAACATTTACCTATTTATGTATTTATTCATACCAGTACAGGAGTGCATCGAATCTGCAGGGTACTCCAGTAGTGCAGTACTAGAGTACCGAGCTTTTCAAAACTGCTGCGTGGCCTTGCACACAGCTGCAGCCTGCATACACACATAATAATAACAGTCCAAACGCAGTCAGCCCAAAGGGCCTCGCTGCCTATCTTGCCCCGAGTCACCAAGCCAACCAGCTGAGCTGCAGAAGAACATTCGTCCCGCACACGATGCTGAGTGAGTGGTAGAAAACATTAAACACTCCCTGAAGCGCGGTCTGCCAATTTGGAGACCTTTCCAGTTTCAGCTAAAAGCGACTGCTTCAAACTAGTACATAATCTCGTGTCTGCTGTTTCGGCGTTCAATAAAGTGAGGTTGCGAGAACAAAAGCTACCAAAGCGAAGGCGCTGGTTTGAAAGTGGTCTCTCATCAGCGGGAGCAGCAGCAGTGAAGCATCACTTATTACGCGGACAGCTCGAAAAAGCCAAGTTTGTGCGTTTCAGGAGCAGAGAAACCCATCAACGCGACATCATGTGACAGACAGCGAGGATGTGTTATGCGCAGACATCACAGACACTACGTAGCTATCTCCCAAATCATGGAGCTTTTTTCGTTTTTCGATATTCCGAGCTATATATTATATATTATTGTTTCTTTTGGAGCAGGCAACGCGGAATTTTTACGAGCATTCCAACTGCAGCTGGTCGTGTCCCGAACAAGATAAACCATTCACTTTGTTTAACGTGTGAGTGTAGGGTCATTTTCACGGCACACAGTATATTCAGCGCGACATCTCGTTTTCTACAGTGCACACTGCAAAATGTCGGTACTTAACGTTTAAATAATGACAATGGAAAACCGTTTAGTTTGATTTTTGTGTGTTTAAATCGTAGAAGGGTAAAGCATAACTCGAACACGTCCTCCCATAGCTTGAGGAGGCAAATTTCGCTTGAATCGGCATCGGACAACACCGTTGGCTCCGTGAGGACGGCAGACCTTTCCCCATTGCACTCGGAATTCCTTCTTTCCACCGGCAGATGCAGCCTTGACCTTGGTCACAAAGGCAATCTTCTTTCCACAGTAAAATTCGGCATCAGCTTTGGTATCCACGTTCTTAATTTTGACGAGCGAGACATGTTCGTATTGGTTTCTTTGTCCGCGCTTGTATCCAAGGATGGCACCATCAACAAAGAGTCGTGGAGGGCGCTTGGTGGCAGAAGTCTTGGTCATCTTGGAATAATGTCAAAGTATAGTACAGAAAGAGTCTAATCGTTGGTGGGGGGGGAGGAGAGAAAGAGAAGCGAGCACAATAAGATAAAGAATGCCAGAATACACCATGTAAACAAACAATAAAGGAGTTTCAAGATCAGAGATATTTGTGATCGACACGCAGCAGGAACCCCAAAATCCAAAGTGGGTATTCAGATTCGTAAAGGATAAACTATCAAAAATATCTCCAGTTTATCAAAGCTTCAATTATACCTCTGATCGGGCTTTCAAAATGATCTTGGATGGGCCTGCAGCTCGTCCTCCCCGATGGCTGTTTTCTTGAATATTGTGTTCTACTGGTTTCCTTGTGATACCTGATGCCTGCCAACAAAATCAAAACATCTCTGATGTTCAACATTCATTTTTCTTCCGGGACGATACACAGTTTGACTTAATCTTACCTGGAGGAGAGTCGCTGCCAACAAACTAAACAATAAACTGCCTGTTGTTGTTGTTTGTTGTTGTTGTTGATACCTGCCCGCAATTTACTTGTTACTCGGGGCTCGGGCTACTGTACTTGATGAATGCTGCATTTCAGATGTGCTGTTTAAACTCATAACCTAATTTTGTTAGTAAGCAGGTAACCTCAAAAGTTGCTGTAGAGAAATCCAGTAGGATTTGTACGGCGCGTGATCATTCGCGCGCTCAATTCTCGCAAATATGCGGCCAAACTCGTGCTTTTGATGATGCCCCGCAGTCGGCTCCAGAGCGACGACAAGCACTGCTGCAGCTTTCCTTGCGAAGGGATAACAACAATAAGCATCGTCTCATCTCGTTGACAACACACGCTTTTCGACGGCATCGAGCACTTGTTCACTCCTTTCACATTCTAATAATAATCTAACACTACACAATCTCAAGGTACGTAACAGGGAGTTGGGTAACGCTGTCGATGTGTGACCACAATAAGAATTTTGCCCTTTGCCTTGTTCTTCACTCACCCTTTTCTCTCTGCCCCCCCCTCTTTTTTCTGCCATTTTCAACTCCTTTGCTGTACCTGTTATCGCATCACCAATCTTGCCTCTCATCCATCTTAACTACCGCGTACTGCTTAGATGGTTCGCATGTCTGTTCTCGCCGATTGTCTCAAGACAATCTCCAACGCCGAAAAGCGTGGTCGCCGACAAGTAATGATCCGACCTTCGTCCAAGGTGATCGTCAAGTTCTTGTGCTGCATGCAACAACACGGATACATTGGAGAATTCGAAATTATTGATGATCACCGTGCCCAAAAGATTGTCATTGAACTGAATGGACGTCTCAATAAGTGTGGTGTTATCTCTCCCAGATTCGACTGCTCTTATACGGACCTAGAGAAGTGGGTGGTCAATCTTTTGCCCAGTAGACAGTTTGGACATGTTGTCCTGACCACAACCTACGGGATCATGACCCACGAAGAGGCTCGTCGCAAAAAGACGGGAGGAAAAGTCTTGGGATTCTTTTACTAAAAGAAGCAAAACAAATAAACAAAACTACAAAACCAAATACCCCCGTGGATTATACAACAATTGCCCCTACCCTTGTCACCCCATACGGTACCATGTTACAGTGTGGACGGCTAATAGTTGTATAAGACTAGTTTATTCAAATCTAGCTAGCCTCTCATTTGTTTGGTGCTCGATTTATTTACGCGTTCCTATCGAGTAGGGCTGTGGCTTACATGACGCCCCTAATCGTAGACTATCATTTTCCGTTCCCCTTTCGTCTGCATCTCTACGTCTTCAAACATGTACTGTACTGTTACGCCTTGGCGGTGTGTTTTGTCTTTTTGCAACCACTGTTTGACTGTGGCCGTCGCGCCGGAGGCTCTTTTTCCGGAGTTGTTGGCTATCGGCTGACATGGGATGATACATATTCATTGCTTCGTTTGTTCCTTTATTCGTTCATTCATCATCAGATATGGGATTGTTCTGCAGTATCATACAAGCTTGTTTGTACACGTATGAACTGCCTACTACTATTGGAGTTGTTTATGATGTGATCGATCTATGGCATCGTACGCCTACAAAAAAAATGATCGTTTGTTTGTTTATGACCTCATCAGAGCCAGCCGAAGGGAACGTGAGACAAGGAGACCCGAATCCGACGTCACCGGAATGACCCGAAATGCCCCATCCCGTCTCCCACTCAGAAACAGGAACACATCGGGAGAAATCGGA
>Ga0100392_1005079_pt1 | contig 11650 bp, 10 predicted proteins | sample CryGeymeta201516_FD_81548 | JGI IMG/M metagenome (GOLD analysis project Ga0100392, IMG submission 81548) | Groundwater microbial communities from Crystal Geyser aquifers in Utah, USA - Crystal Geyser metaG 2015-16 | ecosystem: Environmental > Aquatic > Deep subsurface > Groundwater | place: USA... | reverse complement strand
GCATTGTTCGCCATCCATTTTCGGCATGGTTAAATCCAGAATCACTGCGTCAATGTCGGGGTGTTGCTGGAACTTTTCCAACGCATCACGACCGTCGGTGGCGGTGATGGTTTCGAAGCCGACCTCGGTCAGCATTTCCACGCCGATGTCGCGCACGCTTGCTTCATCATCCACCAGTAATATTTTGCCGCTGCCCTGCCAGTTGGTTTTTTCGGTTGTGTCGTTGCAAAGTTCTGCCGGGCTGCTGCTGGCGGGCAGCAGAATTTTAAAAGTTGTGCCCTTGTCGACTTCTGAGTAAACCCTGATCGCCCCCTTGTGCCCACGCACAATGCCCATCACCGCCGCCATGCCTAAGCCGCGGCCGGTGAATTTGGTGGTGAAAAAGGGATCGAACAATTTGGCCAGGGTTTCCTTACTCATGCCGCAGCCGGTGTCGGCCACTTCCAGATAGACGTAAAGGCCGGGATGCAGATTTTCGTCCAGCCACACCTGACGCAAATAGCTGTCATCACAATCCATACAACCGGTGGTCAGGGCAATCACCCCGCTTTTATCGCTGATGGCCTCACTGGCGTTAATCACCAGATTCATCAGAATCTGGCGGATCTGGGTGGCGTCGGCTTCGACACTGGGCAGGGGGCGGTGCAGGTTGAAACGCAACACCGCCTTTTTGGAAATGGAGACCTGGAGCATGTGGAGCATCTCTTCCAGCAGCAGATTCAGATCCAGCGGTTCAACCACAAATTTGCCCTTGCCCGAATAGGCGAGCATCTGCTTGGCCAGATCGGCGGCGCGTTCGGCCGCCTGTTCAATCCGCTCCAGGTTGGTGACCGCGGGCGATTCGGGATTCATGCGCCGCTTGCCCAGCTCGGCGTTACCGATGATCGCGGCGAGCAAATTGTTGAAATCGTGGGCAATGCCACCAGCCAAAACTCCGAGGCTTTCGAGTTTCTGGGTGTGAAACAGCTGGCGCTCCATCGCCCGATTTTCTTCAGTAAGTTTTTTGCGTTCGTCCTCGGCGGCGCGCCGCTCGGTGATGTCTTCGACAACTTCGATAAAGCCCTGATTGTGACCCTGGGTGTCGTTGAGGGGCACCGCGTGAATGCGCGCTTTAAATTTTTTGCCGTTATCGGTTAGCCCTTCTGTTTCAATTTCAGCGATTTTGCCGGTTTTGATTGCAATGGCTCCGGGGCAGTGTTCACAGACGTGATCGCGTTTTTCAAATTCATGAAAACAGCGGCGGCCGACAAACCAGTTCTGGGGATGGCCAAACATTTCGGCTTGCTTGCGGTTGACCATTTTAATCCTGCGCTCGGGGGTGATCAGGGCAATACCCAGGGGAAGGTTTTCGACCAGCGAGCGATACAACCCCTCACTTTCGGCCAGAGCGCGGGTTTTTTGCCGCACGACTTTTTTGAGCGCCAACAACCAGAAAAACACCGTCGTCAGCAGGATCGCGGCCGTGGCTGTCGCATATTGAACATAGGCGGCATAGGTCGGGGCCGGCAGGGCCGAGCCCCTCCAGCGCTCGTCAATCGCCTGATATTCTGCGGCAGAAATGCGGGCAAAGCCGTCTTCTACCTGCGCCAGAAGCTGGGGGTTGTCTTTGGCGACGGCGCGATGGAACTGGCCGGTATACATGGGATCGGTTTCGCGGAACTGATCAAGAATTCCCAGCTTAGACAGGAAGTACAGCGCAGGCGGACGTTCTTCCGTAAAAATTTTAACCTTGCCGTCACGCGCTGCTTCGACAATTTTTTCGTAGCTTGGATATTCGACAATGTTGCTTGCGCCCTGGCGGGTGAGAAAATCGATGACCGCGCCGCCCTGCTTGACGGCGACGACGAAACTGCTTAAGTCCTCAGCCCCGCGAATGCCGCTAATGTCGCGATGGACAAACAGGGGCACCGGTAGCTCGGCATAGGGCTTGGTGAAGGCATAGATCTTTTCGCGCTGCTTATTGCGGAAAATGGTGTCGATGACATCGAACTCGCCCGCTTGCATGCGCTCTTGCGCCAGCGCCCAGTCGGTGGCGACAATCTCGACGTTGACGCCGGTTTTTTCCTGCCACAGGCGCCACTGGTCAATCGTAATTCCCTGCAGCTTACCGCTTTGACCCTTGAACACGTAAGGCGGGTAGTTGTCGTCCATGACAACGCGGATCGTCTGGGGGGTCGCGCCAATCTGCCCAGGACAGAGAATGAACAGGGTTGCCAGCAACAGCGAAAAAATGCATCCAGGCATAAAGATACCCCCAGTCGGAAAAAGCCAGGAAACTTATCCGACTCTTTCGGCGCTCGCCCGTTGCAAGCGACTGAGGGGTTATTATAACATTTTTTTTTGAAAAATCTAATCTTTCCTTAGGTTTTACTCAAATTGTTCACGAAAACGGACAAAGGCTTGCTGCAATTCGGCGAGTTGGGTCTTGATTTCGGTGATGTCGTTTTCAAGTTCGGTAATTTTCTCATGGCCGGCGCGGGCCTGTAATATAGCGGAAGGCGGAATCATCGTGGTTTCTTCGATGGCGGGTTCTCCGGCGAGGAGCTGCGCGTAGCGCTGTTCTTTGCGCCCCGGCTGTCGCGGTAAGCGGACGACCAGGGGCTCTTCCCGCTCCATCAACCGGGTCAGAATTTCTTCGACCTGCTCCAGGGTTTCGAGGGGTTTCATCCGGCTGGCGCGCTGGCGTAATTCGCCCGGGGTTTGCGGGCCACGCAGCAGCAGCTCGGCAAAAATCGCCATTTCGTTGTCGTCCAGCTGGTATTTGCCATACAAATTATGGCAGAATTTGGCGGCGCGACCACCTTCGGCCGATTGGGTCGCAAGGCCTAAGGGGCGCAGGCTTTCCAGGGCTTCAGCGACAATAGTTTCGTCAAATTCAACCACGGGCAGACGGTTGGATTTCTGGTTGCAGGCATTGACCAGGGCGTTGAGGGTCAGGGGGTAATATTCGGGGGTGGCCAGTTCTTTTTCAACCAGGCAGCCCAAAACGCGAATTTCAGCGGCGGTTAAATTGCGGGTCATAGGGTCGTCTCCTTGGGCACAGTTCAGGCGTAAGGGGTTATCTTAACCGATCATCGCGCGAAAATCAGCTTTGAATGAACTCTGAACACAGGCAGTGTTTATGCAGAACTTTCGTTTTACCCTGCCCTATCGGGTGCGGATTGCCGATATTAATTACGGTGGTCATGTCGCCAATTCGGCGGTGCTGAATATTTTTCAAGACGCGCGCATCGGTTATCTGGCCGCGCTTGGCCCCTTCTCGGAACTGGATCTGGGCGGTTGCGGTCTTATTATGCCCGAAGCCCAGATTCAGTTTCGTGCCGAGATGTTTCTGCAGCAGGATCTGCTGGTGGGGGTGCGTTGTCTCAAGCTGGGGCGATCAAGTTTTGAACTTGCCTATCGTATTGAGCGCGACACAGAACTCACCGCCGAAGGTGTGACCCCCATGGTATGTTTTGACTACCAGCAACGTAAACCCGTGCGCATTCCAGAACCTTTCCGCGCGGCGGTCAAGGTCTACGAAGGGCTGTAAATCTGCATTCCGGCGGCTTTGTTCTTGACGGCAGCCGGGCGGCGAGGGTATGGTTCGGCACTTGAGTCTGGGGTCGGAAGGATAAGGAAATTTCATGGAAGAATTGAACGAACTGCTCCAACAACGGCGTGAAAAGGTTGATACTTTTCGGGCGGCGGGGGTGAATCCCTTTGCCAATGGGTTTACTCCCAGTCACCGCAGCCGTGAAGTGCTTGAGCTGCATGTTGACCATGACGCCGACGAACTGCACGATTGTCCGGATGCCTACGCCATTGCCGGGCGCATTATGGCGCGGCGCGATTTCGGTAAGGCCGCCTTTATTCAGGTGCAGGATGCTAGCGGTCGCTTGCAGGTGTATGTGGCGCGTGACCAGGTGGGCGCAGAAAGTTTTACCCATTTTCGCAAATTTGACATTGGTGACATTGTCGGCGTGGTCGGGGTTCCTTTTCGCACTAAAACCAATGAGCTTTCCCTGCGGGCGGCGTCCATCACCTTGCTGACCAAGTCCCTGCTGCCTCTGCCGGAAAAATGGCACGGCCTCACCGATGTTGAAACCCGCTATCGCCAGCGTTATCTCGACTTGATCACCAATGCCGAAGTCAGGGATCTGTTTCGCAAGCGCAGCCGCATTGTCAGCCTTATTCGGCAACACATGCTGGATAACGACTATCTTGAAGTTGAAACACCCATGATGCATCCGGTGGCGGGCGGCGCAACGGCACGGCCTTTTGTGACCCATCACAATACCTTGGATATGGATCTTTTTCTGCGGATTGCGCCGGAACTTTATCTCAAGCGCCTGGTTGTCGGCGGCTTTGATCGCGTGTTCGAGATCAACCGCAACTTCCGCAACGAGGGCATCTCCATTCAGCACAACCCCGAATTTACCATGATGGAATTTTACCGGGCCTATGCCACCTATCACGACCTGATGGATTACACCGAAGAGCTCATCTGTCATGTGGCGCAAGATGTCTGCGGCAGCCTGAAAATCAGCTACGGCGGCAAAGAGGTCGATCTGACCCCCCCCTGGGAACGCCTGACTCTGAAAGAATCCATCGTTAAATATGGCGCCGTCGATATGGCAGTGCTCGACAACCTCGAACCCCTGCGGGCTTATGCCGAAAAACTTGGGCTCACGCCTGACAAAAATATCGGCCCGGGCAAGTTGCTCGCCGAAATCTTTGATGTGGTTGTTGAACCCAAACTTTGGCAGCCGACTTTTATTACGGAATATCCCACCGAAATTTCGCCCCTGTCGCGCAAAAATGACCAGAATCCCGAGGTGGTTGATCGTTTCGAGCTGTTCATTGTTGGCCGCGAACTGGCCAACGCTTTTTCCGAGCTGAACGATCCCCTGGATCAAAAAGAGCGCTTTGTGCAACAACTGGCCGAAAAGGCCGCCGGTGACGACGAGGCCCATGCCATGGATGCTGATTATCTTCGTGCCCTTGAATATGGCTTGCCGCCAACTGCGGGGGAGGGTATCGGTATCGACCGTCTGGTGATGCTGCTCACCGATGCGGCTTCCATTCGCGATGTGATTCTTTTTCCGCAACTCAAGTCTGAAAATATCGACTAGAACGGGCCGCGCCTCAGATGTCTTTTGAATGGTTCGTCAGCCTGCGTTATTTGCGGGCCAAGCGCAAGCAGACTTTTATTTCGGTGATTTCCTTCATCTCGATTTTCGGCGTGATGCTGGGGGTGGCGGCGCTGATTCTGGTGCTGGCGGTGATGACGGGCTTCACCAACGGTGTGCGGCAACAGATTCTGGGCAACGTGCCCCATGTGCTGGTGCAACGCTTCGGTGAAGGGATTGTCGAACGCCAACATCTGGTGGATGCCGCGCATAAACTGCCTCAGGTGACTGCGGTGACGCCCTATGTTTCACGCGAAGCCATGCTCTTGTCCCATGGCAACGTGGCGGCGGTTAGTGTTAAGGGGATCGAACCCGAGCACAAGGTCTTTCAGCAGCAGTTGCTGACGCTGCCCGATGTCAGCCCGCAAGAGGGTCTGTTTGGCAAAGATCTGGAGCGTCCGGGAATTATTATCGGCCTGGATACGGCGTCAACCCTGGGGGTGGCGGTGGGCGACAGTATTAATGTGATTCCACCGCTGTTTAATATCACGCCCTTCGGCATGATCCCCAAAATGAAACCCTTTCGGGTGGTGGGGATTTTTGCCAAGCCCAGCAGCTTGATCGACAGTTTTTTTGCCTATATCAATATGGAAACCGCCCAGGTTTTTTTTGAATCTCCCAATGAAATCAGCGGGATCGAAATAGAAGTTCAGCGTTTCGATCAGGCGCCGCAGGTTTCTCGCGCCCTGAGCAAGCAGTTTTCCTTTCCTTACGTTATCCGTCCCTGGCAAAGTCTTTACGGGTCTTTTTTAAGCGCGCTTAAATTGGAAAAACTTGGTCTGTTCATCGTGCTGGGGATTATTGTGCTGGTAGCGGCTTTCAATATTGCCACCACCCTGATTATGGTGGTGATGGAGAAAAACCGCGATATCGCCATTTTGCGCGCCATGGGCGCCAATGCCCGCAGCATCATGAAAATTTTCGTCTTCGAAGGGGCGATTATCGGCGTGCTGGGGACCTCCCTGGGCACCCTGTTTGGCGTCGGCCTGGCTCATTACGCCGATGCCCTGATCAAGTGGCTGGAAGCGACCTTTGGGGTGCGGATTTTCGACCAGACCGTTTACGGCATGGAACATTTTCCTTCGGAAATCGTGGTTGCCGATGTGCTGGCGGTGGTGGCGATTGCCCTCTTGATTTCCCTGGGCGCGACCATCTACCCAGCCTGGCGGGCCTCCCGCATGGATCCCGCCGAGGCCCTGCGTTATGAATAGCCAAGAGGCTGGGCCATGATTCGCATCACCGGGTTGAATAAATCTTTTGCTACGGTCAAGGGGCCGCTTGCGGTTCTGCGCGAAGTCAATCTGCACGTGGAGGTTGGAGAACGGATTGCGGTGGTTGGCACCTCGGGCGCGGGTAAAACCACCCTGATGCACATTATGGGCGGGCTTGATCGGCCGACCTCGGGCGAAGTGCTCTTCGAGGAAAAAAACCTCTTCGCCCTGCGCGGCCCGGCCCTTGATGCCTTTCGGAATCGTACCATTGGCTTTGTGTTTCAGTTTCACCAGCTTTTGCCCGAATTCAATGCCCTGGAAAATGTCATGATGCCCTTGTTGATTGCCGGACAATCACGCCGCCAGGCGGCGATTCCGGCCACCGAAATGCTCAAGGAAGTCGGTCTGGCGAGCCGCGTTGAGCATAAGCCGGGTGCCCTTTCGGGTGGCGAACAACAGCGCGTGGCCATTGCTCGCGCCCTGATTCAGCGTCCGCGTCTGTTGTTGGCCGATGAGCCGACGGGGAACCTCGATCGGCACACTTCGGAAGAAATTTTAACTTTGCTCGATCGCCTGCACGCCAGCCATAATCTCACCATGGTCAGTGTCACCCACAATGACCTGCTGGCGGCACGCATGGATCGAACCTTGCGCATGGAAGATGGGTGTTTAAAAAGTGAAGAGCGGAAGTGATGTCCGTTGGAAGCTACCGGCGGACAAAAGCCCTTTTAACGCAGCGCCGCAGAGAAATCTGGAAGATGGAACTCAGGTTGACCCTTCCTCTTTTGATGTTCTCTTTTCTTCTGCGGCTTGGCATTAAAAAAAGTTTTTGGGCTTCGAGGGAGGGGGCGTTAGGCCGGTTGGTGCTTGAACTGCTGGGTCTGAATCCCTATAATCGCGTTTCTTTGGCCTGAGATAAAGAGAGAATTCCCCCGCATGTGGCGTTATTTACTTTACAGTGTTGTGTGCCTTCTGCTGAGTTTTTCGTCGGCCTTGGCGGTCGAAACGATTACGCCCACCGATGTGCGTCTCGAAGGCAACAACCGGGTCGATGGGGCGACGGTGCGTGCGCTTGTCAGCGTCAAGCCCGGCGCTGAGGTGACCCTTGAGCAAATTGACCGTGATGTCCGAGCCATTGCCAAGCTTGGCCATTTTGATGATGTCCGGGTTGATTTGCGTGAAGAAGGCGGCCGGAAAATTCTGGTTTTTGTGGTTCACGAGCGTCCGTTGATCCGCGAAATTCGTTTTGAGGGTTTCGATCACCTGAGCGAAGAAAAATTACGCCCGGTGGTGTTGTTGAAACCCCCGGTCATTTACGATCCGGTTAAAGTTGCTAATGACGTGGATGCCCTGCTCACGCTCTATCAGGAAGAGGGCTATCACGCCGCCAAAATTGCGCCCGATCTCAGCACCGATGAGCGCAACGAAAGTCTGTTAACCTTCAAAATTACCGAAGGTGACAAGGTTTTGATCGATGAAATTGTCTTTGAGGGCAATGAAATCATTGCGAGCAAGGCTTTGCGCAAGGCCATGCAAACCCGTGAACGCTGGATTTTTTCATGGATTACGGATCGCGGTACCTATAAGCCTGCGGATATCCCCCTGGATATGGATTTGATGCAGGCCCTGTATTTTGATCGTGGTTACATGGATGCGCGCATCAAACAACCGCAGATCAGCCTGATCAAAGATGGCAAGTACATGAAATTGCTGTTTGAAATTGATGAAGGGCCCCAGTACCGGGTCGGCAAGGTCGGAATCAAGGGCGACCTGCTTAAACCCCGGGACGAACTGCTACAACACGTGACTCTGAAAGAGGGCGATGTCTTCAGCCGCAGTGAACTGCGCGCTTCGGTTCTCGCCCTGACCGATCTTTATGCCGATGAGGGCTATGCTAACGTTAACGTGGTGCCCCTGACGAGTAAAGATGTGGAGACTCTGACCATCGACCTCAATCTTGACATTGAACAGGGTCCGCTGATTCACATTGAAAAAATTCGCATCGCGGGTAACACGGTGACGCGGGATAAGGTTATTCGCCGTGAACTGACCCTGATTGAAGGGGATAAATACAGCGCGACAAAAATTCGCAACAGCCGTAATCATCTGCGAAATCTGGGTTTTTTTGAAGAAACCAACCTTTCTACCAGCCCCGGGAGCGCTCCCGACAAGCAAATGCTTGATATTAACATCACCGAAAAACCCACGGGCACCTTCAGTATTGGGGCGGGCTATTCCTCCGTGGATCATCTCATTGCTCAGGGATCCGTCTCGCAGGGCAATTTGTTTGGTTATGGTATCAATCTCAGGGCGTCCGCCACCCTGGGGGGATCCTCACAGCTTTACCAGGTTGGGGTTACCGATCCTTATTTTCTCGATTCCCGCTGGACCGCGGGGATTGATGTGTATAAAACCGAGCGCGACTGGTCCGATTTCTCTGAAAGCGCCACCGGTGGCGCCGTGAAAGTTGGTCGTCCACTCAGCACCTATGCGCGCGGCTTGCTGACCTACCGTTACGAAGAGAAAGAGATCTACGATATTGATTCCTTCGTCACCAGCCCGGTGATTCTTGACCAGGAAGGCAAATCGACCCTTTCTTCACTAACCGCAAGCCTGAGCCGCAACACCACCGATTACCATTTAGATCCGAGCCGCGGTGGCGTGTCACAGTTTTCGGTGGAATATGCCGGACTGGGGGGCACCGAAGATTTCGCCAAATTTGAGCTGAGTCATCGGCACTTTTTCCCCCTGTTCTGGAAACTGATCTTTTCCTTGAACGGCGATATTGGCTATGTCGTCAAAACAACGAATGAAAAAGTGCCCGTCAGCGAGAAATTTTTCCTTGGTGGACTGCGTTCCATTCGGGGCTTTGATCCGCGAGAGGTTGGCCCTGAGGAAGGCGGAACTTACATCGGGGGTGAAAAGGCCGCTTATATGAATGCGGAAATTTTGATTCCCCTCAGTCAGGAATACAAAATCAAAGGCGTCCTTTTTTATGATGCCGGTAATGCCTGGCGCGCGAGCGAAGACTATTTTAACAGTGTGCGCCAAAGCGTTGGCTATGGTATCCGTTGGTTAAGCCCCCTGGGCCCCCTGCGTTTTGAATGGGGGTATAATCTCGACCCGCAGGGCAACGAAAGAAGCCCGATCTTCGAGTTCAGTATTGGTACGTTTTTCTAACTTTTTTCCGCGTTTGTGTCAGGGAGATTTCTCATGTTGAAAAAAATCGTTATGCTCAGTGTGTTGCTTTTGATGTCGAGCGGAGCTTTTGCCGCCGGTGAGGTAGCCTTTATTGACTTGCAGAAGGCGCTCAATTTAAGTGATGCCGGGGTCAAGGCCAAGGCTGAAATTGGCCAGCAGGTCAAAAAATACGAGGCCAAGGTTGCGGCTGAACAGCAGGCCCTTAAAGATATGCAGAAAGAAATGGAAACCCAGGCTGTGCTCTTGTCGGATGACGCACGGGCGAAAAAAGAGCGTGAATTTCAGCAACGCGCCAAGGAATTTCAGCGCTTCACCAAGGATATCCAGGAAGAACTACAACAGAAAGATGCCGACTTTACGCGTAAAATTATCGACGAAATTCTTAAAACTGCACGTCAGCTCGGTCAGGAAAAGGGCTACGGCATGATTCTCGAAAAAGCCGAAAGTTCGATTATTTATGGTGATCCCGCGCTTGACCTGACCGATGATGTGATCAAGGCTTTTAACCTTAGTAGCAAATAGCAGGATTCACTATGCCCTCTTTGCAGGATCTGGCAAGGCTGATCGACGCGCGGATTATTGGCGATCCGCAGGTTGAAGTGCACGATTTGAAGACCCTCGATCAGGCGGGCCCCGGGGATCTGGCCTTTCTGGCGAACCCCAAATATCTGCCCCAGGTGCCAGGCTGTCGGGCGTCGGCGGTTATCCTTGGCCCCGGGGTTGAAGCTCCCGGCAAAAATCTGCTGGTGTGCGCTAATCCTTACCTGGCTTTTGCTAAAATTCTGACCCATTTTCACGCCACGCGTTATACGGTACGGGGCGTTATGCCGGGTGCGCTGGTTGCGGAAACGGCAATTCTGGGAACCGATGTCAGTATTTATCCCGGGGTGGTCATTGGTGAGAATGCCCGGATTGGTGACCGCACGGTTCTTCTGCCCAACACCGTCATTTATGCCGATGTCCAGATTGGCAGTGACTGTCTCATCCATGCCGGGTGCCTTATTCGCGAAGGTTGTCGCCTTGGCCGACGGGTTATTTTGCAGCCGGGGGCGGTTATTGGGGCCGATGGTTTTGGTTTTGCGCCCGACGGCGAAGCCTATTACAAAATTCCCCAGGTTGGCATTGTGGTGCTGGAAGACGATGTCGAAATTGGGGCCTGCTCCTGCGTTGATCGTGCCGCCCTGGGGGAAACGCGCATTGGGCACGGCTGCAAAATCGACAACCAGGTGCAGGTGGGGCACAATGTTGTTATTGGTCCCCATGGGGTCATTGCGGCCCAGACGGCTTTTGCGGGCAGCTGCCAAATTGGTCGCCATGCCACCTTTGGCGGTCAGTCGGCAGTCACCGGCCATGTCAAGCTGGGCAACAACATTACCCTGGCGGGCAAGGGCGGCGCGACCGGCCCTCTGGCCGATAATCAAACATATTCGGGCACCCCGGCCATTCCCCATCATCAGTGGCTGAAATCGTCCCTGCTTTTTGGCAAATTACCTGAAATGAAACGTGAAATTTCGGCCTTGCGCAAACGCTTGCAGGCCCTCGAAGAAGAGCTCAAGGAGCAGAAATCATGATCAGTCTTGACATCAACGATATCCTTAAATTACTTCCCCATCGTTACCCTTTTCTGTTGGTCGACCGTTTGGAAGAGGTTGAAGAGGGCACGAAATGTGTTGGCTACAAAAATGTCACTTTCAACGAACCCTTCTTTCAGGGTCATTTCCCCGGCCATCCCATTATGCCGGGGGTACTGATTATCGAAGCCATGGCCCAGACCGGTGGTGCCTATGTGGCCGCCGGTGCCGAGGGCGAAATGGCGAATAAGGTGACCTACTTTGTCGGGATTGACAAGGCACGCTTTCGCAAGCCGGTACGCCCCGGTGATCAGCTGCGGATGGAACTCGAACTTGTGTCGACGCGGCGCGGTATCCATGTTTTCAGCGGCAAGGCCTATGTAGGCGACAGCCTGGTCGCCGAAGCAGAGCTGAAAGCGACTTTCGTTGATAAATAAACCTGAAAACGGCTTTTGGAACCGCGAAAAACACGAAAAGGCACGAAAAGAAGTGGATT
>Ga0100392_1005067_pt1 | contig 11660 bp, 14 predicted proteins | sample CryGeymeta201516_FD_81548 | JGI IMG/M metagenome (GOLD analysis project Ga0100392, IMG submission 81548) | Groundwater microbial communities from Crystal Geyser aquifers in Utah, USA - Crystal Geyser metaG 2015-16 | ecosystem: Environmental > Aquatic > Deep subsurface > Groundwater | place: USA... | reverse complement strand
CTGTTTGTTCTAGTCTATCAATCAGAAACTTATCTTTTTCATGAATAATTAATGGCAAACTAATTGATTGTTGAATTTCGCCAACAGCCATCACGTGATCGAAGTGTCCGTGAGTTGCCAACATTCCGACTAAATTCAGTTGTTGCCTTTGTAGTTCTTCAAGAATAAACGGGGCATCGTCGGCTGGATCAATGATGAGACAGTCTTGATCATCAATTAAGAAATAGCAATTCGCCTGTAATTGTCCTAATGAATATTTAACAATTTTCATTATGATTTCATCCACTCAACATAGTCACAACCGCCCGGCGTTTTGGTAGCCGGATCCCAGGTTGCAGTTGAACATTTTTTTAGTTTTTTTCCACTAGCCGTTGTAAAGAGAACTAATTTTGCCTGACATTTTGGACAATCTTCCTCTAACTTTTCCGTAGTTCCTTTTATCCATTCAATATAATCGCACCCTCCTGCCGTCTTCGTGGCGGGATCCCAGGTAGCCGTTGAACATTTCTTCATTTTTTTACCCATTCTAGTAACTGCAGAAACAAGTGGGGCACCACATTTTGGACATTTTTCATCTAAGGTAACTGGTTCAACTTCTAACCACTTTACAAAAACACACCCATCAATTGTGTGAGTTTCCGGGTTCCAACTTCCCTTCGAACAACGTTGTAATTTCTTTCCCGACTTTGTCTCAAAAACTTCACCTAATGGCGAACCACACTTTGGACAAATATCTGATCCTTTCTCCGAAGTTTTATCATTTTTCATATAATATTTATAAAATTTATAATAGTTATGAACATTATTTTTGTTTACGATTTTTCAACCAGACTAAAATTGGTGTGGCCACAAACGGTGAGGAATATGTACCGGTAATTGTGCCAATTAAAAGGGTTAAGATAAAAAATCTTATTGTTGATCCACCCATCATTATCAATGCCAACAACATGAAAACTATTGTCATTGAATTATTGAGTGAACGAACCATTGTTTCAGTCAAAGCCTGATTGGACGCAGATTCAATTTCCAAGCTTCCCTGTTCTTGATTATATTCACGAATCTTGTCAAAAATTACAATCGTATCATGAACTGAAAAAGACATTGTTGTTAATACTGCGGTCACAAACATTGTATCAACTTCAGCTCCAAAAAAATGACATAATAATGAGTAAGTACCAACAACGACTAATAAATCATGAAGCATTGCAAGTACGGCTGAAAAAGCAAAATTAAAACCTTTGAAAGCAAAACTCATGTAAATCAAAATTCCTATGATTGCCAAAATAGATGCAATTAAAGTTTTATTGATTGCTTCTTTTCCAAGTATTGGACCAACTGTTTCCGAACGCAAAACCGTAATTTTAATTTTTAGTTTTGTTTCCAAATCTTTTTTTAATAAAGATTCTTTATTCTGATCTGATACTTTTGTCCTTAATAAAATATTTTTTTCTTGCAGTTTAAAGTTTACTACTGATATTTTGTTTAAATCCAAAACTTTTTGTATTTTGCTTTTTTCAACTACTTTGTTCATTTGAAATTCAAAATTACTTCCTCCGGTAAAATCAATCGAGTATCGAAAACCCCATTTGGCAATAGAAAATAAGCCAGCACCAATGACGACTAAGGAAATTAAAAAATACAACCAGCGGTATTTTAGAAAATTTATCATATTCTTATTAAATAACAGGTTAACGGGTTTTATAAAATAAATTAATTAACCGTTTTGTTATCACCACTCCCGTAAACAAACTCGTTCCGACTCCAATTGCCAATGTTAGCGCAAATCCTCTCACCATTCCAAATTGGGGCAAAAATTCCCAGTTCAATGGATTAAATAATATAAACGCCACTGTTAATGTTGTTATATTAGCATCCTTAATCGCATCAATTGCCCGGCCAAAACCTAAGCGAACGGCAATATCAAAATTTTTACCTGCTCGAAGCTCTTCTTTAATTCTTTCAAAAATCAAAATATTTGAATCGACCGCCATCCCGATTGATAAAATAAATCCAGCTATCCCCGGCAGAGTCAAAACTAAAGGAATTGCTTTAAATATAAACAAAGAAATTAATCCATAGATTAATAAGGCTAGAGAGGCAATAAAACCTAACCGGCCATAATAAATAATCATAAAAATCAAAACCATAATTAAACCAATCGTTCCCGCATAAACGCTTTTTCTTACTTCTGTTTCCCCTAAACTAGGACCGATATTTTTTTGCTCAACTAATTTAATCGGTAAGGGTAGAGCTCCTGAATTAATGGCAATCGTTAATTTTTTTACTTCGTCCGACGTAAAGTTTCCGGTAATACGAGCACTGCCATCTGGTATTTCATTTGATACTGTTGGTGTCGTTAAAGGAATATTATCTAAGAATATTCCAACCGATTTCCCAATGTTCCTTTTTGTAATTGCCGCAAATAGATCAGTTCCTTTTTTATTAAATTTTAATCCTACTTCAGGTTTCCCTGTTTGATTATCAAACTCAACTGTAGATTTAAGAATATGAATTCCAGATAGTCCTGTGTCCTTGGTTAGTTGTAAAAAAATCGGAGTATTTGTGGCGATTTTTCCATCAGGCAACTCTCTAAATGTTAGTTGGGCTGTTTGACCAATCAGTTTTATCGCTTCTTCGTAATTATTTATTCCAGGCAAATCAACGCTCAATCGATATTTATCCCCGGTTTTAACTGTCTGTATTTGAGGTTCTGTCACTCCAAAAAAATTAATTCTTCTCTCAATTACATCCCGGGCTGAATTTAATGCGTCATTTAAATCTTCTTTTTTAACTTTTGAAATATCTGCTTCAAAAATCAAGCTGCTCCCGCCTTTCAAATCTAATCCTAATTTTGTCGTAAAATCTTTTTTAACATTGAGTCCAAAAATACTAAAATTCATTTGACTTGGTATCTTGTATTTAGTTTTAATGTTTTCTGGAAGATCAACCCAAATCAAGCCCAAAAAAACAAGCGCAATAATGATCGATTTGAATATTTTCATTTTAATAGTTCTTCTTCGACACCAACCAACATAATTTTAGGTTGTTTTAAAAATCTCCAAATAAAGGGATCGTTATTTTTTTTCCTAAAAATGAATTCACTTTCAGTCATGGTTGAATAATTTATCGGACGTCCAAACTCTTTTTCAACTTCGCGAATAATTGATTCAATCTCAACTACTACTATTATTCCCACTAGGAGCAAATAAATCTCATCATCCTTTATTATTAAGTTTTTTGGGAATTTTGTCGAAACGGCTACAAACTTTATCTTTCCAATCTTTGATAAATTACTGTGGATCGACGACGCCAGCTTATTAGTTTTTGCAAAAATTCTTAAAAATTCATCATACAATTGATAGTTTTTATTCAAAGAAAAATAAACTTTATTGAGGCGGCGCTCCCGTAATAATAATTTTTCTTCCGTTAAAATATCAAGTTCGCGCTTAACAGCGTTAACCTCTTCATTAATCTCACGTACAACCCGGCGCAGATAAAAATTTTCACTCGGTCGATGAAAAAATAATTCAAGAACCTTCCGCCTCGCTTTTGATGGGATTATATGTTGTAACATAAAAAATTTCTAATTACTAATTTCTAATTGACCTAAAAAATACCCAAGCTCCAATTTTTGGCATTTAGTCATTGGTCATTAATTAAAAATTAGATCAATTAGGTTAATTAGTTCAATTTAATAGTTAACCTTGTTCCCAATTGGCAACATTTCAATAAACACCTGTCCTCTAACCATAGATATTTCTTTATCACTGTTATCAAAAAATTTTATGTTGTCTTCCTCAGTTTCCTTGCTCCAAGCTCCCTTAACTACCTGCCCGTTTTTAAAAAATAGCATTTCCCCGCTACCAACGTTTTTATATAGCAAATGTCCACCCTCATAACCGTCATTCGCCGGCGATTCTTTAGCAAACATTACCACAATATTTTTTGCTTCCAGTTGTTTTCCGGTATTTTTATCGAGATGAGGAAGGCCTCCATTTGTTCTTTTATAGCTGTTAGTTGTACTGTTATAATTCCAAACAACATTGAAATCACTTGCTAAACTATCCCAAAAACCAAAATCGATTTTTACCACTTTCCCCGGATCGGAAGTCTTTACGTCATCTTCAAATTTCCAAGGCTCAAAACCTTTATCCCATCTTACCCCCTGATCATCAACATTGGTTAATTCTCTTTTATCCTTTGCATATTGCCAAAGTTTTTTTGTTGAAGTATAGACTGTATGCTCAGTTGCTACATTTTTTAATCTCTCATAATCACGCCAAAAATGTGGAAACGGAACTGAAAATTGATTCAAATCGTTATAAGATGACCAACCTAATTCGTTAATATAGCCCAAAGCATCTGCCGGTCCGTCGGTATTGGCTCCGCCTACGTGAGCATAGAGAGGATTCTGACCATAACCTTCAAGAAATTTTAAAAAATACATGCGAGCTGAACGAACTGGGCCAATATATGACGCATTTTTACAATAAAATATTGCTAAAAATCTGGTAATTCCTCCTTCAGAAACGGCTTCATAAACGATATCCGCCGATGATAGACCTGATTGCGGTCGGGCTTCTTTATGATTTTCAATCATTATTCCCAAAGGTCGTTGTCCTTCCCAAATTGTTTTTTCAGTCTTAGATAACATTTCGCCATTTAAAGGACATTCTTCTGTCTTTGGTTCTGCATTGATGGCTGTTTCCGTGGTACTGTTTTCTGATATAGGGGCTTTATAAGTAATTGGTGACAAAAATGAGAGACCTTTTTCTTCTGAAAAAAAAGAATAAGTTGTTATTCCTGAAAGAATAAATAATATAAATACAACCACAAACGCGATTTTTTTGTTAATCATAAAAAATTTGGGAAATTTTAATTGCTTTTCTCAATTGCTTGTCTTTCTTCCTCTGATAATTCAAATTCTTCGCTTTTACCGTTTTTAACTTTTTTACTGTAAACTCTTAAACCTTCACGGGTGTGTATAAAATTAATAACTATACCACTATTTTCATAATTTAAAAAAGTGATGACAAAACTTTTTTCTCCGCCCAATCTTTCAAAAGGATTAAATCGGACTAGACCAACCTTCTGAATGTGAAGAGTTGAAACTTTTATCTCTTCACGTAATTCTTTTTTGACTATCTCAAGATCTTCTTTTGTTTTTTTATCAATCATTAACAACTCATCTAAAATTTCATCTATCTTATGTTTTCTGGTACTCGAGATTAAATTGTTATAGTGCGCTTTCGTTTTTAAAATTAATCTGGTTAAAATACCTAACCAAATAATAATTATAACTGCCACCAAATAAATAATCATCAAATACATTCTATAGTTTTGTACAAAAACTGTCAACAATAATTTTTTTCAGATTTGACATTTGAGATTCGACTCTCTATATTATTACCGTATGCCTAAGAAGACAAAGAAAGAAAAGATTTTAGCCATGTATCATAAAAAGCTTCGAATGCTTGAAAATAAACAAGTAGTTACTTCTCCAGTTCAAATAAAAACTCCTGTCAACATAACTAAAATTATTGAGCCGGTTGTTAATCAATATTTTTTTTCTGATTTAAAAAAAAGCTTGTTATTAATAGTTTTGATAATTGGAGTTGAAGTTTCTTTGTACGTAGCTAAGTTGATAAAGTAAGGATCGTTTCTCGTAGTTACTCGTTAAGAGTTTCTAACAAAGGGGGTGATTTAATATATGGCATCAATGTACTGTGTAAAATGTAGAGCTAAAAAGGAAGTTGCAAATCCGGAAAAAGTTACAATGAAAAATGGTAAACCAGCAATGAAAGGTAAATGCCCAGATTGCGGAACCGGAATGTACCGAATTGGCACTGCATAATAATATTTTATTTAAATAGGATATGTATATCCCTCACCAGCAATGGTGAGGGATTTCGGTTTTAAAGTAGTTTAAACACCCTCACCCTTTCCCCCTCCTCAAATAAACTTAACTTATTTACTTTAAAAGAAATATCAACTTCTAAATTTGACAGGCGTTTTTTGATGACAAAGTATTGTTGTTTGGAAGGAATTTTATATTTAGCAAGAGTTAACCGGGGAACGAATTTTTCCGAACTCTCCAGTCTTGAAGAAATTTCTTTTATACTTTCGCTTATTCTTTCAATTTCTTTCTCACGCTTAAAATCAAGATATAAAACAATATTATTTCCAATTGTTAAGGCGACTTCAAATGCGTATAAATAAAATAAATTTTTATCAAACAAAGCTGTCTCAATTTTTTCTATCGTTGATTTTTTATCAGTAAACTCTCCAAATGAATGAATTAAAATATTATAGTTTTCGATTTTCTCCCATTGAAACTGGGGATACAATTTTCTAAAATCCGCCAATTGATCAACGATTTGATTTTTTGTTTCGTCGGGTAACTCAATCTTTAATGTCATCTCCATATATATATTTATATTGTAATAATAGTCTGGATTCCCGCCTCCGCGGGAATGACAATGTGGACTACAAATCAAATGCTTTTGCAATATTTCGTGTCGAAAAATTTTTTAAGTTAGTGACAACTTCTTTAACTTCGGCATCAATTAATTTTGCCTGTTTCTTTTTGTTTTCTAACTGCCTATCCCCTTCCGTCACCGCGATTATACTTGGTGAAACTTTTTTTACCAACTCAAAGTAATCATTATTTGTTTGAAAAAAAGGAAGTAAAATAATCAAGTCGATCATATTCAAGTTAGCAAGTATCTCTGCTCTCTCATGTTGATGGTGAACTTGAAGTTTTCTTTTGTGTTTTTTAATAAACTCATCTGACTCTAAGGCAATAATTAAAAAGTCACCTTGCTCTTTAGATGCCTCTAGAAACTTTAAATGACCATAATGGATTAAATCAAAACATCCTCCAACTAAAACGGATTTTTTGTTTTTGAAGATTAAAGTATTTTTTTTTATATCCAAATATGAAATAATCAAGGCTTTATTTTTCATTCTAGTATTATACCTCAAACCCAATGTCATTCCCGCGGAGGCGGGAATCCAGACAAAAAGCACTGGATCCCCTTCTTCAAGGGGATGACAAACGATGCAACAATTTTATACAATCAATATATGGATCTAACTACCGAAATCGTTGAAGAAAAACAAAATGCTTTGATCGTATCAAAAAAAGAATATCTATTTATTTCTCTCTTGAAAAACGAGTTAAAAAGAGTCTCCATTAGTCCTTTTAGCTCTCCTTTTGTTCCAAAAAATATCAAAATGTTTCACTATATTTTTATCATTAACGAAGTTGTGACAATTGATCGTGTCAGTAAAAATACTGATAGTATTTTTATCTATCTTTTTTTTGGTAAAAAAAACTATTCAAGTAATTCTAAAAACTATCCGAAAAATATAAAAATTATTACCATTAATGGCTCTCATCTTGAAAAAAATGAGATTGATAAAATTCTTTGGTTCGCTCTTTCTAAAAGCAGGGAAACTATTCTTAATCTAAACCTATCTCAACTAATAAAGAAAAAAATAAATTTTGTCCCTGATATTTCTCTAAACTACAAAAAATTTATTACTAAAAAAAAATTAATTTTGTTTGTAATTTTTTTTATTATTACTATTCATGTTGCTTTCATTCCTTTTCTTTTTCTATCATTTTTCTTAAATTATCAAAATTATTTGGCTCTTAAAAAAAATTCTCTAAAGAATATTAGTAATTCATTATCAGTAAACGGCATTTCAAAAAAATTATATTCAATTGCCCGACCGACCTACTTATTATTTGGGATTGCTATCTTGCCGGATAATTTAATAGACATTAACGAAAAAAGCTCCACAATTATTAAACAAACTCAGCAATTAATGAGTGATTTCAAAGGTTTAGAAGAAATATTTTTTCAGCAACAAAAATCAGCAGAACAAAAAAATATTTTGACTTTGAGAATTGAAAAAATTAAAAGTAACTTAGATAGCATTCAAGAAGAACTTAATGCTATTGCTCAAAAAATACCAATAAAAAATAGTTTTTTTGATCAGATAAAAAAACAACTGATTGAACAGTCGGACAATATTCAAAAAGCACAAAAAGTGATAGATTATTTTCAAAAAACTATTTCCCAGGAAAAAATAAGTAAATATGTCGTTTTTTTTGCCAACAATATGGAGCTTCGACCCGGCGGTGGTTTCTTAGGATCATTTGGCGTTTTCAAAATCGGAAACTATAGCATCGGAGATATACAAATCTATGATATTTATGATGCCGATGGCCAACTGACAGTCCACTTAGATCCACCAAAACCAATTGCACAATATTTAAGCGTTCCTCATTGGTTTTTTAGAGATTCCAATTTTTCGCCTGACTTCTTTACCAATTACCAGAAAGCTTTATTTTTTCTTGAAAAAGAAATGAAAATGACTGGTTTTTCCGGCGGAATTCTACTTACAACCACTGCCATTGAAAATATTTTATATGCCTTTAATGATTTATATCTGCCCGATTTTAAAGAATATATAAATGCTAAAAATTTTTATTTAAAAACTCAATTTTATGTGGAGAAAAAATTTTTTCCTGGATCAATTCAAAAAAAAACGTTTTTATCTTCCATAGTTAGACAAATAAAAAATAATTTCAATTCTGTTGACCCAAAAAATCTGTTTTTTCAAATCAAAAAGTCCTTTGATGAAAAACAGATAGTTGTTTATTTTGAAGATCAAAATTTTCAATCTCTTTTTGACTCTAGCTTTTGGTCTGGACGGGTAATTGATCCAAAATGCACAATATCTGACCAATGTATAACAGATTATATTTTCCCTTATGATGCCAATCTTGGAGCTAATAAGGCCAATTTTTTTATTAATCGCTTTATTAACTTAAAAATTAAGATTGATTCTCAAGGACAAATTAGCCATCTGCTTTCCCTTCAATATAAAAATGATTCTCCGGCAGAAATTTTTCCTACCGGTTATTATCGTAACTATTTTCAAATTCTTCTTCCCAAAAATTCAACTTTAAATCAAATTACCAAGGATGGTGTTTTAGTCGAAAATGTTGATCAAATGGATGACCAACAGTACAAATTAATCGGATTTCTTTTTGAACTGGCTCCGGGAAAAATAACTGATATTAAAATCAGTTACCAATTAAATGAACCGCTTAAAAAAGGAAAGAATATTTATCAATTAGTCGTTCAAAAACAAACTGGAGCAAAAAACTCCGATCTTATTTTGGAATTTGAATTAAATAAAAGCATTTCTATCCTTAATCAAAATTTTTCTCCTATTGTTAAAGATAATCAAATCATCTATAATACGAACTTATTAACTGACAAAATATTTTTCATTGAGTTAACAAGGAATTAGCTGAAAAATAATTGTTATAACTATTATAATTTTTATAAATTTTATATGAAAGGCAAGAAATCGCATAGTTCAACTGATAAAGTTTCTTTGAAAGCTGAATTACGAACCATTTTTGGCAAAAAATTAAATAAGGTCAGAAAACAAGGATTGGTCCCAGGTAATATATTTGGACCTGATTTTAAATCTAAGTCTATCTCTGTTGTTTATAAAGATCTTGTCAAGACCTATAAAATGGTTGGTGAAACCGGAATCGTTTATATATCTTTAGACAAAGAAAATATTCCAGTTTTAATAAAAACTATCCAAAAACATCCGCTATCAAGTTCTCTGCTTCATATTGATTTTAGAAAAATCGATCTTTCTAAAAAGATTGAAACTAACGTTCCGGTTAAAGCAGTTGGCATTTCTGAGGCTGTTTCCCAAAAAGCTGGTGTTCTTCTTATTCAATCTGAAACCTTATTAGTTGAAGCTTTGCCAGAAGATATTCCTTCTCACATTGAAGTTGACATAACAGTTATAAAAGATATTGGCCAGGAAATTAAAGTTTCTGATCTGAAAAAATCAGATAAGTATGAGATAAAAACTCCAATTGAAAAAGTTATTCTAGGTGTCGTCGCTCATAAAGAAGAGAGTATTGTCCCAGAAACGGCTGTTGCGGCTCCTGAGATAATCACTGAAGCCGTCAAGGAAGGGGAAGAAGCTCCAGTTGAGGGTGGAGAAAAGAAACCCGCCTCCGCTGTAAAAGCTTCGGTGGGCAAGGAAAAAACTGAGGGTGAAAAAGAAGTTAAGAAATAAAGTTTATTTCAAAATTTATATGACAATAATCAAAAGTGAATTTTCATTAGCTTTAAATCAGGTTGCCACCGAAAGAGGCATCTCTGCTGATGACGTTGTCTTATCGATTGAACAAGCTATTATTGCCGCATATAAAAAAGAATATTCTAAAGAGGAAGAGGAAATCAAAGTTGTCGTCAACAAAGACAGTGGTGAAGCCAAAATATTTAAAGACGATAAAGATATTACTCCTCCAGGTTTTGGACGAATTGCTGCTCAAACCGCCAAACAGGTTATCTTGCAAAAAATTAGAGAGGCAGAGAAAAAAACTGTGGCTTCTCATTATTTGTCTCAGGTTGGAACTTTAGTCAAAGGTCGTATTATTCGTTACGACGGCTATAGCGCTTCAATTGACATTGGTAAAGCTGAAGCTATTCTTCCTAAAGAAGAACAGATGAATAATTATCAATATCGAGTCAATGATAATTTGATTGTCTATCTCAAAGAAATTTCCAATGATAAATTTGATAATCCAAGAATTATTGTTTCCCACTCTCATCCTAAGTTAATAGAGGAACTATAAACGCGAAGTCCCGGAGATAGCAAACGGTACGATTGAAATTAAAAAGATTGTCCGAGAACCAGGTGAACGAGCTAAAATAGCAGTTACTTCGATCCAATCAGGTGTTGATCCGGTCGGAGCCTGTGTTGGTCAAAAAGGTGTCCGAGTCCAAACCGTGATTGATGAATTGGGTGGAATGGAAAAAATTGATATTATTCAGTGGAATAAAGACGAAAAATTATTTTTAATGGCGGCTCTTTCACCAGCTAAAATTACTTCCGTCGAAATTGACAAAACCGGAAAAAGGGCTAAAGTGACTGTTGATGAAAAAGAGGCTCCTTTGGCAATTGGCAAAGGCGGAATTAATGTTAATTTAGCTTCAAGACTAACTGAATTTGAGATTGATATTGTTCAAACTAAGTCTGAAGAACCGGCAAAAGCTGTTGAGGCTGCTCCAACTTCTGAAATTACTCCAGAAAAGAAAGTTAAAGAAGAAAAGCCAAAGGTATAATTCTATGAAAACTCGTCCACCAATCGTTGCCATCCTCGGCCATGTTGATCATGGTAAAACTACTCTTCTTGATTTTATTAGAAAAAGCAACATCACCGATAAAGAATATGGCGGTATTACTCAAAAGATTGGCGCTTATGAAATTACAACTGAATTTAAAGATTATAAAACTAATAAAATAACTTTCATCGATACTCCTGGACACGAAGCTTTTACTAAACTCAGGGCCAGGGGCGCAAATGTAGCTGATATTGCCCTACTCTTAATCGATGGAAAAGATTCTGTTATGCCACAAACAGAGGAATCAATTTCTCATATTAAAGCGGCTAAAATACCATTTATTGTTATTATTAACAAGATCGATCTGCCAGAAACTAATCCAGATAAAGTTAAAAATGACCTTTTGAAATATGAAGTTTTAACGGAAGGTAAAGGTGGAGATGTTCCGGTTGCCTTAGTTTCTGCCAAAACCGGCAAAGGTAT
>Ga0100392_1005058_pt1 | contig 11678 bp, 18 predicted proteins | sample CryGeymeta201516_FD_81548 | JGI IMG/M metagenome (GOLD analysis project Ga0100392, IMG submission 81548) | Groundwater microbial communities from Crystal Geyser aquifers in Utah, USA - Crystal Geyser metaG 2015-16 | ecosystem: Environmental > Aquatic > Deep subsurface > Groundwater | place: USA... | reverse complement strand
GCCCTGATCAATTTCATCACCGTGGTCGCGGTGCTGAAGCTGACGCGGATGCGCGACCTTGCCGCCTCGGGTGAGGGAGACATCACCGATGGCTGAGCTGCTGATCAACGTGTTGTCGGGAATCCTGCTGCTTGCCGGCGGTGTCTTCGGTATTCTCGGCGGTATCGGCCTGTTGCGTTTTCCAGACTTTTATACCCGCTTGCATGCTGCTGGAATCACCGACACGCTATGTGCCTTCCTGATCATCGGTGGCCTGTTGCTGCAGGTCGGCCTGACTTTGTTCAGCCTCAAGCTGCTGCTGATCCTGCTGTTCATGATCTTCACCTCGCCGACAGCCAGCCACGCCCTGGCGCGCGCCGCCCTGGCGGCGGGCCTGCAGCCCTATTATCGCGAGGGCGATTCGAACGATGCCGCCATGACCGGAGAGTCGTCATCGAAACCCTGATCGACATCTCCCTGCTGACCCTGTTGATCGTGGTCGCGGTGGCTGTGGTCCGGGTGCGCGATCTGTTCTCGGCGGCGATGCTGTTCGCGATCTACTCGCTGCTGTCGGCAGCGCTGTTCGTCGTGCTCGATGCCGGCGACGTGGCCCTGACCGAGGCTGCCGTCGGCGCCGGCATCTCGACCATCCTGATCCTGGCGGTACTGACCCTGGCACCGCGCTACGAGGCCGCGATCCGCGGCGTCAACTGGATCGCCATCACGGTCGTCGTGATCACCGGGGTCTGTCTGATCTGGGCGGTGTCCGACCTGCCGACTTTCGGCGACCCGAACAACCCGATTCATGTCCACGTGGCGCCGTATTACATCGAGCACTCCTACAAGGATTTCGGGGTGCCGAACATGGTTGCCAGCGTGCTCGCAAGCTGGCGCTCGATCGATACCTTCGGCGAGGTGATCGTGATCTTCACCGCCGCGGTCGCGGTGTTCTCGCTGCTATCGGTCAAACCGACCCGGCCCGCCCGCAAGCCCGAGGACGAGGCATGAGAGAGAACGGCATCCTGCGCATCGTCACGCGGCTGCTGATCCCGCTGATCATGCTGTTCGCGCTCTACATCCAGTTCCATGGTGAATACTCGCCGGGCGGCGGCTTCCAGGCTGGTGTGATGTTTGCAGCAGCGTGGATCCTGTTCGTGTTGATCTACGGCCTCGATGCCGGCCTGGCGGTGATCCCGGAACGGGTCATGTTCGTGTTGTCCGCCTCCGGTGCACTGCTCTACGCCGCGATCGGGCTGCTTGGCGTCGTTCTCGGCGGCAACTTCCTCGACTATGCTCCGCTGATGGAAGACTCTCAGTCGGCACAGCAGGCCGGGATCATCCTGGTCGAGCTTGGAGTCGGCGTCACGGTCGCCTCAGTGGTGATGCTGATCTTCAGCCTGTTCGCCCGGCGCCGCGGCGAGCAGGGCGAATCGTGGCCGGCGGAAGGGGACGACTGATGGACCTGCTGGGTCATTACAACTACTACGTGGTCGTAATCCTGATGATGATCGGGCTGTACGCGGTCATCGCCAGGGGCAACATGGTCAAGAAGATCATGGGCCTGAACCTGTTCCAGACCGCGGGCTTCATCCTGTTCATTTCAGCCGGCAAGATCATCGGCGGATCGACCCCGATCTACCGTGAAGGCGTGGAGCTGTACTCGAACCCGTTGCCGCACGTGCTGATCCTGACCGCAATCGTCGTCGGAATTGCGACCACCGCCGTCGGCCTGGCGCTGGCGTTGCGGATTCGCGAAACCTACGGCAGCATCGAAGACGAGGAACTGGTCGAGGACGACGGCGAAGACTGGAGCTTCGGCGACCGATGAGTATCGTCGACTGGATGCCCTTCAGCGTGCTGCTGCCGCTGATCGCCGCCCCGGTGTGTGCGCTGTTGCCGGGTCGCATGCTGCCGTGGCTGCTCACGCTGATCGCGGTACTGGCTTCGGCCGTGATCTCGGCGCTGGTGCTGCCGCAGGCGGTCCAGGCACCGCTGAGCTACCACTTCGGCAATTGGCCGCCGCCGATCGGCATCGAGTACCGGGTCGATGCGGTCAACGGCCTGCTGGCGCTGCTGATCTCGATGATGGCGCTGGTGATCGTGCCGTGGATGCGTCAGAGCGTCAACCAGGAAGTGCCGCAACGCCAGGGACCGTTCTACGCCCTGTTCCTGCTGGCGATGTCGGGCCTGATGGGAATCACGCTGACCGGCGATGCCTTTAACGTGTTCGTATTTCTCGAGATCTCGTCGCTATCGACCTACGCTCTGGTGGCCCACGGCACCAGGCGCGGCGCGCTGCTGTCGGCGTTCCGTTACCTGATCATGGGCACCTTGGGTGCGACGTTCTACCTGATCGGTGTCGGTCTGCTCTACATCATGACCGGCACCCTGAACATGGCCGACATGGCCGAGCGCATTCCGGAAGTGGCCGACACCCGGGCGGTGCGCGCGGCCTTCGTCTTCATCATGGTCGGGCTGGGGCTGAAACTGGCCCTGTTCCCGCTGCACCGCTGGCTGCCGGGTGCTTACTCCAACGCACCCTCGGCGATCACCGTGTTTCTCGCCGCAACCGCAACCAAAGTGGCGGTCTACGTCATGCTGCGGATGGTGTTCTCGGTATTCGGTGTTGAATTCGCGCTGTCCATGCCCTACGAGGAATTCTTCCTGGTGCTCGGCGGTATCGGCATCCTGTACGCGTCGGTTCAGGCGATCGGGCAGCGGACCGCAAAGCGCATGCTGGCCTATTCCAGCGTGGCACAGATCGGCTACATCGCGCTGGCGGTCGGCTTTGTCAGCATCGACGGCCTGACCGCCGGCCTGGTGCATCTGTTCAACCACGCGCTGATGAAGGGTGCCTTGTTCATGGCCGTGGGCGCGGTGGTGTACCGGCTCGGCAGTAACCGGATCGAGGATTTCGCCGGGTTGGGCCGCGAAATGCCGTGGACCATGCTCGGCTTCACGCTGGCGACCCTGAGCATGATCGGCGTGCCGCTGACCGCCGGCTTCATCTCGAAGTGGGTGCTGCTGCAGGCCGCGATCGCCGACGGCCACTGGATCGTGGTCGGGGTGGTTGCGGTCGGCTCGATGCTGGCGGTGGTCTATCTCGGGCGCATCATCGAGGCCGCCTATCTTCGACCCGCGCCGGAAGGTCGGGCGCCGGTGCGCGAGGTTGGCCTGTGGTTCCAGCTGCCGATGTGGGTCCTGGTGCTGGCCAACTTCTGGTTCGGCATCGACACCTCGCTGACCCTGGGCACCGCGACCCGCGGCGCTGAAGTGCTGCTCGGGGTTGGACCATGAACCTCGGTCTGCTCGCGCCCGGCACGCTGGTTGCGCTGCTGATCCTGACCCCGCTGATCGGCGCACTGCTGGTCAGCCTGACCGGTCGTTGGCCGAACCTGCGCGAAACCGTCACGCTGCTCACCGCCGCGACTCTGTTCGGGCTGGCGACCCAGCTGATCGACCCGGTGGTCAATGGCGATGGTGCGTCGCTGGTCGTGGCCGAGCCGATTCCGGGGCTTTCGATCGCCTTCGACGTCGAGCCGCTGGGCCTGGTGTTCTCGTTGCTTGCAAGCCTGTTGTGGTTCGTCACCTCGGTCTATGCGATCGGCTACGTCCGTGGCATCAAGGAACAGCGCCAGACTTCGTTCTTTGCCTTTTTCGCAATCGCGATCTGCGGCGCAATGGGCGTGGCCACCGCCGGCAACCTGCTGACCCTGTTCATTTTCTACGAAGTGCTGACGCTATCGACCTGGCCGTTGGTGACGCACAAGCGCACCGGCGCCGCTCGTGCCGGTGGCCGAACCTATCTTGGCGTACTGATGGTGACCTCGATCGGGTTGCTGTTGCCGGCCATCATCTGGACCTGGGTCGTGGCCGGCACCACCGACTTCACCCCGGGCGGCATCCTGATCGGCCGCATCGACCCGACGGCGGCGGCGATTCTGCTGACCATGTTCGTGCTTGGCGTCGGCAAGGCCGCAGTGATGCCGATGCACCGCTGGCTGCCGGCGGCGATGGTGGCGCCAACACCGGTGTCTGCATTGCTGCACGCGGTGGCCGTGGTCAAGGCCGGTGTGTTCACGATCACCAAGGTGGTGATCTACATCTTTGGCATCGATTTTCTGGCCGCGGTGCCGATGGAGAAATACCTGGTCTACCTTGCCGGCTTCACCGTGGTGGCGGCTTCCATCGTGGCGCTGAAGCAGGTCGAGCTCAAGCGCATGCTGGCCTATTCGACCATCAGCCAGCTGTCCTACATCGTGCTGGCGGCACTGGTACTGGCGCCAATGGCCGAGATCGGTGCCGGCGTGCATATCGTTGCCCACGCTTTCGGCAAGATCACGCTGTTCTTCTGCGCCGGTGCGATCTACGTCGCCGCAAAGAAGACCCGGATCGACCAGTTGCGCGGCATCGGTCACCGCATGCCGTGGACCATGATGGCCTTCGCCATTGCTGCCTTGTCGATGATCGGCGTGCCGCCGACCGCCGGGTTTGTGTCGAAGTGGTACATCATCGGCGGTGCCTTCCAGGCCGATAACTACTTCGTACTGGCGGTGCTGATGGTCTCGACCGGCCTGAACGCGGCCTACTTCCTGCCGATTGTGTTCCGGGCCTTCTTCCGTCGCGAAGACCACGTGCCCGAGCAGCCGCATGGCGAGGCGCCGTGGCCAATGGTCGCGGCGCTGACCTTCACCGCCGCGGCGACGATTCTGTTCTTCATCTTCAATGCCCCGGTGATCGACATCGAGGCCCGGATGCTCGAGGTGGCGAGATGAGCCAATTGCCTTCAGACCACGACCACTGGCTGGTCCGCCCGGCAACGATTCGGAAGCTGTGGTGGATTTTCGGCACCATCCTCGCCCTGACCGTCGCCGCCCAGCTGTTCGTGCCTGTGCACGGCTATTTCGGCGTCGATGAATGGATTGGCTTCAATGCCGGCTATGGCTTTCTTACCTGCGTGGCGATGGTGGTGTTCGCCAAACTGCTTGGCTTCGTGTTGAAGCGCCCGGCCGGCTACTACAAGGTGCCGTCGCGCCTGTCGCCCAACATCAGCGACGATATCAACGATGATCAAACATGATTGAGTTCGTGCTGCCGCCGGCGTTTGCCATGATCATCGGCGCCCTGCTGATCGGGGTCGCCCGACCGGCGCTGCGGCCGCTGATCGCCCTGGCCACACCGCTGGTGACGCTGTATTTCATCTGGCAGGTCGGTGACGGGATCCAGCAGACCGCCACCTTCCTGGGCTACGAGGTGCAGCTGGTCGAGGGCAGTGACGTGCGTCGCCTGTTCGCCACGATCTTCGCCATCATGGCCTTCGGTGGCGTGCTGTTTGCGTTTCGTCAGTCGAAATGGTGGGAACTGACCGCGGCCCTGCTGTATGCCGCCGGCGCGATTGGCGTGAGCTTCGCCGGCGACCTGCTGGTGATGTTCCTGTTCTGGGAATTCATGGCGCTGTTCTCGACCGTGGTGGTCTGGTGTGGCGGCACGGATGCCGCGCGCGCGGCCGGCATTCGCTACGCCATCGTCCATCTGTTCGGCGGCATCATCCTGAAGATCGGCATCGAAGGCATGATGGTCCACACCGGCTCGATCGAGATCACGGCGCTGACGCTGAACAGCCTTGATGCCTGGTTGATCTTCATCGGCGTGCTGATCAATGCCGCAGCACCACCGATCAGCGCCTGGCTGGCCGACGCCTACCCGGAGTCGACGCCGATGGGTGGGGTGTTCCTGTCAGCGTTTACCACCAAGACCGCGGTGCTGGCGCTGTGGCTGTTGTTCCCCGGCCAGCCGTTGCTGATCTGGATTGGCCTGTACATGATCTTCTACGGCATCATCTACGCGCTGCTCGAAAACGACATGCGCCGAATCCTGAGCTACTCGATCGTCAACCAGGTCGGATTCATGGTCACCGCGATCGGCATCGGCACCGAGCTGGCGCTGAACGGTGCGGCGGCCCATGCCTTCACCCACATCATCTACAAGGCGCTGCTGTTCATGAGCGCCGGGGCGGTGCTGTACCAGACCGGCAAGCGCAAGTGCTCCGAACTGGGCGGGCTGTTTCGAACCATGCCGCTGACAACAGCCTGCGGAACCATCGGGGCGTTGGCGATCTCGGCCTTCCCGTTCACTTCCGGCTTCGTCTCCAAGTCGATGATCTCGTCGGCTGCCGCCAATGACCACCTGACCTTGATCTGGTTTGCACTGATCGCGGCCTCCGCCGGGGTGTTCCTGCATGCCGGGATCAAGTTCCCGTGGTTGGTGTTCTTCCAGAAGGATTCCGGGCTCCGGCCACCCGACCCGCCGTGGAACATGCGCATTGCGATGATCCTGTTCGCGATCGGCTGTATCGCCCTGGGCGTGTTCCCGGGCCTGCTCTACGGTCTGCTGCCCTACCCGGTCGAATATGTGCCCTACACCGCCGACCATGTCCTGACCCAGCTGCAGCTGCTGCTGTTTGCCGGCCTGGCGTTCTTCGTGCTGCTGCCGCTGATGAAGCGCACCGACACGCTCAGCCTCGATTGGGACTGGCTGTGGCGCAGAGCCTTGCCGGCGCTGATCGGTGCGATCGACGGGCGCGCGCGGGCCGCGCGACTGGCGTTCAATGCCGTCGCAATGAAACTCGGCAGCAACTGGATTCGCTTCATCCGGCACAAGCCGGGAATGTATTTCTCCAGCCGCAGCCCAATGGGCCACACTGCGCTGTGGATGGCGGTACTGCTGGGCGCGGTAACGCTGCTGGCGATGGTGCAGGGCGGCAGCTGAACGGCGGCTTCTTCGCGGTGTTCAGCGGTGGATCAGCGATCCCGCTCCTGTTCGCGTCGCACCACCCGGTATTCGACCTGAATCAGGTCCTCGTTCGTCGCAGGAGCCTTGCGGCCGACCAGCCAGTTGCGGATTGTCAGCCCCAGGCCACCGAGTATGGCGAGCCCCGCGACCACAGCGACGAACACCAGGCCGACAAGGAAGCTCACGACCAGGAACGCCAGGCCGAGCAGTACCATGCCGAAGCGGGCCAGCGGGCTGGTCGGAACACGACCGAATGGATAGCGATAATCTCTCATGAACGATCCGACAACCAATCTCGGCGAACGTTTCCTGATCGCCTCGGATGCCGTCCGCGAGGGCGAATTCCGCGAGGCCGTGATCGAGCAGGCCGGCCGCTGCCGCTGGCTGGTGCTGACACGGCGCGACGGGACTCCGCGGTGCTGGCTCAATGTCTGTCCGCACGCCGGCCGCAGCCTGAACTGGGCCCCGGACCAGTTTCTCAAGGATCCGGAAGGAAACCTGATCTGCGCCGCCCACGGCGCGGTGTTCGAAACCGACCGCGGTGAATGCATCGGCGGACCGTGCAAGGGCGATCCGCTCACGGCCGTGCCGGTCGAGGAGCGCCAGGGTGAAATCCTGCTGGCGCAAGGCCGGGCCGAATCCGGTGCGACTTCCGTGGAATAATTACAGATCAATTCACTGCGGGAATACGCCATGGGTATCGAATTCGGTCTTCTCGGCCTGATCTGGCTGGTCATCGTGGTCTGGGCCATCATCAAGACCGCCCAGGCCCGGGTCGGTGTCTTTGTCCGCTTCTTCTGGATCCTGATCCTGATCATCGCCCCGGTCATCGGCTTCCTGTTCTGGATCTTCCTCGGGCCGAAAGGCAAGGGCTGAGCCCGCGTCCCGATCCTCCCCCGGCCTGAGGGGAGGACCGTCCTTGCGGCGCACCCGCATTGCACTACAACACTGTCGCATGCCTGTCGCACGCTGTCATGCGACAGGCCGACGCCATGGCGCGCCCCTGTCGTTGGCGACTCGTTGCTCCAGAGGTGTAATCGGTTCCGCGCAATCCAGCGCGATCACAAGGAACCGAAATGGGACACAATACGATTCAGCAACCCGCACGAAACCCCGGGACCTCCCGCATGAAATTCAGTCTGCGCCACGGCATCGAAACCTGGTTCGACGTCGACGACCTCACCATCCGGGTCTGGGCCTCTTCCTGGAGCGGCAAGGAAATCATCCGCGTTCAGGACCCGCATGGCGAGCGTGTCGTCTCGGAGAAACGCAACATCCGTTTCGTCTCACCGCATGAGTTCGATTACGACGGGCGTCGCTACAGGGTCGAAATCCATCTGAAGCTGGGCGTGGCCGAGGTTCGGTTGTATCGCGACGGAGTCAAGATCGATTCGGACCTGCACGACGCCCGCAAGGTGCACATCGACCCGGTCACCGGCAAGATCGACCGCTGGGCCCAGTTCAAGAGTGTGCTGCCCGCACTGCTGGCCGGTGTGGTGACCGGTGTGGCGTTCGGCTACCTGGTCGGGAGCCTGTTCAAATGAACCGGCTGCGACTGTATCTCGAGAATCGCCTGCGCCGCTGGCTGCCGCGTATCGCTCCCGGTGCGTTCGCTTGGTGGGCCTGGTGCTCGTTCGCGCTCGAGCGCTGGACCCATCTGACTGCGGGGGGCAGCTGATGGAGGTTTCGGCAGAGCGCATCCGCCAGGCCCGCGTCGAGCGAGGCTGGACCCAGCAGCAGCTGGCCGAGATCGCCGATCTCAGCCTGCGCACCGTACAGCGGGTCGAGAACCAGGCCGTGGCCTCCAACGAAACCGTCTCGGCGCTGTGCGCGGTGCTGGAGATCCAGCGCAGCGAACTGCTGCTGCAGGACCCGGCCCGCCCGGAACACCACGCCGCTGCCCGGCAGCTGCAGCGGCTGCTGCCGATTGCCGTGCTGATCGGTGCAGCGCTGGGCTCGGGCCTGACGGTGTTCATCATGCAGTTGGGCGGGGCGGCTTGACGCCCTCATGGGCGAGCAGCCAGCGCTTGCGCGCCAGGCCGCCGCCGTAGCCGATCAGGCTGCCGTCCTTGCCGATCACGCGGTGGCAGGGGATGACGATGGCGATGCGGTTGGCGCCGTTGGCGCGGGCAACGGCGCGCACCGCCGCCGGCCGGCCGATGCGGCGGGCCTGGTCACCGTAGCTTGCGGTTTCGCCGAACGGGATATCACGCAACGCCGACCACACTTCGCGCTGGAACTCGCTGCCCGGAGTTCGGCTCGAACTCGAGGGTCGCCACGGTTCCCTGCCCATGCTGCAGCAACCCGAAACCGTCATCCAGACCCAGCTGCGGTTGGCCCGGGTCTTGCGCAGTTAGGCCGATGCCCTCGACCGGGACTTGCCGGCGCACCGCCCCGAACTCAGCGGAAACCGGTCCGGAAGATCACGTCGAAGCGGGTCTCGAAATAGCCGTCGAACTGGTTCATGACGATGCCGTCGTAGCCTTCCGCGCTCAAGTGAAAGCAGTCGGCGCCGTCCAGCCTGAGCGCTTCGGTGGGGCTCGGGAGCGACGGGTCGCCCGGCGGCTGGATCTGGCCGGGCGGGATGCCGCTGTCGGGAAAACCGAACAGCGACTGCATCTGGCCGATGTGACTGACGTGGTAGATCCGTGAGTGTTGCTCGGCCAGGCGGGCGATGGCCTGCTCGAGCGCGATCGATGCGGTGTTGAGCTGCAGCGGCGAGGGCTGGCCCAGGTCGCTCCACAGCGGCGCGCAGAACAACAGCCCGACCAGTCCGCCGAGCGTGTCGACGAAGTTCGGGTAGTCGTAGTCGCTCAGCAGGATCTCGACATCCGGCCGCAGGTCGAGAATGAAATCGGTCAGGGTCTGCAGATCGGCCCGCACAGCGGCGGTGAGCGCGGCGACCTGGGCCGGATCCAGCGCCGTGCTCCAGGCGTCGAGAAAATCATTGCCGCCCAGCGTGATCTGGACGATGCCGACATCGGGCCGGGCAGCCAGTTCATCGGCGATGGTCTGGAGTCGGGCGGGCTGCACCCAGTCGGCCGCCGTGGTGCCCGACTCGGTCGTCGCCGCCCCGTAGACCGGAATCTGGCCGAAGCCGAGCGCGCTGAATACCAGCGCATGGGCCTGGTCGTCCCACTGCTGCTCGGCCCAACTGTCGCCGATCAGCAGCACGCCGTCGGGCGCGGCGGATATCGGCCCGCTCATCGTCATCCCCAAGGCGAGTCCCAGCGCCGCAGCGGCGATCCGGTGCATCGGCTCCATCGAAGCTCCCAGTCTCTTTCTGCGGGCATCCTACCCGAACGGACCAACCAGGGCCCGCACGGGCGATCGCTGAAGGCAGGGGCGCGGCGGGCCTTCGGTCGCATGCCAGCACGACCCTGGATCTCAATCCTGAGGCGGTTCCAGTTCGTTCAGGCGGGCCAGCAATTCTTCAGCCACCCGAATCGTCGACTGCACCAGGGCGCGATCCACATCAAGATGCCCCTCGTACTCTGCCAGGTTGCGGGCGCGGTGGGCCTTGTCGAGAATTCGCCACTCCGTCGGCCCGAGTCCCACGGTGTGTTGCAGACACTGGAACACCAGGTAGCGGCTGTCGGACCGGAACCCATGCCACATGCCAGCGCAAGGCAGCCAGCGCAAGCGCGTGCGCGGCGTTGTAGGCGAGATCGAACCGACTCTCCAGACTGAGATCCTCGCGACCGGCGTCCCGGAGGCGATTCGCGCCGGAGGTCTTCAGTCCATCGAATTCGCGCCGGGAGGGCGCCTGTAGATGCAGCTTTCCGGTGCGCACGAGGTTCTCGAGCTTGTCGAGATTCACTCGAGTGCTCCGAGAAGCACTTCGTGCTCACCCTCGAGTACGTCGCTCAGGAACGGGCTCTTGTCGGCCCGCCGGCGTTCGAATTCGTCGACGGTATACAGGGTGGGATTGATCGTTCGTGCCAGGTCGTCTTCGACACCGGCGAGCGCCTCGAAGACGTCTTCCAGCAGAAGCTCGTCGGATACCACCAGCACATCGATATCGCTATCGGCGCGGTCGCTACCCCGAGCGACGGAGCCGTACAGCAACGCCAGGCGAATCCGATCGCTCAGGGGGAAGAGTGCAGCCCGAAGGCTTTCGGCGGGCCCGAGAATCTTGCGGGCGATCCCGCACAGCTCGATGAAGATCGGCGCGTCGGGATTCGCCCGGTAGCGGCAGCCGCGGCTTTTCCCTTCCTGGGCAACCAGTCCGGCAGCGACCAGCCGGGCCGTTTCGCGTTGCACCGCGCCTCGCCCGGCTTTCGCCAGTTCGAACAGTTCGGTGAGCGTGTAGCCACGATCCGGGGCGCCAAAAAACAGCCGCAACAGCGTCTGGCGTGTACCGGAAAACAATGCATCCGCGACGCTTGTTTGCGCGCGGCTTTCTTCGCTGACCTGGCTTCGTATCGCGGAACTACCCATATCGGGTAATTAAATACCTCATTCGGGTATTTGTCAACATGGCCCGCGCAGGCGCCTGCCTGCGGACGACTTCCATTCGCCACCTTGATCTCCCTCCCTCGTTGGCGGGGGAGGGCCGGGGTGGGGCATTTCCACGCGCGGATCACCCCCATCCTGTCCTTCCCCCGCACGCAGGGGAAGGGACGCTTTGCCCGGCCACGCCGGTGGATTCAGGCGGCTCGTCCTCGGCACCGGTGTCCGGACCCGGTCATCGGTTAGGATGCCGAAACACCCCGACCCAAAGGTTCGAACCATGTCCGATGTCGCCACCATGACCCGCTTGCTGATGAACCGCGCACACTTCGAGGACATGCGGGTCGATACGATCGAAGCGCCGTCGGCGCAAGCGGGCGAGGTCGTGCTGGCGCTCGATCGCTTCGCGCTGACGGTCAACAACGTCACCTACGCGGCCTTCGGCGACGCCTTGC
>Ga0100392_1004998_pt1 | contig 11758 bp, 10 predicted proteins | sample CryGeymeta201516_FD_81548 | JGI IMG/M metagenome (GOLD analysis project Ga0100392, IMG submission 81548) | Groundwater microbial communities from Crystal Geyser aquifers in Utah, USA - Crystal Geyser metaG 2015-16 | ecosystem: Environmental > Aquatic > Deep subsurface > Groundwater | place: USA... | reverse complement strand
AAGTATAATCCGGCTTTTCTATATAGTCTGAGAGAAAATCGTCCTCGCCGATCTCGATTACGCCAAAATCTATTTTCGATTGCCGGACTTTGGTTGCGATGGTGGCTTTGGCTCCCTTTGCAATATGCAAATCGAGCAGCTCTTTATAATTAAGGGTAGTAAGAACATCTCCGTTTATCACCAAGAAATTCTCTTCACAATTATCGATAAGTTTTAGAGCGCCGGCGGTATTCAGCGGAACGTATTCCCGCACGTATTCGATATCGATGCCCCAGCGATGACCGTTACCAAAATATGCCTCGATTAGCTCTGCAAGATGTCCGGTAGAAATAGTCACTTTAGTAAATCCAAATCGCGCCAGTTGACGCACGATTACCTCCATTATGGGATAATCGCCGATTGGAACCAGCGGCTTAGGAAAACTTATCGTGTAAGGTCTAAGCCTCGTCCCTTTTCCACCTGCTAATATAATTGCCTGCATTATTTTGCCTCTTTACACGTTACTTAGTTATTTTAAAATTAACATGATACAACCGGAACTATGCATTGAAGGAAAAAACATTATCCGATTCTGTTTTAATGATATCTATATCGTGCGTTATTACGATGACCACTAGAGAAAGCGATAAATCCTGAATAATTTTGACTATTTCCTTCTTCCTTTCCTCATCCAATCCAACAGTGACCTCATCCAGGATGAGGATATCGGGGTTGCTTGTCAGCACACGGGCGATACCAAGGCGCCTTCTCTCACCGCCGGATAAGGAACGTCCTGATTCGGCGATGACCGCATCAAGACCCCCCAGATGTTTAACAAAACCATCTGCTCCAACCTTGTTCAAGCAGTCCCAAAGCGTATCATCATCAACGACGGAACTGGATGGAATCAGGTTTTCTCGAACCGTCCCGTGGAATAAGTGAATATCTTGGGTGACATAGCCAACTCTAGGCCTGAACTCGTTTGCGTTATACACATGGCCAGAAATACCATGGTAGAGGATATTACCTTCAAGCGGCCTGTAAATACCGGCGATAAGATTCGCTAACGTCGTCTTCCCGGAACCCGAAGGGCCCATTATCGCCAACCATTTTCCAATCTGTGCGCTTTGCGTTACGTCTTCAATACCTGCGTTTTCATCATACTGGTAGGATACCTTTTTAAGCTCAACTTTCTGAATCCTCTCGGTTACCATTTCCCTATGCGGCTCTCCTGGCACGGTAAATAGATTATACGCCGTCGGGATGCTCCCGGCGTATCCGGTTATATTGCCAATATTTGCAGTTAACTGGTTAGCTTGCGTCAATGCCCTAGCACCCACTAAACCAACTCCAGCTAGTAGAGAAATTATCGCCTTTAGTGTATAGCCATTCCATGAAGCCCAGCCATAGAAAGCTAGCAACATAACAACGGGGATTACTACATTAAAAGCATAAATGAAAGCCCTCAGATACCACCACTTAATCTCTAAACGTGTCAGTTCTTCCTGGTGAGCCAATCCTTTTGCAATATGATCATCGGCATTACCCTCAACCTTTATTTGGAATAAACCATGAAAACGCTCAGTAATTGCGGCGTAAAACCCTTGCCTCTCAGCAACCAGTAGTTCGGCAATTCTTGCCTGCAAGCCAAATAAATACTTCAACACGATTAATATGGGTATACCGACTACTACAAATAGTAGTGTGACCTCAGTACTTACCGACATAGCCATTGCTACTAAAACTATTGCAGTCGCTAAACTATAGATGGCTCTTACTATCGACATAACGTACCGAGCTGCGTTCGTTGCTTCCTCGGTTACCGCCCCAACATACTTTCCTACTCTTATATTACGCAGGAACTCCCAGTCGCCCCTTAACACGCTGGTAAAGCCTGCCTCCTGTATCCTCCTTCGTAATCTTGCTTCTAAATACCCATCTAGCGCAGTAAAAAGAAGTGTTACCATAACCCTGACTAAAAACAGAGCAATAAGAACAAAATAAAGTTGATTAAAGTTAGAGGATACGGAGAGCGCATGAAGGGTTTTGGTGATCAGTACAAGAATCGGCGTCTGGCTACTTAAACCGCCTTCCCCCGTAACGAGGCCGACCAATAACACCGTACTTACGCCATCGAGCACAGCGCCGATTATCGAGAGGCCGTAGTACACCATCAGCACAAGTATTGACTTTAACTTTACTAATTGGCAGCGCTTAATAATATCATATGCTTCGTGCCAATGAATATTTTTTATCATCACAGCCTCCCGCCTGTATTTCGCTAATGGCCTTTGCGATTCTCTCTTGAACCTGCCCATCAAAAGCATAATGCCTTTTTATGGCAAAGTCAGGTATTTTATCTAGATTCAAATCCAGCAAACATTTTACTCTTTCTTCAAAGAGTTCGAAATCGTGGGTTTCATCTTCGATCTGGAAGAGACTATCATAACAGAGGGTTTGGTTAGAGTGCCCGGAGTAGTTAACAAAGAGCGCCTTCTTGCCCAACATAAAGGCCTCAAACCCCATTGTCGATTGAAAATTTATTACCAGGTTTGATTTTCGAATGTTTCTATAGCTCTCACCTTGGCCCGAGTTATCTAATATTTCGATATCATCACTTAAAATATTTCTTAAGATTGATAAGACTTGTTCCTTTTGTTCAGAATCATAGTTCCTAAGTTGATATGCGATCTTCAGGTTCTTGTAGATCGATTTAAATTTATTTAAGTGGGATAAGATGATCTCTTCGGATTTAGCGACCTCTTCAGTAAGGCCACCATAACTAGGAGGGCAAATACTACCATTATCGATATATAAAATATCGAATAGATGTTCCTCATCCATATTTTGCAGTAGATGATAGTATTGATTAAGCGCTAAAGAGCCGACCGGGATAGCATACCCGACATGATAGCCTAATCTTCTGATCATATCTATATAGCTTTCTCCAAAAATAAAATAGACATCTAACATGCCGAAAGACCATCTAGGATGGTAGCTGCGTTCGCCATTCTGTATGACAATCATATTGCCTGCACAGTTTTGCTTAAATGCAATGTAACAGCTCGGATGATTTGTATCATCTGCATATGTTATAAAACTTTTGCACGGGTACCGCTTAAAATATCCATCAAACTCTGCATATGCGGCTAAAGAAGCTCGATAAGCCCTCAGAATGTTAATTCGATTTTGCAGACAAAAGGCGTAAAGCGGAAAGATCACAGCTGGAGCAATTATAAAAAGTAACACCAACGATCGTATATGTATTGCCGAAGTAACCGGCTCAGTTACGTCACCTCGTAGATGAGATCCTTGAATCCTCGGCGTTATCCTCTTTGACCCGGTCAAGTTGTCATAAATAACTGAAAACCTGCTATCAAAATAAGACCTATCAACCGTCTCAAAATTGTAATCGACAGGACGCTCCTGCTTCCAATTCCACCGCTTATTTATCAAAAAAAACAATGGAAGCAATAGCACGCCAAGGTATTTCTTGATAAACGTTTCTTTTAGATATTCGGAACTCGATATACTTGTACAATAGATTTTCTTAATTAGAAAATCTAACTCATAGTCGTTACATCCTGTGTAATATTTCAGTGCTTTAAAGATGAATTTTGATCTATTTTTAGCTGCAAATGCATGTGCAGCATCTACAAAGCTAAGGTCGGGATTAACAGAAGCCATACTTAGCAACACCTCTTATGACCATTTATATATTCTTTATTAATCTCTTCTGCCACAATCTCCCACACCATCGCATCGCCAACGTCTTTAGATTTAATATATTTGAATCTGTAGTCATCATATTTATCACGTGGCCAAGTTTGATAATCTAGTGAAATATCTTTTAGTATCTCGTCATCGTCGATATTTACGGCCTTTAATCCAAGAGACCCTGCTATTGTATCGATAGTATCCGAAAACTCCCTATTAACCATTTCCTGTGTTTTCACGAACAGGATCGGCTTGTTGAAAAGTACAGCGAAGCTCACAGCGGTACTTGCATGTGTTAAAACCATAGAGCTTTTGGCAACCAATTCGATGGTTTGACCTTTAATTATTTCCCTTTGGCCAAAAACACCAGGCATCATCGCATACTGAGATCGAGGATGGGCTGCTATTACTACTCTTAAACCTGACTCCGCCTCAATCCTATCAAACAGCCTGTTGATGCTTGAATAATATTTATCATGATCGAGAGGTCTAATCTTTAGGATGGCGAAATCCGGATGGTTGGTCATCGCATCGTCGAGAAAAACACATAATCTCTCATTAGGTTGGGTTTCGGAGCATGCAGACCTATTTACATGCTTAAGATAAGTATCATAATCAAACGAATGGATCCGAATAACGCGATCATGATCTATGCTGTAGCGAGCGATAAAGTGTCTTAATATCTCCGAGTCTCCACCAAAAATCTTATCTGGCCGCGGATAAATATTAGTAAATTTCATAAGGAAGAAAATCGCTTGTCTTCCTATAAAATCGATTAAGTGCTTTGGGTTAAGGGCTTTCCGGATTTTTCCAAATACCTTTTCTATAAGGTTAGATGAGTTATCCGAAAGTGATGGAAACGGTAGGGCGCCTCCATACACAACAAAGTACCTCGCACCGTATGCTTTTAGCAGGCGAAAAACCTTCTCGGTTTTAAGGTTAATGCCTGAAAGTCCAACCATAAAATCAACAAAGAATGAATGTGGGGCTGCCTGCTTTAATCTGCTTTCCAGCTCCTGATACGAACTTATTGCATGGATAAAATCGCCTTTTACCGAATCTATAACCGGATATTTAAGCAAGGATTCCCCATTTAACAATAAGGATAAATCAAAGACCTCTACATTAAATCCCTGCGTTTTTAAGTACTCTACACCCCATACCTCTACTTCTCGAGCAGTTATCGGCCAATATACAAGGAATACTATGGATTTCATAAAAACGCCTGCATTACCATGCAGTCCACCCGCCATCGACAATTATATTCTGACCGTTAACATATGAGGATGCGTCTGACGCGAGAAATAATAGGGCACCCACCATCTCTTCAGCCTCGGCCATCCTTCCCATCGGGACCCGAGCGCTATATTTCTCACTAAAAACGCTATTTTGGCCGGATGATACACCGCCAGGCGTAAGCGTATTTGTCCTAACACCTTTAGGGCCCCAGTAGGTGGCCATATAGCGGGTCATGGAAATCACTGCGCCCTTAGTAGCTGAGTAAATCAATGGTGTATTAATAGCACCACCTAAGGCCTCATACCAGGAACCTTCGTAAATTCGCTGATCTGGCCCGACTATGCCGTAGATTGAGCTTATATTGATTATGCTGCCTCTGCCTTTAGCTGCCATGGTAGGCCCAAGCTCACGGATTGCAAGAAACATACCGGTAATATTGACTGCCATTACCTTATTCCAATCTTCAAGCGGAAAGCTCTCCAAAGGTGCGAAAAAATCGGGTGATTTAGCGGCTGCGTTGTTGACGAGCACGTCTATGCTTCCAAAGCCATCTATGATCTGTTTCGCCCAATCCTTTACCGATTGCTCGCTAGATAGATCAACCGCTCTGCCAACTGCCGGGATTCCTGTTTCCTTGCTGATCTCTTCGGCAAGGGCGGTGCAGCGACCGCTATCTAAATCCGCGACAACAATCTGTGCACCCGCTTCGGCCAATCGTTGGCAATACAGGGTGCCTAGAATGCCTGTGCCTCCCGTTACAACAGCAACTTTGCCCGTAAGATCAAAGGGGTTCTTTTCCACTAAGTCAGCCTCCTGAACCCTGCATGCGCCGGCTCGCCTTTCAGATAGCTTCTGAAGTCACCCGAATCCAAAGCCTCTTTAATCTTGGCGAAAACTGGGTCAGAATCTTCTATAAACCTGGCGATTATTTCATCAGAATAGGCAAGTGTTGTGTAAACAGCAGCACCTACAAGATATCCTCGTTCAAGCATCTCTTGGGTATAGAGGGTTTGCGCCTCAAGAGCGTTGTTTGTGTTGAAAGATAGGTGAGTCAACGGGGGTATGCCGTCGATGTGTATATCTAAACCATGCTTCTCGGCAAGATTCCTCCAGCCCTCGTTTATAAGGCCGCCATAATTTATGAGCTTCCTTTGTACGTCTTGGGTTTCCATTTTATTGATTGTTGCTAAGGCTGCGACAAATCCAATTCTCTCAGTCCAAAAGGTTGAACTAATAAAACTATCTTGGGCGCTATCCATTACTTCCTTGCGTCCGACTATCGCCGATATTGGGAAACCGTTACCAAGGGCTTTACCAAAAACGGCGATGTCCGGCTCAATGCCGTAGGTAAGATGGATGCCGCCCAAATTCATCCTAAAACCGGAAGTGACCTCATCAAATATTAGGACAGCTCCAATACGCGTAGCCAATTGTCTTACACCCTCAAGGAAGCCGGGCTCGGGGGCATTCCCTCTTTGCGGTTCCATAATAATGACGCCTATTTCTCCACCATATTTCTTAATAATATCCTCGAGCTCATCAAGTCGATTATAGTTAAACGGAAGAGCCGTCGCCCTAAGTTCCCTTGGCACGCCCATAGGGTCAAGACCTGGAAGTAGTTGCCCGTCGAGGTTTGAAGAGTTGCCCAGGTTTGCAGAAAGATACCAATCATGCCACCCATGATACCCACAGAAGGCGACTTTGCTACGCTTTGTAGCAGCACGCCCAATTCGGATAGCAACCGCACAAGCTTCTCCGCCTGTCCTCGAGAATCTCGCCATATCAGCCCAGGGATGGAGCTGGATTAGCTTTTCCGCTAGCTCTACCTCTTCATGGCAGTTAAGGGTGCACATTGAGCCGTTGTTAATAGCATCAATAACGGCAGCATTTATATCAGCATCTGCATAACCCAAGATACACGCACCAACGCCCATCTGAGCAAAGTCATAGTAATGGTTCCCGTCAAGATCCCATACCTCACAGCCTTGGGCTCTTGAATAGTAGGATGGCCATAATCCTGGGAGAAACTTCTCGCTTCTCTTAGACAAAAGCTGGTTCCCACCCGGGATTAATGTTTTTGCTTTTTTCCACAGCTCTGGGCCTTTTTTACTCATCGCTTTACCCTCTTAGTTATGCTTTATTTTGATTTACTGTACTGGAACTCTTTTTTTCTTCTTCCATGCTGCGATAGAAATTATCCCAATACTGCCTGGCTACTGGCTCAGTTATCTTATAGAGTTCCTTATTCATTACAAGATCAATGACCTCTTTGTCAGAGACAGTGTAAACTCTTTCTCCGAGCGTTTCTATAAGCGCCTTAAAAAACAGGTAGTCCTCATCGTAGTCAAGCGTAAACCTAAGCAAGTCGTCCTGAACCCCGAAGGGAATATCGATGGAGACGAGCTCCTTAGGATTAAAAATTCTGCCCCAGCCTGTTTCCAGGGTATCCCTATCGTAACCGGCTAATGAAGATTCTAAAAACGCGCTGGTATAACCGGATGAATTCATGCCGAGAGGTAGGTTGATGGTGTTAACATAATTAGTGCCTTTTGCCAGCGCTTCGTAAACGCGTCTCATCCCTTTGATGGAGCAAAGGATATCGTCGCCATCGATAGAAACGATATTATCTAAAACGTGAGTCCTTGCCGCTTGCAGATGGCGAAGCGGAATATTGTTGATCGAGCCGTAAAAAACAGCAACCCCGTGCTCGCAAAATGCTTCAAATTCCCTGTTCTCGAGTTCATCTGTCGTGGCAATAATTAGTTCTACGTTTCTGTCTTTGATCTCATCGGCAAATTCGCTTTGGATTCTCTTAATCAAGTAAAGCTCTAACGGATGACCGTTAACTTCAAGTAGGTGTTTTCTTTTTAACCTGGTCGAGCCAAGCCTTGCAGTGATCAAAATTCCTGTTTTCATACTCAAAAGCTCACATACTTTGAGGTCTTATCAGCCTCTTCTACTGCGTAGAGCAACCTTAAAACCTTGTGGTCATCGTCCATAGAATTTATAAACGGCTGCTTCCCCTCAATCGCCTCTATAAAGTTTCTTATTTCTTCAATATACATGTTCTCGCCGATATTCGGATTATAGCCCGCTTCAGCGCCCTTCATTTCGTAGGGTACCTCTTCCCAGGCATCTTTCTCGGGGCTCCATAACCTGATACAGTTCACGTCCCAATCCCATACTAGCTGTCGCTTATCTGCATTAATCACAAGTCTTCTGGTCGCGTGACGTGAAACAACATCAACTGTGATGGTGGCTAAAAAGTCCTCATAATCGAGCAAGAAGTTATAGGTATCCTCAATTGACTCCGCACCCTCAATTGAGATTGTTTTTCTAAAGTTGCCGCAAGCTCTCTTCGGAAAGCCGAATACTCCGGTCACCCAAGTTAGCTCAAAAGGTACGATCTCTCGCCCTCCGCCTGTTGCTGGGTTGGATACATAGTAATCTTTAACATTTTCATATGTATGCCAATCCGGCAGGTATTGCCCTGAATGCAAGATAATGTTTGAAACCTTTCCCAACATACCGGATTTTAAGATTTCAGATATTCTCTGAATTGCCGGATGAAAAAGAAGCGTAGCCGATGGGGCAGCTATAATATCAAGACCCTCAAGATCAAGTATTATCTGTTCCATATCAGTATCAACAACGCTTGCTTCCACAAAGAAATGTCTCTTGTTTTTAATAGCCTCTTTCATGTACACGTGGTGGGCGTCCGGCGGAACCGAAATGATAAAGGCGTCGGGTTTCACCTCGCCAAGAGCTTGATCAAAGTCCCCAAAAGTTTTTATGCCATACTTCTCTTCTGTTTCCGCGCGTCTGTCACTGCGCTGATCAAACCCAAAAATACTAGATACGCCGAGGGCTTGCAAGCATCTAACTCTTCTCTTACCCATTGAGCCCAAACCGATTACAAGAAACCTAATTTTAAACGCCTCTTTCTAAAATTATTATTCGTTATCAAAATGACTTATGTACTCACCGTTTGCCCGTTCGAAATCATCCATGCGGCCGATATCAAGCCAGTATTCCCTGATCGGGAAAACGGCGGCCTCAAGACTGCTCTCATCGAACTTCTCAAATAAGCTTGGCATATCGAAGTATTGATTCTTTGGAACTATATCCAGAACTAGCGGGTCAAATACATAGATGCCGGCATTAACAAAGAAGCGCTGAACCGGCTTTTCGAAAATGCCGACAAGCCGATGCTTCTCAATTTTAACCACTCCATAGGGGACCTGAAGATCATGCTCCCTAATACACATGGTAGCTTGGGCTTTACATTCCAGATGAAAATCCAACAACTGCTTGAAGTTGACCTTAGTAAGAAGATCACCGTTCATCACCATAAATGGCTCGGTCGGCCTCTCGGGTAATAACCCCAGCGCGCCCGCCGTCCCCAGCTTCTCTTTTTCACGAAGATAACGAATCTCTATGCCCCATCGCGAGCCGTCACCAAAATATTCCTCAACCATTTCAGCTCGATAGTTTACGGATAAATAGAACTTTCCAAATCCGTACTCAATAAAGTTCTCTAAGATGATCTCAAGTATCGGCTTACTGCCGATCTTAAGGAGGGGCTTTGGACAATCATCGGTTAAAGGGCTAAGGCGGCTACCCAATCCACCGGCCATCAATACAACCCAATTCTCTCTCTCCTGAGGAAGGAGAAGTTCATCTAAGACCTCTAAACCAACTACATAACCATCATCATCTACGATAGGTATTTGGTGGAGTGTCTTTTGTCTCATCATCTCTAAGATAGTCTCACGGCTTTCGCTGATGCTTGCGACGGTCGGATACGAACTCATAATTTGCTCAACCGGGTCATCAAGCGAAATACCTTTAAGGGTTCCGCGCCGGACATCCCCATCAGTTACAGTTCCAAGTAGACGATTATTTTCGTTAACAACTAAGGCTATCTGCAGAGCATTCTCTTCGATCGCAATAACTGTATCGCGAATTGAAGTTGATGGGGCTATCAGGCTCTTTTTCCAATCTCTCATGACTTAACCACCCTCGCTGGTACACCAAAAACAATTGCGCCTGCCGGTACGCTTTTCAGCACCAGCGACCCAGCGCCGATTAAACTATTTTCCCATATTTTAACATCTTGGACCACCGTGGCACCAGTTCCCACATGTGTGCTATCGCCCACATGAACTGTACCGGATAAAGTTACGCCGGGTGCAAGATGGACATGATCGCCGATCAAGCAATCATGGTCGACTGATACTTTAGTGTTAACGATGGTGTTTTTGCCTATCCGGCTGCCGGCCTGGATGACCGCTCCAGCCATAATCTGGGCGCCTTCTCCTATTTCGACATCCGAAGCAACTACTGCTGATGGATGAATTACGGTAGCAAATGTATAGCCTCTGACTTTAAATTGCTCATATAATTGCTTGCGGTGCATTGTTGTTTTTACCGATCCCATGGCGTTCACCAGCTGGATTGCGTCTGGCGCATATTGTAAGACGATATCGTCATTGCCTAATATGTCCACTCCGAGTATAGCCCTGCCAGCCAAATCTGGATTAGGGTCGGTTATGCCGACTACTTTTACGGATTTCTTCAATAATGCATCGATCAGTACCTTTGCATGACCTCCTGCACCTAGAACAATAACGGGAAGGCTCATTCGCTCACCGTCTCGTCTCGCTCATAATCTTTACCGGCTGCCTTCCCTAGCAAATCCCAATAAAATAGGGGTGAGGTACCATTACCTGGCCGTTTTATGGCTAGATTCTCCTCGGTAAAAAGCTCGCCTTGTTTAATATCCCGCGCCGCAACAAGGCTTTTTCTAGCAATGTCTCTATTCTTCAATTCAGAGACAGCCGGTACCTTTACTGTTAACCCTAGCGCCTCCTCAACATGGCGAATCGACTGGACCATTGTCTTCAACTCATCCGGTTCAAGCGATGCTTTATGGTCCGGGCCTGGAAGGCTCCTGTCTAATGTAAAATGTTTCTCTATAATAACAGCGCCCCGAGCCACAGCGGCCACCGGAACGGCAATACCAACGGTATGGTCGGATAGCCCAACCGGCAAACCAAAAGCCGCATGCAGGGTATTCATGGCCTGAAGGTTTACATCCGAAAAAGGAGCAGGATATTCGGTCGTGCAATGAAGCAAAGCGACGTTTTCCTTTAGAGCCCTTTGCCCTGCCTCCGAGCCAAAGGCTTTTTGGAAGGCTAGTATCGACGGCTTCTCATCCGGTCGCGTATAGCCAAAAGCAAGAATACCGAGAGCCGCCTCAACTTCACCAAGCGTACTCATGCCCGTGGATAGAATAATCGGTTTACCCGTTGATGCCGCCTTAAGCAACAATGGAGCATTCGTGATTTCGCCTGAAGGAATTTTTAGCTTTGGGAGATCAAACACTCCGGCCAGCAAGTCAAGGCTCTCAAAATCGAATGCTGTAGAGAGGAACTGGATGCCTCGTTTTTGGCAATGGCCGATCAGCTCTTTATGCGCATCCTCGTCTAGCTCGAGTCGCTTCAGCATCTCAAGTTGAGATTCCGCACCGGTCGTCTCGACTTGGTATTGCGCTTTGGGGGCAGCTTTGCTCGCAATTTCATCCGCTTTAAAGGTTTGAAACTTAACCGCATCAGCCCCGGCTTCCCCGGCAACATCGATAAGCTGTCTCGCCATATCTACGGATCCATTATGATTTACGCCAGCTTCAGCTATTATATATACCGATTTCTGATCTAACGACCTATTATTCGATACGGCCTCGATGCTACTATCCAAGTTTTTTCACCAACTTACCGAGTTTCCTAAAAATGGCCTTGCTGTATTAATTAAGCCTTTTCTT
>Ga0100392_1004997_pt1 | contig 11760 bp, 10 predicted proteins | sample CryGeymeta201516_FD_81548 | JGI IMG/M metagenome (GOLD analysis project Ga0100392, IMG submission 81548) | Groundwater microbial communities from Crystal Geyser aquifers in Utah, USA - Crystal Geyser metaG 2015-16 | ecosystem: Environmental > Aquatic > Deep subsurface > Groundwater | place: USA... | reverse complement strand
GAGCCGATATGCGGGGCCGGCTGGCTCAGGGGGACCTTGGCCCTCCCTGGGAGGGCGAGGCTCCCGCCGAGCCGATATGCGGGGCCGGCTGGCTCAGGGGGGACCTTCGCCCTCCCGGGGAGGGCGAGGCTCCCGCCGAGCCGATATGCGGGGCCGGCTGGCTCAGGGGGACCTTCGCCCTCCCGGACTACCTCCCGGCGGGGGAACCGGACGCGCCGGCGGTCATCGCGCGAAAGGCTCCGGGGAGGCTAATCGCGCCTTTTTCCATCATCAAAGGCTCTTTGCCTGCGACTTGAGCCATCACCTCCAATTGCGATCGGGTGCCGTTCTGGCGGGTCACGTCGAATCTGAGCCGATAGCGGCCGCCGGGGAAGGCGCCGCCGTCAACTCGAACTACGAAGAAATCGGCTTCCGACACCGTTTGGTCGAGTTCGGCGGGGGGGAAGTCCGTTCCACCGGGACCGGTGCACAGAAATGAGGAGACCCGGACCGGCTCGCTGAACCGCACTTTGAACACCTGGTAGCAGAGGAAGTCGAACCGGGGATCGCGCTGCTGCCGGGTCGAGACTACGGCCGCCGACAGGGTGCCGGGCGAGGGGGGAGCGGGCTCTGTGCGGTCGGTGGCGACGTAGGCCTGTCGGGTGAGCTTCACCAGCGTGCCCTGCTCGATCCACACTCGGCCTTTGTCACCCCAGTCCGTGCCCCACGAGTTCTGGAGCAGGTACGCGGTGCGGTTGCGGTCATAGCCCACGAGGGCGATGGCGTGGTATCCCAAGAGGTTACCCGCTTGTCCTTGCAGAACCTGGCTGCCCTTGAACCGATAGAAGTTGTCATAGACCTCGATGCCGAGCATCACTGCTTGACCCTGTGCCAGGTGACCCTGGAAGGTGGCGTCGTCGATCCTGTCGAGCTTCGCCCAACTCAGGAGGCGGTACTGTTGCGCCTCTGTCCGTGCCGCCTGACTGGGCTGGGTTCGGTAGTCGCGGTCGGAATACGGCATGGTGGCGAGACTAACGCAGCCCTGCTCGGTCAGCAAGTTCAGGGCGTCGTGGATGCAGGAGCCCGCGTCCACGCCCCCGTTGATCTGGTTGTAGAGGTAGGCGGGGCTGAAGAGGTGGCGCGAGTCGCTCAGACCCCAACGGCGCTCCTGTTCCTCCTGGTAGGACTTGAGGGCAAACCCGGTCGCCCAAGCAGTGCAGGATCCCTGTCGGCCCTGGCTGGCTGGCGTCGGCAGGTCGTTTGTGAGCACCACCGTGTCCGGCGTCGCCGCCTTGGGGGGAAGGGCGGGGATGAAGCGGCTGTAAACCTCGTCCGGGGCGAGGCGGAGCCCCAGGCGGTGCTCGCCCGGCTGTGCAGGGCAAAGCGAGGCTGCCCAAATCACTGTCGCCAACCCCGCACGGAGTACGGTGCTGCACCGGCGTACCCAGACTGACTTCACATTGGTTCCCTGCATGGCAACACTCCCGACTGGCCCGGCACCGTTGGACTCCGGCGTCCATACCACGGTAGTGCGCGCCGTACGCTGGTGCCAAGCAACGAGAACAACCACACTACCCTTCACGCCTGACAGCCCATCTGTAGGAGAGAATCCTGCGGGGCGCTGTGGCAGAGGGCGGCAGTATTATAGCGTCGCACAGACGCATTGTCAAAGGGGAGCCGGCCGTTCGGAGCGGAAGATCCTCAAGGAGTGGGAGTTTTGAGCGGCGAAGCGTTCCTTCACAACCTCCGAATTCGGAGCTAAATTCAGACTTACTGAAAGGAGCCACGACCATGGGCTTGACCGCGACAATCCAGCCGGTGAGTGTCCTGAAGTCCAAGTCGGCCGAGCTGATTCGCCATGCTCGCGACACCGGCGACCCGATCATCATCACCCAGAACGGGCGGGCGACGGCGGTGCTTCAGGGGTTCGAAGCGTACAAGCGTCAGCAGGAGCGCCTGGTGATGCTGAAGCTGCTCACGCAAGGCGGGGAAGACTACGAGAAGGGCCGAACGGCAACGCACGCCCAAGCCATGAAGCGTTTCGAGAAGAAGCTCCAGGAGCTCAAAACCCGTGAGTAGATACCGGCTCACCTGGACCGAGGTGGCCCAGCGCGGCGTGGAGGGCATCTTCGACTACGTTGCCGAGCGCGACAACCTCGACACGGCAATGGCGCTGTGCGAGCGCTTGAGAGCCGCGGCCAGCACGCTGGAGACAATGCCGGAACGCTGTCGTGTTGTGCCAGAGCTGCGGGTCTTGGGGACAACGGAATTCCGCGAGTTGATCCTCAAACCGTTCCACATCCCCTTCCGGCTGCGCCCCGGGGAAGTTGTTATCGTCGGGGTCCTCGATGGTCGCCGCAAGCTGGACGAGATCCTGCTGGAACGGGCGCTGTACGCGTGATGGCCGCACGCTGCCTCTGCAAGTCACCCTACAGACTTCGGTGCTTTCTCGAACCGGACGGACGCAGGCGTTTGTGCACTGGGGTCCAACCTACCCGCGTGGCAAGCCCGGAGGCAGCCCACCCCCCCTCACTCCACCCTCAACTCCACCTCATCCAGGTAGAACACCCCATCCACGTCATCGCTTGCCGAGACCCCCAGCCAACTGAGTTCGCCGAACGTCTGGTGACGGAAGGGCAGCCGCTGGGTTTGCCTCTCTCCCCGGTACTCGGTGACCAGCGAGTACTCCTTCGGCGCCTCCGCGCCAAGCTCGAACGCAATCTCGAGGTGGCACCAGGTTCCGGGTTCGGCGGTCAGCACCGTCTTCCCGTTCGCCTCGACGTTGCCGTCTTTGCCGAAACGGATCGACGGACCGACGTCGTTGGTGGAGCCTGCGCCGCGGAACTCAACGTAGAAGGGGGCGGGGTCGCCTTTGTGCTGCATGGCGTCGAAGCAGAAGGTGATCGTGCCTTCGCTGAGCTTCTTGGGGGCGAGGTGAATGTACGGGTAGAAGGGCTTCTTCAGTCCTTTGCGGTCGGTGCACTTGTACGACTTCTGCCCCACTGAGGCGGCTTCGCTGGTGACGGCGAAGGTGGCGTCGCCTTCCTTCGCCAAGCGGAAGGTCGAGGGCTCGTAGCCGTCGGGCAGGTCCTCGAAGTCGAGGCGGAAGGCAATCAGTTTGGCGAGGTCCTCGGGCGTCCAGACGGCCGAAGAGGTGCGCGGGGTGTACTTCTCCGGCAGCTTGCGCCAGGTTTCGTCGCCGTACAGCCCTGCCTTCTTGATCTCGTCGTCAAAGGGCACGAACCCTACGCCCTTGGTTGCCGCGGCGGCGGGCTTGAGCGAGAAGTCGTAGCGCGCCGGATCGACGAAGCCAGGGTCGCCGACGACGGAGCCTTGGTCCAGACCCTGTGCCTGCCATTCCGCGAAGCTTTTTCCGGCGAAGGCTACGTCCGTGCCGGTGGCAAGGCTGAAATAGAGGTTGTCGTGCAGCACCGGCGGCTTGAGACCGGGTTCCCAGGCATTCCGCAGAGCAACTGCGTCGTTGGCGACGTATACGTTCCGGTATGTCTCGCAGTAGTTGGCGCGCCACTGGTCGTTCAGACCGCCGCGGAAGAACAGCCCATCCCGGGCGAAGGCGCCGATGTTGTTGCGGAAGGTGTTGTCCATCCCCTTGTGCTGGAAGTAGGCGAACCAGTCGACGTTGTAGACGAGGTTGTTCTCCACCAGCGCGCCGCGGGACTGCTCGTCCAGGTAGACGCCGGCGTAGCCGCAAATGTAGGGGTAGGCGACGGTATCGTGGATGAGGTTGTGGTGGATGTGCGTGTCCAGCGGACCGAACTCGTAGACGCCGCCGGCGTCAGTGTGATAGCGAAGCCCGAGGTGGTGCAGGTGGTTGTAGGCCACCACGTTGCCGTGGGAGTACGTCTCGCCCTTCCAGTTCCAGCGCGCGTCGAGCCCGATGGCGTCCCAGTGGGTGTCGGTGATTTCGTTGTGGGTGAGCTGCGTGAGCGAGGCGAACCGGTTGACGATGCCGTAGCAACCGTGCCAGAGCGTGCCCAGGCGATGGATGAAGTTGTTGTCGATGACGTTCGCGAGGACCTCCCGCTCGGAGTGCCAGTCCTCCCCGGACGCGGGGGCACGGTCGCCCAACAGACGGTTGAGATCGGTCACGCCAAGCTGCATCGCACCGGCACCGACGTCCCAGATATGGCAGTGCTCGACGCGATTGTCGCGGCAGCCATCGGCGAGTTCTATGGCGTATTCGCCGACCTGCGCGATCTCGCAGTTGACGAAGGCGGAGGACCGCAGCCCCTGGGCGTAGATCGCTGCATCGAGGAACATGTGCCCCTGGCGGTACATGCCGTTGTACCGGTCCAGGTCACCGTCCACGTGCCGAAAGTCCAGGTCGCGGAACTGGAGGTGCTCGACGAATCCGCCGCCGGAGACATCGCCAAGGAACTCCACCAGGCGCGACTTCACCGTCGGCGCGACCACCTCTGCCGTCGCCAGGTCTTCCCCCGGCAATGGGTAGTAGTACAGCACGCCCGTGTGCTGGTTCAAGTACCATTCGCCGGGTTGGTCCAACGCCTCGAACACGTTGGACACGTAGTAGCGGAAGTGTTGCTCCCACGCGTCCACCGCTCGCGTGTGCGAGCTATGGAACCGGACCACGCGCCGGTCGGGCAGCACTTCCTCGATCCTGTGGAGCGTCGGGGTCCAGGAGCACAGCAGCACGAGGTCCGCGTCGTTCAGGTTGCTCCACGAAGCGTCAATGTCGCCCGGTCGGTACCGGAACGCCTGCCGCTCATCCTCGCCGGGCGCGCGCTCTTCCGCCCGAAACACCTTCTCGCCCCAGTTCGGCGTGCGCGCCCGCTCGCGCGACCTGCCATTGACGTAGAGCGAGTTGAACACCCACTTGCCCTCGCGCGCTTCCGGTACAGGCGTCTCGAGATAGGGCTTACCCGGCGACTGCCGCCAGAGGCCGGCAATCCGGCGCCCGCCGCTGAGCACCGCGCGCTCACCCGGGTAGGACGCATAGGTGACCGGGGAGGTCGCTGTGCCCGAGTCCTCCGGCCGGAAGGTGAGCTTCTCCGTCAGCTCGTAAGTGCCGCCGCGCAGGAACACAGTGACACCCCCGGCGGGATGCCGCAACTCGCGCACGGCCTGCATCGCGCGCAAGAGCGTCCGAAACGGTTGCTGCTTCGTGCCGACGTTGCCGTCATCGCCCCGCGGCGAGACGAACAGCTCGCGCGGCGCGGCCGAGACACTCAGGCACGTTGAGGCGGCAAGCAACGAGGGCAGGGTCAGACCCGAGCGGGCGAACAGCCGCTTGGGGAGGGCGTGGACAGTGGGCGTTACTGACTTTGTGGCGTTCATGGGTTGGAGTATACTGCACGCACCACCGTCTGTGCAGGAGCGAACGCCCATGGCATTCCCCGAACACGATACGGACCTGATTCGTCGGCTGGCTGCCCGCGTCGCCGAGATCGCGGCACTGCCGATCCAGCGAGCGCGAATCGACCTCTGGAAGCGCCTGAACCGGCTGGAGCGGGTCCGCCCGCCGATCCACGTGCAGGCGCTCGATGCCAACATCTGGGAGGAGCTGATCCCGCCCGACACCTTGGAGGCTACCGATGCGTTCTGCCGCGGGCAGGAGTTGGAGCTGCGGAAGCGGCTCTACTGCTTCGAGCGCTTTGCTGACGACCGCGTGACGGACGACGTAGTCGTCTGCCCGGTCGCGGTCTGCGGCGACATCCAGAGCATCGGGTTCGGGATGAAGCGCGAGGTCGACCGACCCGGGTTCCGCGACGGCGCCTACGCGATGAAGAACGTGCTGGAAAACGAGGCCGACGTCGAGAAGATCGTGATGGCGCCGCAACTCTCGGTTGACTGGGACGACACGGAGCGCCGGTACCAGCAGCTCTGCGAGCTGTACGAGGGTGTCCTCCGCGTCGAGAAGCGGGGCCCCGACTTCTTCTGGTTTGCGCCGATGGATACGTTCATTCAGTGGCGCAGCATCGAGCAGATGTTCATGGACCTGGTCGAGCGCCCGGCGTGGGTCCACACCGCCCTGGAGCGGATCACTGCTGGCTGGCTCAGCAACCTGGAGCAGTTGGAGGCGCTCGGCGCGCTGTCGTTGGGAAACGGCAACACGCGCCTCGGCTCCGGCGGCTACGGCTGGACCGACGAGCTGCCGCAGCCCGACTTCGAGGGCGAGCACGTGCGACTGAAAGACCTGTGGGCGCGGGCCGCTACGCAGATCTTCACCGACGGCGTCTCGCCGGCGATGCACGACGAGTTCGCCATTCAGTACGAGAAGCGACTCCTGGAGCGGTTCGGCTTGAGCTGCTACGGCTGCTGCGAGCCGTTGCACAACAAGATGCACGTGGTGCGGAAGATCGGCACCCTCCGCCGCGTCTCCATGAGCCCGTGGGTGGACCTCGAGAAGGCCGCCGCCGAGGTCGGCAGGGACTACATCTACACCCACAAACCCAACCCGACCATCGTGAGCATGGAAGGCTGGGACCCTGAGTTGGCTCGAGCAGAGCTTCGCGACGCCTTCGAGAAGACGCGAGACAATGTCGTCGAGGTGAACCTGCAAGATCTGCACACGGTGCGCAGAGAGCCGCACCGGTTGGCCGAATGGACGCGGATTGCCGTGGAGTTGGCGGAGGAGTATGCGTGAGGCTCTGCGGAGACCGCGAGCGGCAGGCTCAGCTTGGCACGTAGACCCCAGCCTCTGTCACCACAACGTCCATCGGCACATCGTGCGCGTCGCGAGGAAGGCCGGGAACGAGTTGCTCCTCGTAGGCCAGCGCGATGGCTGTGATCCTGTGCCGGGCCAGGAACCGGTCGAAGTGCCCTCGTCCGTAGCCCAAGCGGTGTCCCGTCTGTGGGTCGAATGCCAGCCCCAGTATGCAAGCGCAGTCCAGCGTTGCATCGAGGTCTTGGTCCCGCAGGGCAGGCGCGGACACGGCGGGTTGCCGAAGGCCGAACGAGAGGGTCTGCAGGTCGCACGGGTAGGGGTGAACGGTCATCGGGTCATCCCCCGGCCCGCACCGAGGGACGTAGACCGCCCGGCGGCCTTCCTGCACCAGGGCGTCGACCAGCGGCCAAGTGTTCACCTCGGGTCCAAACGACAGGCACGTGAACACATGCCTGCCTTGCGCGAATGCCGGCACAGCTCGGAGCTGTTCCCAGATGGCGGCCGATCGCCGTTCGCGTTCCTCAGCGGGGAGTCCCGCCAGCCGGTCCTTCATTAGCTCCCGAAGTTGCGCTTTGTCGTGCCGTGCCACTTCCCGGCGAGGGTCGCTCATGCTTCTCGCCTTCCTTGTTTCAGCAACGCCGCCGGCTGGATCGCGCCGGAACCGAATCGCTCCCGGATCACGTCGGCGACCTCCTCAACCGACCGCCGCCGCGTCTCGTCGTCCGCAAAGAGATGCAGTTGCGCGTCGGCAGCCTCATCGATGAGATTGGCTCCGGTCACGCCGATCAGTCGCACCTTCTTGCGCGTCCGCGACGCCAACAGCAGTCGCCAGGCCACTTCGAAGAGCACTGCGCCGGTGGCCGTTGGCTCGGCGACTGTCTCGCTCCGGGTGATGGTGTTGAAGCTCTCATCGCGGAGCTTCAGCACGACGGTCCGGGCGCGCTTCCGGCTGCGGCGCAGGCGCGTGGCGACCTGGTGGGACAAGTCCAGCAGCGTCAACCGCAGGTGCGCCAAGTCGGCCACATCCTGTGCAAACGTCGTCTCATGCCCAAGCGACTTCGCTTCGCTCTCGGTGACCACCGGCCGGTCGTCGCGGCCGAGGGCCAGTTCGTGGAGCCCTTCGCCCACTGCGCCGAAGTAGTGGCTGAGCGCCTCGACCGGATAGACTGCGAGCTCCCCGATGGTGCGGACACCGAGCGACTCCAGCTTCTTTTCCGTCGCCGGTCCCACGCCCCAGAGCCGCGAGAGCGGCAACGGCGCCAGGAACTCCGCCTCCTTGCCGTGCGCGACAACCGTCAAGCCGTCCGGCTTCTCGAGATCAGACGCCACCTTCGCCAGGAACTTGTTGGGTGCAGCGCCGACCGAGCCGGTGAGACCGAACTCGTCCCGCGTGCGGCGTTTGATCTGCCCCGCAATGGTCACCGCGTCCCCGAACAGCTTCTCGCTCCCGGTCACGTCCAGGAACGCCTCGTCCACCGAGAGCGGCTCCACCAGCGGAGTGAAGGAGTGAAGCAGCTCCATGAGTTGTCCGGACACCTCGTGGTAGCGCTGCATCCGCACCGGCAAGAAGACGCCTTGCGGGCACAGCCGCCGTGCAGTGACTGCTGGCATGGCAGACCGCACCCCGAACTTCCGCGCCTCATACGACGCCGCGCTCACTACCCCCCGCCCTTCGGCGCTGCCACCGACGATCACCGGCTTCCCGCGCAGTTCCGGGCGATCGCGCTGCTCGATGGCGGCGTAGAAGGCGTCCATATCGACGTGGAGGATATCGCGACGGGTCATGAGAAGTGCTCGGCACAGGAGTCCCGACATTATAGCAGTCGCCCCTCTCACGGCGCGTCCGTCGCTGCTTCCGGAGGCGTCAGCCCCGACGCCCCCAAACGCGAAAGCCCCGCCACCCATTGAGAGGGGACGGGGCCTCAGCGCGACCCGCGAGTCTGTTCGAGGCTACGTGCCTACTTGCAGCCGGACTCGCAACACTCGTGCTTCGTGGCGCAGGCGTAGAACTCTGCTACCTTTGCCCAGTTGACCACGTTCCACCACGCGGCGATGTAGTCCGGGCGACGGTTCTGGTAGTTCAGGTAGTAGGCGTGCTCCCAGACGTCCAGACCGAGGATCGGCTTGAGCTTGACCTCGGGGCACATGACGGGGTTGTCCTGGTTCGGCGCACTGCTGACGCCGAGGACTCTGTCGCCTTTGACGTAGAGCCAGGCCCAGCCGCTGCCGAAGCGCGTCGCGGCGGCTTTGCTGAACTCCTCCTTGAAGGCGTCCAAGCTACCGAAGTCGCGCTTGATCGCTTCCGCCAACTTGCCGTCTGGTTCGCCGCCGCCGGTGGGCGACATGACCTCCCAGAACAAGCCGTGGTTGACATAGCCGCCGCCGTTGTTGCGGACGGCAGTGCGGAGGTCCTCAGGCAGGTCGCCGAGCTTGGTGAGCAACTCGCACGGGCAGGTCTCTTCCCACTCCGTGCCCGCCACGGCCGCGTTGAGCTTGTCGAGGTAGGCTTGGTGGTGTTTGGTGTGGTGGATCTCCATGGTGCGGGCGTCAATGTACGGTTCCAGCGCGTCGTACGCATAGGGCAGTTTGGGCAGTTCGTGAGCCATTGTTGGATCACTCCTTCTATGGGTATGAGCGTCGCCGCCGGTCGGTAGCCCCGTCTCTCGGCGGTTCGCTCCGAATGTCGTTACACTCTCCAGTATGGCCCGCGGCTGAAGCGCGGTGCCTCTGCCAGCGAGGCAGTACACGAGTGGGGCATTTGCGCCAAACTGATCGTACGGGGCGAACCAGGAGGAAGCGAACATGAACCACTCACTGCCCGACTGCAAAGCCTGTCGGGGTACCGGTTGGACCAAGTGCCCGCGGTGTGGTGGGCGCGGAATGGACCGGGAGCACGCGCATCGGCATAGCGACTCCCACGCCCTCCCCTGTCGTCAGTGTCGCGGCGGCGGCGCCGTGCGGTGCGCCGACTGTCACGGCGCGTCCCATGTGGTGCTGCCACCCGTCCCCCGGGTCTCTACGGTGTTCGCATCGGCTCCGTGAGCCGGCTGCCGTGTCGCCGTTGCGCGCCCGGCGGGAGGGAGAGCGAGGTCGCCGTGGCGCAGGCGTCCGTGAGTCGTCCGGCGGCGCGGATACAGTTTGGGGGGGGCGCCAGAGAGCGGAGGCTGGTTCCCAGTGCCGCCTCTGTGTTACCCTAACTGTGGACCTGCCTCTCGCAGGCCGAGCCGCCTACTTGGAGTGATGATGATGGGAAACTACCGTGTGCCGGAGATTGCCGACGGCGTGTTTGCCGTCGGGGTCAAGGACTGGAACCGTCGGCTGTTTGACGCACTGATTCCACTGCCTGAGGGCACCACCTACAACGCATACATTGTGAAGGGCAGCCGCAAGACGGCGCTCATCGACACCGTGGACCCCGGGTTTGAGGAGGAACTGACGCGGCGGATCGCGGAGGTGGCCGACCCGACGAAGCTGGACTATGTGGTCATGAATCACGCCGAACCGGACCACGCCGGTTCGGTGCCGCACATGCTGGCACTAAGCCCGGAGGCCAAGCTCGTGACCTCGATCAAGGGCGCCGACTTGGCAGTGCGTAAGCTCGGCGTGCCGAAGGGACGGATCGAGGAGGTTGTCGATGGAAACGAGATCGACCTCGGCGGGAAGACGCTCCGCTTCCTCGACGCGCCCATGCTCCATTGGCCCGAGACGATGTTCACCTACCTGCCGGAAGAGGCCGTGCTGTTTCCTTGCGACTTCTTCGGCGCGCACGTGACCTACGGGCGATTCGACGCTGACGTGGACGAGTTGGTTGGCGCTGCGAAGCGGTACTTCGGCGAGATCATGATGCCCTTCCGTAAGATGGGCGCCAAGGCGATGGAGAAGGTCGCCCTTCTCGACCTCAAGGTGATCGCGCCCAGCCACGGCCCGGTCTACCGCTGCCCGGAGCGGATCCTGGCGCCCTACCGCAAATGGACCGCCGGCGAGACGGCCCCGAAAGCCCTGGCGGCGTATGTCTCGATGTACGGTTCCACCGAGCGCTACGTGAAGACGATCGTCGACGTGCTCGAGTCGTGTGACATCCAGGTCGCGCTTCACGATGTCTGCGTCGCGGATCTGGGCGACCTCGCCTGCGATCTGGTGGATTCGCGAGCGCTCGTGCTGGGCACGCCGACGGTTCTCAATGGCATGCATCCGCTCATGTTCAGCGCGGCCAATGTTGTCAAAGCGCTGGCGCCGCCTCTGCAGTATGCAGTGGCGATCAGCTCGTACGGGTGGAGCACCGGCGGACTGAAGCAGGCGCGGGAGGTGCTCGAGTCCGCCAAGCTCGAGATTGTCGGCACGTTCGAGTCGGGCGAACGCCTTTCTGCCGAGAAAGAGCAGGAACTCGTCGACTTGGCCGAGTTGCTTGCGGCGAGGATGAAGGGGTAGCGGCCGAATTCCGGTCAGGTAGCAGGTCACCAGGCTGACGGTCCGAGACATTCTGGCGGACACATGCGGGTCGGATTGGCTTGCGCCCTCACCCATTGGGGTGTTCGGGCGAAGCGCGAACATGGGTGATTCCTGCGAAGGGTTCCCGTTGACTCTTTCGGCCGCGGTGTGTTGACGCGGGCGCGCTCGGCGTCGAACTATGGACAGTAGCTGTGGCATCAATATGGTATTCAGATACCAACAACGTAGCGCTGGAGAGCCCCTTCCGAGGGACTGTCGTCCGCAGCGGCAATCCGCGCTGTCAGGTGTCAGCGGTTGGACCCTTGCTGTAGCTCCTTCCGGCGCTCTCTCGGTCGGCTTGGCGCGGTTCCTGTCTGCCGCGGCTTCCGACCCCGGGGCTGCGGGGTCAGACCGGCCAGCGCGCCCGCTTCCTGTTGGCGACGCCACGTCGCCAGCAGCGAAGAATACAACCCCTCCCGACGGAGTAACGCGCCGATCTCACCGGGCGCGGTACAGGCCGCAGCTTCCGCCACGATCTGCGCTTTGTACGCAGCGGGGTACTGGCGCCGAACCGCCCGCGCCCGCACCTCGGGATCGGCGGGCACTCGACCCCGCCTGCCGACCGGCGCCGGCTCGCCCGCAGGCGGAACTCCACTCGGGCTCCGCCCTCCTTCCGTTCCGCCTGCTGCTCTCATCTCAATGCTCTC
>Ga0100392_1004982_pt1 | contig 11776 bp, 10 predicted proteins | sample CryGeymeta201516_FD_81548 | JGI IMG/M metagenome (GOLD analysis project Ga0100392, IMG submission 81548) | Groundwater microbial communities from Crystal Geyser aquifers in Utah, USA - Crystal Geyser metaG 2015-16 | ecosystem: Environmental > Aquatic > Deep subsurface > Groundwater | place: USA... | reverse complement strand
ATAGCATACCCTGTAAAGATACATGTTTAGGATAGCTAATAAGCTCACAATATATAAGAAATAAAGTTGAAAAGACTTTCTAGTTTTACCTAGTCTTTGTGTTAGTTTTAGGACTATTCGACAAGTACCCTGATAACTCAAGTGAGGTTACTGACGTAGGCCAGACCATGTTATTGAAATCCCATTCCTTGTTGTCTTGTCTCACTTCCGATTCTCGATCCTTATGGAAAAATGAATCATATTTTTATTATTTGATTATTATAATGTCCTTGCAATGAGGAGAGGAGGACGAGTGATTGTTTTAAGTTCTCTCGTCCTTACATCATTGTTCATAACATCTCACTGTTTGTGCTGTACCAAGCCCCAAACAAGCGCATTCATGAAGCAAAACGAAGAAGCCTCATCATTGTCGCTCGATCACGAGGAAGGATATTTCCCTTTATCTGTTCTGACGTACAATGCTCACAGTTGTGTGGGTTCTGATGGGGTGTACTCTGTGGATCGTATCGCTACTGTCATAAAACAAGCCAATGCTGATATTGTGTGTTTACAAGAAGTCGAATTTAACGATAAGGCACATCAAACAACACGTGTGTGGTCCAAACCTCATCAAGATGATCAACCAGCTTTAATCGCTGAAAGAGCTGGCTATCACTACTACAAGTTTGGAGCAGCCATTCGATCCGTTGCCAATCCAAAATACATGACAGAAGTGTTCAGTGATGTTGAAAACGGTGATGGTGGTGGCATATTTGGTGTAGCTCTGTTATCCAAATGGCCAATTGTCGATTCCAAGGTTGTCATGTTTGCTCCCTACGGCAAAAAGACGCCACGAAATGTGTTGGCCTGTCAAATTGAAATTCCAATATCATCGTCTGCGATCGATGACAACAAGGATGACACGAATGATCAGAAACCAACTACTGATGCTACGTATAGCACTAACACCAAAAGAATCTGGGTACTTTGCACGCATTTGGGAATGCACTATCGAGGCCTCGAACAGCTGCAACAAGCCAAAGAACTCATATTATTTTTAGAGAGTATCTTCGAAAGAAAGACGACAACAGATGAAACAAGTACAGTGATATTGGCAGGTGATTTCAATTCTGTTAGTTGGTTTCATGGTTCCGTCAGAGAGATCCGAAAGGTATTGATCGAGGCCAATCGACATGATGAAGGCACATTTCCAGCAGTCGGTTGGTTGTTGCGACCCGGATCCTTCAAATTGGACTATATTTTTCATAGTGCCGATGTTGTTTGTGTCGATACACACGTAGAGGTAGTCGGCGCAGTCGCGAGCGATCACCTTGCCTTCTATGCATCTCTTAAAATAAAGCCAAACTAACTACAGCAAGAAATATTCAGAAATTGTTAATTTTTTCTATCTCAAGCTTAAATAATGAACCAGAATCTCATTACCTTTGTATGAAACCTAGCTTTTGTTCCTATGCTCACTTATTCCTAAGTTGCTAGCATAGGGGCGCTGCGCGAATTTCGGTTCTACTGTAGACTCTACTGTAGTAGACTCTTTTCTTTGGAGTACGGACAAAACACCAATTATCCGGAGTGCAATCCTTTAATTAACAAAATCCCTAGTGGTATTTCGTCCCCTTTTTTCCAAACTTGGCACTAGTAGTACAGTCTAGATAGTACTAGTCTACTAGTAGTAGCTACTACGCAGGAGTAGTAGATGACTCTACAGCCTGCTGGCTTCAGTTCCTTTGTGTTCTGTCATTTTCTCGAAAGATCCAAAAAGTAAAAGTCATTCGCGCAAATTAAAAAAAATCAGCATTCTTAAAATCGAAAATTAATTTTTGCCGATGTCGAACGACGAAACAACATCCAACGATGGTACCAAACAGATGTCCGTACTACAATTCGAATCCAAAGAGAAAAAAGAAGCTAGAAAAGCACGCATCAAGGAAATTGTTTGGCGTGATTTTGTCTTCTTCGCCTTGGCTGTCACCGGATCCTACCTTATGAGTTACGTCGAGGTTAATGCTTCCAAGGCGGAACTGCGGTCTGGTCATGTCGACGCTACCAAGCAAAAGTGGGATTATTCTACTTTGACGTCTTCCAGTTACTGGTGTAATTGTGGCGCTGTCATTGATACAGGTTATATTTTGACAACTCCTCTTTACAATTTCTTGAAGGAAAACCGTGGCTGGAATGACTTTTTGGCAGCTCTGAACTCGTTGTTCCTCGTTATCCCGGGAATCTACACGGCATGGATTACTTTGTGGAAGGGTGACTACGACTTAATATTCCGGTATTTTGCCACACATTTGTTGCGAAGTTTTTGTGGTTGGTTCACCTACTTGCCTCCGGACCCATCTTATCTACCCAGCAATTACGATTTTCCCGATATTTGGCAGTGCTTTTTCGTCAAGGACTGTAGTCAAGCTGAAGCTCCCGAAGCTCTTCCCTTTGTCAGTTTCTTTTCTGGACACTGCTCGACTCTGATTTGCACGGCGAATCACATGTATGTGCACGGATACAAAAGATTGGGAATTGTGGTTCACGTCATGAATGCTCTTCAAATTATTCGATTCTTGGCCACGCGAGGGCATTACTCTATTGATATCATTATCGCTTGGTTTGTCGCTGTCTATGTCAGCAATCCTGCTGGAAGACTTGGGCGGTACTATTCCAAGGGTGCCAAATTGGAAGAAATCATGCCCGCGATGAATGCCCAAGTAGCATTCGAAAAAATTACAGGTATTTCAGACAACATGGTAGAACGCAGGATATCCAAATTCATTACAAGAGAAGACCTAAAAAAACTTCTTCAGGAGATCATAGAAGACGATGGTGTTACAGACCAAATAATGCTTGAATCTTCCTCCGAAACTACCGCAACTTTATTGGCTAAGGAATTAGAAAAGATGAACGCTGAAAAGAAGAAGGCAAAAATTAAATAATAGTTCAGTTGCGTTTATCTCTCTTGGCTGCAGCGTGATAAACTATAGGAATGTATCTATAAAACGTTCTTATGAAGCGGTGTATCATTAAGAGCGTGCATTAGATTACTTGGTAGGATCTGAAAAAAAGTCTAGTGTTGCTTGAGTGGTCTTATTGCAGGTTGCTTGCCGCTGTTTTTCTCTCCCTTGAATTAGATTCAAGTGACAAGAAAGTGGGCCACACTGAAAAGGCGCAGAAGATGGGATTTCTGTCTAACTGTTTATGGCTTATCGTGATTCAAAAGCCGGGTCATAGCTACCACTTGTCGTCGCAAGCGATATATTTCTTGCCTTAACTGGTGTACATCTGCTCCAGAACAATAGGGCAAATCCTCCTCCTTGCCACTCATTTCGTTTTTTAGATCTTCGTTATCGTTGCTGCCATCCCTCTCAACTATATAATCCCCCAAGAGTGGGGATTGTCTGCGCCATTGAAAATTTCCTTCGAAGGGTTCGTTGTCTCTGAAGCGGGGCCCATATGGTTCTGATAACGATCTATGCTCATCAGAGCCACATCCTCGTTCATAGCCAGAAAGGATGTTACCTCCAAGGCAATCATCTTTTGTTTATTACTTTGTTTTCCGTCCACATTGATGATTTCCATTATGGCAAATGCAATGACAGAGCGGAACTCTTCATTTATAAAATGGCCCCCCTTGAGATATTCCATGTGACTCATATCGGTTGGATTCGATTGCACTGCATCAATGACTGTTTGTAGTGATGTTTCGTCCAAAGGGGCTTTATAAATCAATTCATATTCATCGCTGATAGCTTTTTTCGTAATTTTGGAGGGACCCTCGTCCATCGCAAATCTAATATGCACTAAAGCATGAAGGAAAATCTCTCTTAAATGGATTTCCCACATGTCGCCCACCTAATAGGCTAATGCAAAATGTGAAATCTCTGAACGTGCATTCTTCTTTCCGTTGACTCTAGGATCAATCTTGGCATCGTCATTGCCCGACTTCAAAGGCTCAAAGACATGAAATCGATATGAGTCAACCAGGCCTTTACATAATTCCAAGCCTCGAACAGAATTACCCTGTCTATTGAGTCAAGGCGAGAACGTTGCAAATCCAAACAGATTAGGAACAATCACCATCAATGCACCACTTACGCCACTCTTCGCCGGCTTTCCAACCTCGACAGCGAACCTTCCAGCCTGATTGTACATGCCACAAGTCAATGTTTCCGCCAAAACGTGCCGAACCACCTCGAAACTTCTTTGTGAGTTATGGGATAGACCCCTCCATTGGCAAACGTCGGTTGGCATTTCAATTGAACAGCAACTTAGATACACATCACGCATTTTGTGAATATCAACATCTCTAGGCAACCCTCGACGGTCTTTGATATTATAAGCAATGGAAAAATTGTTCTAGGCGGTTTTCTTTTCAGATTCGTAGGTTTCTTGGGAAAAATCAATTGCCAAGTCACACTCACTTAAGTTGTACAGTACCAAACTTCTCATAGCTTGTCCACGTATTCTAGCCAGGTAGATTTTGGAACCCTGGAGGCGTACAAACCCGCTGCCACGATGGCTCCCGAATCGACGCTGGCATTAAAGGGCGTTTGCGTCTCCACATCCATGTCTTGTGTGTCGAAGTGTCTTCCTGCTGGTTCGACTCCAATCCATTTGTCCACTTCTTCTTCTCCTTCGTGTTGCAAACATAATCCATACGTTCCAGGCTTGCTGACACTCTGAATTGAGAATGGGATCTCTGAATCCCCGATCGAAAATCTTTATCCGTCAATGCTGCAGATCGAGAGTTGAGAGTCCCCATATTTTGGAGTGATTGGCATCTCTAAAAATAGGAATGCACTGCGCATTTTCTCCGCTTTCGATGTGCTTGATCTTCTCGAAAAGATGGGTGATATCTGCTCCAAAAGAGCTCCAATCAGGAATGACCAATTTCTTGCTAAAGGCGGCTAGAAACAGAATGGCTCGAGGGCAAATGAACCTCGTGAAGGTGTCACCAACCAAATGACACTCTCTTATCACTGTCACGGTCTTGTCTTCGCTACCAGCTATCATGACTGCCGATTCTTGAGATTTCTTAAATCTCGCATCACGCCAAAACAGAATTCCTTCTTCCTCTAGTGCATCAATAATGTTGCCGATCGTCATGCACCCAGAGGCACACAAATTCCCCTTTCATGGATCAAGTGATAGTAAAATCTCGCGGAGAGTTGAAGAATTATGATCACCGGCAGTATTTATTCGTGCATGATTACTCATTAGCTGGAAATTGTACAAGATGTTGTGGGGGAGACTGGTTGTTTTAGGTTTGCATTGACGCTGCTATTGGTCTATTGGTGCTATTCCAATACATGATGACATACGCCATCTGTGTGAAACCTGAAAACATCAAAAAAAATTAAATAGAAATACCACCGACCATAATCTTTTTTGTCAAAACATGACGTGGAAGGCGTGACTTAATGGCGCACTAGCAAAAAGGGATTGCCTGGAATTATTACTACTCGTAATATTCAGAACATGAGTCTTCATGAAAATCAAGTGATGCAGTCCTCAATAATTGATTGGCAAGCTGGGTTTGGCTCCTGCAGATATTTGCAAGGCGAGAAATACAGCTTTGTTATTGTTTTGGGGTTTAATAGAAGTGCAGCAAGGTACAACTTAATTCAGGGGCTGGTAATGATACAGGCTTGGAGCTCCGCCAGTGTGCAAAAACAGAATGTCAGAACCCTTTTCAAATGATCCTGTGCGCGCCATGTCAATCAAGCCTGCTGCCGCTTTTCCGGAATATACTGGATCAAGCAGAATACCCTCGGTTCGTGCAAACAATGTCACAGCTTCTTTCATACCATCGGTAGGGAGACTATACCCTTCGCCGACGTACTCGTCCTTGACATAAACGGAATCTTCCTTTAGTTTGACACTATCATCGCCAATGACACGATTTAAGGTTTTCTCCGCCAAGTCACGGATATGTTTTTCTTGAAAGGCTTTGGGCTGTCGTGTACTGATCCCAATCACTTTCGTGGGGTGGCGCAATGCCGCCATTCCCGCCACAATTCCCGCATGGGTCCCACCGCTGCCGGATGCAGTCACAAATGCATCAAATTCTGGGAGCTGTTCCGTGAATTGTTGGTGCTGCGACCGAATTGTGCGTTGAGTAGTGTCGAAGGTTGCAGAGCGAACAAAGAATTTTCGGTCGGAGTGATTGCATCGAAAATTAGAGTCGTTCCGGGGCAACAAACTGGTGAGTACGAGAAAATAAATCATGGAGTGTTCGACTCATTTTTGTCACGCACAATACAGGTTCCATTCAAAACTATTTTTAGCATACCTGAATTTCTTGTGCACAGGCTGCATATCCAGTTGCTCCAATAGCATTGCTCGCACCACCAGGGATGATGTAGACCTTCCTACCATTGGCACGCATCTCTTCCGCCAGCATTTCCATACCATCATTGGCTTTGCCCAAGCCACAAGACACAATTTTCTCTGCGCCGAGCAATCGAAAGAGATAGTTGTTGCCACTCGCGTCTTCGTTGTAGCTACCCGGGACGCGTTCCTCGATGACCAGGGCACAGTTTAACCCTTCCTTGACGCAGGCGCTCAACGTCAATCGACAATGATTGGATTGTACAGCTCCGCAGGTAATGATGGTATCCGCTCCTCGGGCAAGAGCGTCAGCCATCACGAACTCCAGTTTTCGTGTCTTGTTCCCCCCACCCGTTAATCCAAGCATGTCATCGCGTTTGATCCACAGGTTAACATCGGCTTTCAATACATCCGAGAGCCTGTACATGGGCTCGATCGGTGTCGCATTGGGTGTGTAAATTCTGCGAGGAAATTGAGAAAGATGCATGGCTGTTATTCGAAGTAAATGAATGTGCAGAGGAAGGGGCAAATAGATAAACTGACTACGTAGTATTAAGCATGCTGGTGATAGCAAACATACACCATAGCGGCAACCATCGCTGTTTGGTTGTTATTACCTGTAATAAGAAAATACTTGCACCAAGGAAGGAAAAGATACCACGGAATGTAAAAGATACCATTGGAGTCATGAATATGCGGGACAGCCCGCGCTGACACAAGATTGCTCGTACCAGTTACTGTATTTCGTATAGGTCTAGTCTACCATACCTCGAAATGATTTTCGGATCGGTAGAAGGTCAACACGTGCGAAAAGCGCGCAAAAAGTTGCACTGCTCTTCAGTTGCTCGCCGTGTTGCTACTAGTAGTAGGCGCAAATATTTTGGAGGAATGAAAAGATCCATCATCTGCTTGTGTACAGGTGTTTTTTGTTGTGAACTTTCTCGAATGTTCTAACCGGCAGAGCAAACAGGCTTCTTCTTTTTGTAGATGCTGTCTAAGCCTAGCCAAGAAATCTTCAAATCCTGCATCTAGCTGGATAATAGTACTTTGGAGTAGACTAGCTGTAGGAGTAGCTACTACTCCGTATTACCGTACAGCAGTATTAATTTTTCCAAGAAATTGTGACCTCCAGACGAAAACTTCTTGACAAAAAAATAAAGCAGGATTCCGAAGTTTAATAGGTGCGATGACGTCATATTCTTCTTGGCGCCAGAATTTCGGTCGTGTGATTTTATGACTCAAATGGCTCACATCATCATCATCATCGGCATGTGATTCGGAAACTTGCGATCGATCAATCACAGGAGCGACATTTGTTTTCTGACATAATAATCAGCCAGTGTTGACACTTTCATCAGCAGAGCTCTTGGAGTATCTCATGTCTCCATGTCGATTGTAGAAGAGTTTTACTTTTCTCGAAACATTTAACTACGTCTAACTTAAACACAAAAGAAGAGGTCAACAGCCTCCACTAGACTACCCCCCACAAAACATTGTCACCGCTATACTGCAACAATATTATTGAAGAAGAAGAAAAAATGAACATGCCAATGAGACCGCGTCGGTTTCTATTGCTTTCACTGACAGTTTTAATCTCAACAACAAATTCCTTTGTTCCGCACAGTTCGTTCACCAGTAAGAACTTACTGGATATTACCAGAGAATTTGATGTTCGATTGAGGTTATCAGGCGCTACCCTCATCAAGTCGACGCTTTCCGACCACAATCATATAAGTGTGGAAAGCTCCCCCTTTCCCGAGACTCGCTACGAGGAAGACGACGACGATGGCGACGACCACTGTCTGGAACTGGATCCCATTGGACAGTTGCGACTGTCCAATCAATCTGATATTCTGATGCAAGGATTGGATCCCAAGGTGAGGTCCTTCAGTCGACCCGCCAACGGTGATACCCATGCCTTATTTTTGCATACCCTGCATCGCGAACGAAAACCAGCACACGAAACATCGTTGGGAAGCTTGATATCATGTCGCCGACTTTTGGCATGTGCTCGTAAGTAAACAGATACGAATGGGACCATGGCTTCGTTGTCGTCCAAACGATTAAACTTTGCAGTACTAAAAAATCCCTGTTCAATTCAATTCAATCCAATTCCAATCCAATCCAATCCAATCCAATTCAATCCAATTTAGGTCAAAACCGCTATTGGATGGGTCCTAAAACTGGTTCGAGCGCCAAAGATATTCCGTTTGATACTCAATTTCTCCTTATCGAAATTGAAGAGGATCAGCAGTACGCTCTCATGCTACCATTGGTTGACAATGGCTTCCGTGCGAGTCTCAGTCACGGCGAAAAAGATTCCGATGGAAATACCAGGATTGAGGTTGTTTGCTCCGCAGAAAGTGGCGATGCAGCAGTGACAACAACGGGAATGCGAGCTCTCTACGTCGCCGTTGGTAGCGACCCCTTCAAACTGGTAAAGGAAGGACTGGCCAATGTTGCCGAAGCTACGGGAACATTTGATGTTCTAGACAACAAGCAGATTCCAGCGAGTGTCAACGATTTTGGCTGGTGTACGTGGGATGCCTTTTATTCTAAAGTTGATCCAGAGGGTATTTTGGAAGGAGTTCAATCGCTCCGAGAGGCAGGCGTACCACCACGCAAAGTCATTATCGACGATGGCTGGCAAGTAGTAAATCCCATGCCGGCTGCTTGGATGGAGGGAACCCACCCAGACAAGCCCAAGGGTTTAGGTGCACTGGTGAATGCCATGGTAGAGGCAATTACAAATCCCTTCATATCGACACTTACCTCCTGGTACGACAATGTTGTGCGTATAGCACCCCATGGGTCTTTACCAAACAAGATTTGGTCTGTTCTTGCCAAGACGGTGCTGAAAGGTGCCCTTTGGAGCTTTTTTGACACACAAACCGATTTTAACAGACAACTAGATGCATTTGAAGCCAACCACAAATTCGAATCCGATACACCGGGAGAAGAAAGGACTCTAAAGGAACTGGTTTCGGACCTTAAGGAAAGGCATGACGTCAAGTCAGTTTACTGCTGGCATGCGCTTCATGGTTACTGGAGAGGCGTCTCGGAAGAACTTGGTAAAAAGTACGCAATCAAGGTCCACAACACCTTTTCAAAACCAGCGAAAAGTCTCATGAAGCTTGAACCACAGTCTGCCTGGGATCCAGTCAGTCTTTGGGGTGTCGGCATCATGACCAGCAAGGAGGACCTCGATAAATTCTACTCTCATTTACATGCCCCACTAGTCGAAGCTGGAATTGACGGAGTCAAAGTAGACGTCCAATCTGGCGTTTCCTCTGCTGGAGGAGGTGTGGGTGGTGGTCCGCACCTTTCGGAAATGTACATGAAAGCCATGGAAGCGTCAGCGTCCAAGTGCTTCCCTTCCCAAAACGGAGGAGTCAATGTCATTAATTGTATGTGCCACTCTACTGAAAATATTTACAGACATAAACTTACATCTGTGGCGCGAGCGTCAGAGGACTTTTTCCCGGACAGACCCGAGTCTCATACTGCCCACCTCGTGAATGTTGGATACAACTCTTTGTTCCTGGGAGAGATCTGTTTGCCGGATTGGGACATGTTCCACTCTCTACATGAATCAGCGGCGTTACATGCAGCTGCTCGAGCCATTGGTGGTTGCCCTGTTTACGTGTCCGATGAACCAGGGAAACACGACCCTCAGCTTCTCCGTAGACTCGTTATGCCGGATGGAAGCATCTTGCGGGCGCAGCAACCAGGCAGGCCTACGAGAGACTGTCTCTTTGCCGATGTTACTAATGACAAGGAGACGGCCTTGAAAATTTGGAACGTCAACGCGGGCGGAGGAGTTGTCGGAGCATTCAATGTTCAAGGGGTGGCTTGGAACTTTGACACACACGAAAATGAAATATTGGAGGCAGCGCCAGAGAACATAACGACAAAAGTCAAGCCATATGATATCGAACATCTTCGAGGTACAGCAGGACCTTTTGTCGCCTGGCGTTATCGAGACGAAAGACTTGAATTTTTGGAAGGAGGACACTCCTCCATGGAAACAACTCTCCCACATTGCGAGTGGGAGCTCTTCACCATCGCCCCGATTCAAATCAAACATCATCTCATGTGGGCGCCAATTGGATTGCAAGACAAAATGAACTCGGGCGGCGCTATTGTTTCGACTGGAACACTAGAGGAAGATGCCAACGGAAGAATACTGACCAAATTTCAAAGTCGAGGCCCTGGGACTTTCGTCGCCTTTACGAATACCGCTCCAGCACGCGTGTTAATCGGCGAGCTGAACTTGCCATTCGAGCACGACGACGATACCGGTGAACTGACGTTTGAGCTTCCTTCAGAGTCGTCGGAAGGCACGCCCCACAACATATCTGTGGAGTGGTAAGATGAGTAATGGTCGAGAGGTACTTGGAGAGGATGAATAACCGTCCGCCGATTGAAAAGTGAGGATAGAAGGCACATGTACAATATAGATCGCCCTGCTACTATTAAGATTATTGGTTTCGTCAATTTTAACCTTAAGCTTTAGCCATTCTTTGAACGAGTGCTGTCGAAACAATGACGAATATATACAGTTGACGAGTAATAGGTCAGTAAAGGGCTTCTCGCAAGACTAGTAGCAAGCTAATACAATATATTTATATTTAGAGCATATTTATTTGGCGATGACCAAAAAAGAAAAGTCCTCCCTATGCAACCGAGTGAATCATAGTGTTGTCAGTACCTTTCATTGCAAGCCATTTGATAGCCCATTCGCAGTCTCTCGTGTCTCTGACTTTTTCATTATCCTCTACTAGCATGCCGAATTAGTCTACTACCAGCAGCTGCTAGTAGTAGATAGCTAATGCCAGGTACTCCCTCAGCGGGAGTACTACTACCGTACTCCTGGTGGTAGAGAATAGCCAGTAGTTGTTGTAGTACCGCTTGTTAGCTACTACCTGGTAGTACTCCACTCCACCTCCTTATTACTCTCCTCCTTACTACCGTACTACCGTAATACTACTAGACCCTAGTCTAGTAGTCTAGTAGTATTATCGTACCGGTACCAGGTAGGGAGGAGGAGTACCTGGTACTCTACTATTAGTAGTAGTGCTACAAATAGCTAGTACTACTAAACTACTACTACTAGTACTACCAGTAGTAGTACTACTGTACCTGGTACTGTACCAGGGTAGTAGAACTTTCGACAGAACTTTCAATCACGGTTTCCATGGATGGAATAAGAAAGAATTAACGGAACTGGCAACTAAAGAATGCCCTTTCTGTATCGAATCTCATTTAAACAAGTACACTATCGTAGTAGTAGTAGAAGATTAACATCCTTGTACCAGTAGACTTGTTAGAACTACTTAAGGTCTGATGTATGGTACCGTACGAACCAAAATGTCCAGTCTACTACCAGGTTTACTACCAGAAAAATTAAAGATTTTGGTCCAAGATTGCTGAGGAGTAGAAACTGAAATCCAATACT
>Ga0100392_1004946_pt1 | contig 11822 bp, 5 predicted proteins | sample CryGeymeta201516_FD_81548 | JGI IMG/M metagenome (GOLD analysis project Ga0100392, IMG submission 81548) | Groundwater microbial communities from Crystal Geyser aquifers in Utah, USA - Crystal Geyser metaG 2015-16 | ecosystem: Environmental > Aquatic > Deep subsurface > Groundwater | place: USA... | reverse complement strand
TAGTAGTAGACTACTCCTACTAGTTAGTAGTAGTAGCAAAAAGTGACTCGCAAACCAGCAACCGATATTTTACATATCAAATAAACTAAAACTCTGCATCAAGATTCTATTGATATTTGCTGTAATATAGTTACTTCCAAGGGAAGCGAGGACAAAGAAATCTGTCCTCCTTATCGTTTTGCGCTAATATCTTTCCAATTTTTTCACCACCGCTGTGACTCGCACCAGACACCAGATTTTGACAGATTTCAGCATGACGCGACGGTCGGTCTGCTACGGTTTGCTGATGCCCCTGCTGATTCTGCTAGCCGGCTGTGAACGAGTTCAAGGGAGACATACTCGGGAGGCACCGAGAACATCGGCTGTCCGAGCCGATTCTATCGATCGCGGACCACAAAATCACAACAGCAGAGTGCTCTTAGAAGATGCCGAGCTGGTCCGCATCCGGTTTGATTATTTCTACTTCGACGACGTCGACTTTTCCAAGTTGGCTGCGCCCACGAAAGAAGTATATCAGGGATTGGCCTGTCAAACGGATGCCTTTCTGACCAGGCTACTTGAGGATCGCCTACGAACTCCCCTGAGATTGTACTTGGGAATCTTGGAGTGGTCTTACGATCCCTCGGCAGATCGTCCTCTTTCGATCTCCTTTCAGACCGAGGCCTTTTATGATAATAGCTTCGTTTTCGATCGACGAGTCAAGGCGGTGGAACTTATCGAGGCAATCCGAGCAGCTTCCTTTACGGACTATATAACAAACTACGTATGGCAGACCTATCCGCTGTTGGGAGAGACAGCTGATGTAGTGCGCAATGTTAATCGATTGAGCTTTGTGGCCGAAACTGTTTTTGTTCCCCTCGAAATCATCAATAGAGGTGTCATATATGACACTCAAACGTGTGGTGCATCTTCCAAGGTTGATACTGCCTGGTATTTGGGTTTTTTCAGTGGATCCTTGCAAAGCCTTCTGCCGGAGGAACTGCCCCAAGAAGCTGACAAACAGGCATTGGCTTGCCAAATTAAGTCGTTCATGGAACAATATGTAACAAAGGAAATCTATGGGGCTGACGTGACGATCAATCTGCACAATCTTGGCTACATTTACAATGAGGCAGCAGAATACCAGATCATTTTGAGGTGTGATATGCGTGGCTACAGGTTACATGCGAATGGGGACAAGAAGTTTATATCGTCACAAGAGATATCAAATTGGATTAAGACAGCTGACTTGATTAGCTTTATCCTGGAGTACGTTCACAAGACTCAAACTGAGGAACAATTTGCAACAGGCGAAAATAGTATCTGGCTAGATGTACAAAAGGTCGACGTCCAATCGATCACGCGAGATGTAAGTCCAGGCCAAGAGTTGGATGCGGAGTTAGCTTTGACAAACCCAGCGGCGTGGACGTCAGAGAGCTGCTTTAATTCCAAGCCAACAATGACACCCACTATGTTTACTCCCATTCCAGAAACATCACTTGCGCCGATCGGTGGAACGATAGCTCCGACTAAACAGCTCCAATTGACGGAATCTCTGTCGCCGACGTTGGTGACACAGAATGCTTCCGGGGCATCGCAAGTTGTTTCAAACGACACAATTACCGCAGGGCCTTTGGTGAATGTCTTTGCTGACGAGGCTGCTGAAAACGAGTTTTTGGGTTACTGTCGGCTGGCGCTCTATGCCGCCGATGACGACGAGAACAAGAGACTAAACTATTCCGAATATATTGATTTACTCAATTCGGTAGGGGAGAAACCCTACGAGGGATATCCATTTCCCGCCTTGCCAGAGGTACTTCGTTTCAATTATGATACTTGGACCTCTTCTGCTAGCGGTCAAATTGAAATGGAATTGGAATTGCTGCACAGTGAAAATGCCAGTTTGGTTGCACAAGGAATCGGCTTCGAAGCTAACAGTGACATGACAGCGCCCGAATTGCAACAAGCGCGGCGAGATGCCATTTGTTTGACAACTGAGGTCGCCTTAGCCACAGCCAACATAGACACAAACCTTCCCCAACCAGTCAGGCTCACCATAGAAACTACATTCCTGGCTGTGAATGAAATCGGCTTCTCTTCCGTAGAAAAATTTTGGATCGATGAGGCAGACAACCTACGATCAGCATTTGTTGCCTTTGTGGCTGATTATGTTTTGTCCAATATTGAAAAAGAAATGCAATCGGCCGAAAGGAACAAACGACAATTACTGCGACGGCAAAAGCAAGATCCAAAAAACTCTACGGCAAGCTTTAGCGACCTATACTGGATCTTATTCGAGACGACTGACTTGTTTCAAGTAAAGTTTTTACCTTGTCCCCTCGAGTTGACGTCCAACTCGAGTTGCATGTCTGCTGCAGCAAAATATGACATTTTTGTCTTGACGCACAATATTTCGGATTCTCTCAATTCCGATGCCATTATATCAGCGGCTCACAATGTAACCACTGAGGGGATTGCTAGCGGGGATCTACAAAAGTCCTTAGAGCTTATCGAGCCTTTGACAATTTGGACGATAGGTGTCATGCCAGCTGCCCAGGAAAAGCTAAGACTAACCTCTTCTCCTATTCTTCCATCGCAGACAATGCGTCCCGCAAGTGTGGCGCCGAGCTCTGGTAAAGATACAGTGATAGGGGATGACGACGCATTCCTTCGAGGAGTGGATGGCCAGTTATTCTCAAAGAATCAATGCGGGGGTGACTTGGGATTAGCAGCTTTGGAGTTCATGAGGACGAGCTGTGATTCCTGGGCAGGTCGACATGTGTGGACAGTTACAGCCCTCGCTTTCTTGGCTCTGGTTCTTTTTTGTTTGTTCCTCCCTGTATTTATTTATGGCGGGTACCCATGTTGTACCAAAAAGGCCGACAAAATAACTTCCGGAGCAACTCGATGCACAGTCTCTGCTGATCAAACGGGTGATCAGCCTAAACGCAGAGGTAGAAGGCCCAGAACCAAGCGCCAAGACTCTGGTTTGTCTTCAATATCGTCTGCCTTTTCCGAAATGATGGACCAGCGAGCGAGAAGGAACAGGAGAGCCAGGTTGCAACGCCAGAATTCAGGGCATTCTGGAATTTCTTCGATTTCATCGGATTTTTCTGGGCTTGAAGGCAGTGGGAGGAGAAAACCGCGAAGAGGTCGCCGCCGGGGTATTAATCATCAAAACTCTGGGCTTTCAGAACTTTCTGATGGTTTCTACGACGAATCTGTGGAACGTAAAGAAAAGAAAAGGAGAGTCGGGGATTTCGTCGGCAAAAGTGGAAAAGCTGGCCATGAAAACGAGTTTGGGGCTGATGGCTCGGAACCTTGGTTCTATCCGCAGCCCGATCAAAATCGTGCTGTAAATTCCAGAATTTTCACCCAACAAAGTTGTGGATCATTCAACGGCTCCGTTGAATCTGTTCCCATGACAATTTTCTGCGAAGAAGTTAGAAGTCATGATAGCAGCTTGAGGGCGGGGCAGTCCTTTGACTCGGGGGTCTCAGAACAGGTCGATTTTCAGTCAACGGACGGCTACGTAGGCGAAGCTACTGCGCCTCCGAGAAGGAGTAGAAAGCCCGCCACGAAGAAAAACGATTACGATTCGTCTTACTCGGGGGTTTCGGGGGAGAAATCTAGCTTGTATTGATCCTACCTGAAAAATTGCCTGTCCTAATATGGCGGTGTAGTTGTTGAGTAGCAGGGAAATTTTCCCATTACACTGTTTTTACTTTTATTTGACGATAGATAGAGTGTAGAGCCCGCGTGCTAGATTTCATCAAACTGCCTTCTATCTAGTCGACGAAAGCGACTCTACGAGAATGCAGTGTAATAGGTGACCGAGGATACGACCGTTACCCCAAAGGCAGCCAGCGCAAATTGCACCGTCTCTCCACCAATCAGCGGATCCCCACTTTGTCGCGCCAGAGCTACAGCAATAGTGGGTGGCATTATAAAGGCCAATGTACCTTGTGCAACACCACCGACCAAATTCGCAACTGCTCCAAATCCACCGATTTGAGCAAGACCCAAGCAGGCTCCAATGGCGGTCGTCACAATAGCGGTCCGACCAGGAGCCAATGCGGCATCGCTCTCGGGGGTGTCATTTTCGCCAGGACCCAAAATGGCATTTTCCAAAATCTGACGCCCCCCTGCAAAGACAATTGGAAAGGTGAAAAGTAAATCCACGCACAAAAGTAATTTGAGTGCCGAGAGATAGGGCCCATTGTTCAAATTTCCCAGTACGAGGTCTTGTGTGTCAGCACCGTAAAATCCCAGACACAAAATTGCAAACACCACATTGACCAACCATACGCCAGATACCGCAGCGTTGACAGCACCGCCGTATTCTTCCCTGGGCTTTTCCATACTGTTGAGAATGGGGAAAGTCAAAAAGTTAACGCAGAAGAGATATGCAATGGTCCCAAAAGAACCTCCAAAGGCAGCTGAAAAGGATTCGGGCCACATGGGTAGGTCCAATACCGCCTCGACTGCCACAGAAATGCCACCACCAGGATTAACGAAAATTCCTGACGCCAATGTTACAACAATGCCTCCTAAAACAGCTACTACGCCCAAAAGGCTGGTGAACGCAAAAATACCATAGGACCTCAGAAGAGACAGCGGCAAGAGCACCAGTGCCGTCCCGGCTTCCCAACTTGAAGCTGAGACGTCTGGGAGCAAGAGCCTGACCACGTTTTGGCTGGTTACATCACATGACAGAGATTCCAAAGTTTGGCCAATGAATACCAAGTATGTGCTGCAGACGCCAATCGAAGCACTCAATGTCAGAGCAAACACCAGTTGGGCCGCTTTGGGTCCCAGGGCTTCCTCGGCTAACTCCACGTACGACACCACCGGTTTCATGGCGTTGCGAGATGCCAAAGCAGTGGACCGAGCCAGGCTCTTCATAGTATAGGCAGCTAGTGCTCCGCACAGAGTAATCGCCACAGTGCCACCGAGCACACCTTCCTCCAAAAATACGTGCGGCAACGCAAAGCTGCCGGCGCCACAGATGCACTTGGCGAGATTGGTTGCCGCAGAAAGCTGTGATTGGGTACCTCGGCATTCGTGTGGAAGTGTGTCGAGAGATTGGAGGGGGTCGACATCACAGAACTCGTCTTCTTCGGTTAGGTTTGTTTCTGTGACGGTGGCAGCTGGTTCGACCGAGAGTGGTGCATATTTGACAGGATGACGACGGGCAAAGCCTCCGTCATTAAGGACTCGTCTCATGCTGATTGTTTTAATGGATACACAGTTACTTGTAGTCGTGAAGGCTTCAGTCGGTATGATGCTCAGTGTAAGGAGTGATAGGACTGGTACACGTGAATTCCATCTCATACTGTTCCGTACGTATTCTGTCGGCACAGCTGATGAGCCTGTCAGACGCGCAGATGCCACAAGTCCAGAAGCGTGTTAATCAAACAGTGGTACAGGAGCGGATAGAACACTCTAATAAGCCGTCCACTATCAAAATAATTGAATTCCTCAAGCCAGTTGCAGTATTGCAGTACATTATTACTTCTTGTTTTCTCAAAGAGTTCGACTACGACTACTATTGCTTGAGTAGAGTAGTACTCTCGTAGGTCGTAGGTAGCAGCATGATGCACAAAGCATGATGAAAAAACGCAGATTTTGTTCTCCCCAAATTATTGCTCTGTCGCTGACGTCATCTGTAGCGACTCAGTGAATCCTGACTAGACGCGAAGTCCCTCGTGTTCTAGTAGAGTACCAGGGTACTGCTGTTTTTAGGTCTGGTGGTTATCATTGCAAGAAAAACAAAAAAAGTACAGTATGGATTAATTTTAATTTTTTGTGTTTCCATACGCGGACATTAATAGGAACATTTCCCAATGGATACTCGTCAAAGGACCCACGACACTTTCATGAGAAATTCTCAAATGACGTAGCAATGCGACAATTTAAAATGGCTTGCTTGCTTCATTCCTTAGAATTGCCCAGATACCTTTCAGGATAAGCTGCACTTCGTGATCCTCTTAAATTCTTGCTAGTCGCTTCAGACGTTTACAGCTGGAATGATATACTTAAGGTTAGCCATTTCGTTAATGAATGAAAAAACCCAGATGCGAATTCATCTGGTTGCTACCTGGTAGGTGGTCGCTTGCTTTTATTTTTAAGAAAGCCGGATTGTTGTAGAGGAAGCACTTATCCGAAACTAATTTTCATGTCAGGGAACTGCACTGGTAGAGATAGGGTCCCATGCCGTATCTAGCGTTGGAAATGCATTTTACAACTAATACTTTCGTCGACGTATGAAGTATGACTAGAAATGAGATCGTAGAATGAGTGCTACAGTCTAGAGCGGGGCATACAGGCACTAAGTCCATACACCAAGTACAATCGTAGCTAGTTATTCTAAGTAGTAGTAAAGGACTCTATCTTTGTATACTTTATAAAACGAACAGGAGTTACAACAAATAATACAGCGGCAGTAGAGTGCTTGACAGAAGTGGTGGGAATGATACCTTTTTAGGAGTGATTGTTTTATTCGCGAGAGGGTCGTCATCATTGTTCTAAATTTAAGACATCACTGATCATTCAAAAGAGGTACAACAGCAACTCACAAATTTTTCAATGGTCGTACCGAAGTGGTGGACTGCCCCAACCAAGTCTCGCCAAAGTGCTGGATATGAATGACAACGGCAAGAATGCAAGCGCACCGCCGGACGGCGATGTCGTCCTCGACAGGGAATCCACGTTGATTCTTGAACAATTGCAAGGGGCACTTGACGATGTAGAATTGGAGCACAGCAACAGCGATGTCTCCCGAAAGAACGATCATATGATTGAGTGCGACAATAACAGTGACGATGATGAAGGAGATCCTGCTTCAGGGGAAACCGAATTGGCATTTTTAATGGATAGTTTGGTGGCTGAACTTCAAGCAGATTTACATGAGCAAGTGCTGCACAGTTACACCCAGAAAAAGGAGCTGAACGAAGAGGAGATCGCTCATGTCGATGGGGCAGAACACCTCACTATTCCTACACAATATAGTACGAGCCAAATAGCAATGCACAATGTTATAGATGAAATGGACTCATTTTCAAAAAAAGCTCTGCAAAAAATAGATTGCACCTGCTCTGTTGAGCCTGCATTTGCTAAGGATGCAAATGTACCAATCAATCCGGTCTGGATAACACCGAACAAAGAAGGAGATCCCGACTACGTACCTGTATCAGATCATTCAAAAGCAGGGGCTCCTCTAGATCCTACCAAAAAGGAATTGCTTCGACGTTTGCTCCATTATATTGATACTCGTGGTGGCGAGACCAAACCCATTCGAGCCAAACTACTACAGTATCAGCACGAACAACGACAAAGTCCACTGAGGTCGTCCAAAGATGCAGCTACCAATAAAAATAGTATGGGAGCTCCTGCTATAGCTCAAATAAGGGAGGATCGCGTTTTTCAAGAAGTCCCTGATCTGCTAAGTAGCCCGACAGATGTTCAATTTGAATCGCTGGACCTTGCCACTGCGGAAGATGCTGACTACGTCGTCGTTCAAGATTTCTCTACAAACATCTCAAGGATCCAACCCAAGAAAAACCAGTCCAGACGACAGCATAAAAGTTCAACGAAACAAAATCTACAACCTCAACCACAAAAACCCAACAAATCTCCTCGTTCAAATTCATCTAAACGAAGAACGAGGAAGCACAAGCAAAAATGGCAACCTTCATTGATGGACCGGAAGGATTCCAACAGCAGTAGCCAATTTATCAGCAAGAACACAAGTTGGACAAGTCGTGGTACGAAGGAGACAGAAAGTGACGCTACTTCCTTGATATTACCTTCCACGCCATATGTTGAATTGGGAGGGATAGGAGATGACACCATTCGTCGAATTGCGAATGGTGAAACGTGGCGGAAAATATGCCAAATTGTGTTTCGCTCACCAAAGCAGCGATGATAGCGAGCTTTTCCGTCGATAGCATTTGAAAAAATGTGCAAGATGCACATTCATAGCTGATCTTTTAAAGTCAGCCCTGTGCAGGCACACTTTCTCTTTGAAGACTGATCACCAGTTGGCCGAGAAATAATCTGGCTCCACTTGAGCGATTTTGTGCCCAATCGCAGTTGGCCGATCAGCTATCAAACCTACCTATAGGCGTGAGTTCAATCGATTTGTGGCTCATGAAATCAGAGCAAGCGTGAAGGCTTGAAAGAAGTATTATGTTGACTCGGAGTACTGCACATATCTCGCAATAGATGGGTGGTTCGCAATCTGTTCATTATTTTGATTTTAATCAAAAAAATGACAAAAAGAACATTTTCTGATTTATTTATTTTGGCCCTATCCCTATCGCACATCCAAATTTCGGCACGGTACTCACTCCGTCCAGTAAAACTCAACGCTTGCAAAATCGCCAAGGCCAACCATGGCATCTTTGTTTTACTTAACTTTTACAAAGAATTGAGAGCACCTTGGAAGAACAGAAACAACGCAGCCAGCACTCGTAGTACGTACAAGCTGCCGGCAGCAAAGGTTGGTAGAGTACATAAAACAACAAAAGACTTTCTCGCATTCAACGAGGCTTAACGTGAAGTTTGCCGACATCGTTAAGATGCCCTCCATCAACACCGAATTAGGGGAGAGGGCTCTCTCGAAGATGCAACACGAGATCGACTGGAAGCCTCTCAAAGAGCGTTGTCTTCGTACGTATCCTGCATGGAGCCCCCGTCAGGTCGACCGTATACTTAGTGAATACCAACGCTTTTTAGCCCTCAAAGTAGCCACACGAGATGTCTACGATACCATTATCCTGGCACCCGTCCTCCTGGATGCCATGTGGCAACAGCATGTCATGAGCACACAAGAATACTACAACGACTGTCAAATGCTATTACAAGCAAACCAAATATTGCATTACAATGCAGATGCTGCGATTAATGTGAAAACCAATGTGAAAGCCAAACGAATGGAACTGACCAAGGCTTCCTTGTGCATGATGTTTTCAAGTATATCTACGCTGTCAGCAGATACCAAGCGCATTTGGGACTTTGGCAGTGAAGGGGACTCCCATCGTGCCAGCAATGCGACTGCTGTTGAAATCGCCTTGTCGTTAATGTCAAATGAAATGCAAGATGATAACGATGACGATCTCTTAACCACGACCGCTCCCTCTCTTGTGGGCGTTGACAATAATGAGTTCGAGACCGAAGGAGAAAACAAGGTGACCCCAAAATTACACGAACAGTTGCGCAGCCGCAAGATATTAAGCCAATCTCCGGAACGCCCAATTGATCACGAGCAACAAGTATACATTTACAGAGCTGGCAGGATTTCCAGAGTACAAGTTTCTTATCCCAGCGAGACTATCTTGAATATCAAATCCAAGATTCAGCGCAAGTGTGGATTAATAGCATCTGAGCAATACCTCGAATGGGAAGGAAGGGAACTGGAGGACAGCCGAACAATTGGCCATTATAAAATACCGGGTGATGCCACGATCACCTTAAGTCGAGTGAAATCACTCCAGCATGATCAGAGTGAATTAATTGATCCTAATATGCTGCAGCCACATAAAAAACAGCAAAAACAAGACATGCTGCTGCCAAAACTCACACAAGACGATGTAGAGACCGAAGCTTCCGTAGACGAACGTGATGATTTAGATCTTCGTGCTCTCCATCACTCATCTCCAAGGCGTTGCAGACCCCGACCGTCTGAGATTGCTCCCAAGTCTCCAAAACCTTCGAGACCACCACGGCAGCAAATGCACGAATATCATCCCAAATTTTTATACAGCCCGTCGAATGCCACAGTAAACTCATTTGTCACGTCTTCCACAGTGGCGCCTGACCATCGTCGTCGCCATCATGCTTTTCTCGATAAAATGCAGATAGAAAAACACCACCGACTTGCCATAAACAACAATGCTGCGACCAATAACCACCGACACCATCCACGTCAAGACTCGTACACCGAAAATCTAGCCTCCGACAGTAGTCGAGATCGTCCCTATCACTCGGCACCAATCCACCAGGTCTACATCAATACTATAATGGGATTTACCATATCTCTCTCTGCGCGGGCCTCGGATACAATTCAAAATCTCAAGCGAATGATTGAGGAACAAGAAGATATTCCTTTTGCCAAGCAGGTTCTAATTCTGGATGGAGTTCCACTCAATGATTCTCAGCAATTGGGCGATTATTTGAACAACAGTAAGGATGCGGCATTGCACATCCTGTTGCGCTTGCAGGCTGGATCGAACTCAATCACCAGTTTTTGTGAGACTTCGTCGTCCCAAGTGGTGGGGAATTCAACCATGGCAATAGCATCACCGACGAAAAGTAAAACAAAAGGCAACAAACTTTTGATGCATGCATCGGGGCGCGGCAGTGTCCCACTGGCTTCCGCAGACAGGGTCCATCGTCCTGCTTGGCGATAGATTGTGAGGCATGCAATGTTTGTCTAAGTATTGTTTGATATTTTGCCTTCATTTTCGTAGTAGGCTATAGCTGGCTGAAATAATTAAGTTCATTGCTATTGTATATCTCTAATGCCTGCTAGCACAACCTTTTATTTCCATGAAGCACAGTATTGCAACTGGTGATTGGGATGAGGAACCGGAAAGATGTTTCGAAACTAATTTACTAGGGCCCCAATAACTACAGCAGACACATGGCTATCTTTGCTACCTTGCTAGTTTCCTACCGTTGCATTAAAGTAGAGTTACACGTGTAGTAGTAGGTATTCTATGAAATTATGAGTAGATAAAGATGGTGGATGAACAATGTAGCTGTTGTTCCTTGTAGCATAAGGTGCCTAGCAGCAATGTTTAATGCTTGAGTGATACCATATTATATACTAGTCTTTCTGTATGCTGAAATTCTCCTTGATCCAGAAAGATGTGTTCTGTTGGGCTCGATGTAAAGTTGATTAGACTGGTGTGTTGTGTCTTGCGGGGCGGCGTGGTTTAGGTAGGCGCAAACTGCATGGGTACTTATAGTTTTCCTATCTTTGTATTTGGCGAGCTTTAGAATTGTGTACACTGAATGCAAAGGAATTTTACTGGCTGCGAATCCTGATGGCTTCGTTCATTCCTCCGACGCACACAACCGGGTTTCCCTTCGTGCGCCGTAGCGACAGCGACAACTCGCATCAAAGATTGATTTGGTCAAGTAAACGTCGCAGAGATCGTTGGCGAACGGCCATGTAATCTTCGAATGCCGGGGGGCTGTTCACCGCTTTTCTCTCTTGTTTCCTCTCCTGTTGTCCAATGAGTGATAGTTGCATGTTGCGATTGGGTTGTGGCTGTTGTTGTTGTGGCGATGATGTGGTCGTAGTGGGGACATTTTTACTGGTAACGAGCCCGAAGGACCTCATCTTATACGCTGCATCAGGAGTGAAAGCAGCTGCAGAAGGACCCGTTAAGAGGACTACGGCGAAAAGGAATAGAGTCGAGATCTGTGAGGTAGAGGAAATAGAGAATAGAGATGACGAGGTAAGAGTTTCGAGTTGAATGTGACGTGCAACTTTATGAACTCTTGGGAACGACTTAATTCTACTATCGGAAAGGCTCTTACTTGAGTTAAACAAGATGAACAAGTCATAATAATATCTATTTTGTGAAACTTTATAATCCGAGAGTTGTAACGTTTCAACACATATTCTTTGACATGTCGAATTCATCGTCGTACTAGAGTAAGATGTGGTGAACAGTGATGGCAGTCGTATGATGATCATTCGCAACACGCAACGTCGTGAGCGACGGTTCGTGTAAAGCCTACCAGTAGCTACTACTGAACTACCCTGGTAGATAATATTATTATTGCGTAAAAAGCTAGTGTGGAGACATAAGAGTAAATATGAATATTAG
>Ga0100392_1004944_pt1 | contig 11828 bp, 15 predicted proteins | sample CryGeymeta201516_FD_81548 | JGI IMG/M metagenome (GOLD analysis project Ga0100392, IMG submission 81548) | Groundwater microbial communities from Crystal Geyser aquifers in Utah, USA - Crystal Geyser metaG 2015-16 | ecosystem: Environmental > Aquatic > Deep subsurface > Groundwater | place: USA... | reverse complement strand
TGAATCCATCCCCGAAGTGTAAAGACCAGGTTGTGCGAACCATTCATCTGGCTGCTTAAACCCTGTTACATTCATCGTATGGCAATACACACACATGTCTGGAGTACGACCCTCATGGCTCTTGAACGACAACCCCCCGCGCTCCTTGTCGAAGAAGTCATGGCAAGTGGTACACGCCTTGACCTGGAATTTAGCATGCAAGTGGGTGCTGAAATTGCTGTCGTCGGCCCAGGCCGAAATACTCCAGGCTAATAATACGACTACCCATATAGTGATCTTCATCTCGCCCTCCTTTTAACTACTTGGTTGATATCTTTCTCTAAAACAAGCGACCATGGTTTTCTTGACAACGTGGAAAGAAGACTGAGCTAACCCGTGCGAATGAAGTGGAGCGTAATGAGCATCGGTGTTGAGCAATTTGTTACACGCTTTCTTACTTGTATTGGGTTGGTATTCGCCCCACTTTAAAATTTTAAGAGACTTTCTGCTTTTGTCATTAAAGAATCTATTCTTTGATTTGCCAATTTTACATAAGCAGGTTCTATATCATATCCGATATAATGCCTTTTGTCTTTCAATGCGGTAAGACATGCCGTGCCACTGCCGCAAAATGGGTCTAAAACAACATCGCCCTTGAAAGTATATAGTTGAATCAATCTGTGTGGTAATTCTTCAGGAAATGGAGCGGGATGCCCAATGCTTCGTGCAGAGACTGCTGGAAATGTCCAAACGCTTTTTGTCCACTCAAGAAAATCTTCTTTGGTGATTGTATCTTTTTTATATCCTCTTTTCCGTGAAAAAGACTCTTTTGAAAAAATTAAAATATATTCGTGAATGTCCCTCAATACAGGATTGCCGGCAGACAACCAACTGCCCCAAGCAGTTGAAGGACTTGCGCTTGATGCCTTGTTCCAGATAATTTCTCCTCTCATAAGAAAACCAATATCAAGCATGTCTTCAATAATATAACTATGTAGTGGAATATAAGGTTTTCTTCCGAGATTGGCGACATTAATACATGCTCTACCACCTGTTACCAGTTTATTGTATGTTTCCTCGAATACTTTTTTTAATAATGCTCTGTATTCCTCAAGAGATAGGTCTTTATCATATTCCTTTTTTACATTGTACGGTGGCGAAGTAACCATCAAATGAACACTATAATCAGGAATTTCGTCCATTACCTCACTGGATTTGCAATATATTTTGTCGAGATTATCTGGTGGAATTGGATTTTCAATATGCTTAATATGATTTTCTTTTGGTAATTCTTCATATAACCTGCTTGCATAAAAAGAACTTGAATCATGCCCAATTCGTCCAGGAGAACCAAAGGCACTTGTTTTTGTGCCATTTCTTCTTTGGGTAGGTTTCATTCGGGGTAAAAGCTCCTTTTAATTGTTGATTGCAAATTTGATGCATTTACTTTTCGCTCTTTAATTTTCTTTAAAGAGAAGCTCTGTTCCCATCTACAGCAACCCAAGGATTGCACCCATAATGAAACACTATCCTCATTTTTTCTAACTATGATTCCATGAGTGAATGGGCCTGGGTCCTTATGATGAGGTCGCAAGCAGATGGGACATATCCTTTTTTCCCCAACTTGGACAATTCGTTCAGGAAAAAATTCCTTACTTATTTCTTGAATTTGTGCATCAACAACCACAGGCAGTGTAATACTTTTATTTCCGCTTCCCATTTTCTTTTTTTCTTGGACAATTTTCATCATTCTTCCCTCCATAGGTCAACCCATCTTTTATAGGCGTTAAACTCTATCTTTGTTTTTTGCCAGTTTATTTTTATGCTTTTTGTTTCATCATCTTCAACCAAGCTCGTCAAGGCCTCTTTTGTAATCTCAACACCTCTGGGATTTGTTCCTGCTTTTGGAAGCTTTATATAGCTCTTTCTTCCTGTTTTATCAAGAAGTCTTTTCTGAACTTTAATAGGGATGTAGAAAAATCCTCCTTCTTTTCCCCAGTTTATTTGAACGAATAGCATATCACACATGGGCTGATATGCTTCACTAAATTGTCTTGCCTTTTCAGCATCTACTGTCCATATCAGTTTAACACCACCGAAGCTATTTCCTGTTATTGTTTTTACAGATATAGGCTCTCCAAATAACATTACATCTACTTCTGGTTCAGTAATGGAAATTTCTGATTCCACATTTGCTTCACCGAATTTATATATAAGTAGTGCAACAATTATTCTCTCACGAACAGAGCCGACTTCCATTCCTATCCTGCCTGCTCTTGAACTTTCAAATTCAGCGAGTTGAAAAAGATGGGGCAATCGTTTTTGGATTCGCTCTATTAACTTTTCATCTTCAAAGATTTCCATTAAATGGTTGGGCATGCAGTATTATACTGAAAACGATATGCTTTTGAATATGTTTCATTTACATAACGACCGAATTAACGGGCGGATAGCCGCCGTCCCGTTGAATGACTTGTTAGCCCCTATAAAATTATTGTTTCTTATGCCCGAACTGTCCGAGACTACCTGGTCTTTGGAAGCTTCCTTAACTGTATGACCAGTCGTAATGCCTCATTCACTGCTTCACCGTTTGGAAATACGCTGGCTACATCAGGCTCCAAGAGAACTATATTGGTACCCTCTCGGAAACGATGGGCATACTTTCCACGAATTCCAGATTTCAATAACGACTTTAGGTCATATTCTGGACGCAGATCATCTTCGAGCTCTTGTTTATTTTTCTTCTTCATAAGCCTCTCTTTCTGTTTTAGTCAATTCTCTTGCGCTGATTATTCTAATCCGATTGCCTCTATCAGTATGGGCAACCATCAGGATGCGACCTTGCTGTGAATGCCCAATAGTAATATATCGCTCCTCATCCTTTGAGTGATCAGGGTCATAAATAGTTATGCCGAGTGTGTCAGCAAAAACTGTGGCAGCCTCAGTAAATGCTACCTTATGTTTTTTAAAGTTTATCTCGGCTTTTCTGGTATCCCACTCAAATTTCATATCTGGTATTGATAACTATTTTATCAAAAGATGCAAAGATTTGATATTGCCTTACTGATAATTAGGGCTAACGCTCCGCATAACCGGCTGGCAATGGAGCGAAGCGGAATTGTCAGTCCGAGTTGATGCGGTTGTTATGCTTATTCTTGAATTACGAATATTGCTTTCCCTTTTGCGGTTTTTGTTTCACTTGCGCCAGCATAAAAAATCCCCCCAGAATAGAAACCGACCATCTCGCCGGATTTGTCTCCGGTGTTAAGGAGAAGCACGCCGTTGGCTCCAATTTTTGCGGCTTGCGCTTTTAGTTCGTTAATTGCTCGATCCTGTGCCGCTTGCGATGAGAATCCGACGTCGCTGGAAGCCTCAACTATTCCAATAGTTTCATATTGCGATGGCGGATCGAGATAAATCTTCACTTCACCTGGACTGATGGCGGGTCGGACCTTGCCAGTGACAATCGACGAACCTATTGCACAGCCGAACAAAACAACCAAAAAGGAAAGAGCTATTATGATTTTGAACATTCGTATTTTTTACCTCCTATAAACATAACGATTAAGGTCAGCGGTGGCTGTAAGCCACCCGCTGGAGTGACTTGTTGGGCAGTTTTCATATGCTATGTATCTTCAACCAAGAAAACGTCATGAATCTTTTTTGCAAGGTCTTTCTTGATCGTATCTATTGCTTGAGCGCCGCGCCCAGCATATCGAATATTGGGCCGAAGGTACCGATTTATTTCACGAGCAATATCGATGGCTGGATGTCCATATCGTCTACCTTGACCGCTTGAATTCTCGTTAATCATGATTTTTAAGATTAGGTCGAGTGTAGTCTCCAATTGAATTCTGAGTTTGACACCGCTAGGAATTTTATTTGCAATACGGTTTCGGACAGAACGCTCCGCATCTTCCTTAACATCCTCAGAGATATAGTAGTTGCTAACAAGTTGAACGGTAAGAATCTTTACCATGCTTCTAAAGTTCTTGAAGATGGCTCCGTCCGTACACGCAAGCCCAATATGGCGAAGGAAACCAAAATAGTTGTCTTCGTCGTATATGAGGATATCGCCATATCTCTCCTGTGTATACTTGGTAAAGGCATAAACATCCTTTTTGGGACCACGAACTTTTGACTCCGCGATTACAAGATGTTGATCCTCAGGATTATAGGCAACGAGATCAATATCTGACCAGCCACCTTTCGGTGTCTGGAGTGGGAAACGGAGGCGCGTCCAATATCCCTTCATCTGCCATTCGGCTTCAATTATGGTCTCAACCGTCATCGCTTCTGCCATATCTGGTTCCTCCTTTATTATGCCCAACGACTTAAATCAGCGGCGCGGGGAATTACCGACGTCTAAAACCAAACCTCGTTTATCCCGCGTCCGTTGGATTTGATTATTCGGTCTTTCTTATTGTTTGCATTTCTTCAATGCATCCTCAAGCGACTTGGAGTCTGTTTGCTTCAATATTTCTGATTCATACTGTCGGCTTAGTGGGGTATCTATTCCCGCCTTTAGCACCAGCATCAGATACGATATCCCGTCTCTACCCACTTCGGCTTCGCGAGCACTCTTTATGGCTCTTTTTGCCAGGTTCTTTGGATTGGGCCGTCGTATTTTAGTCGATGCATAGAAGTCCGTGTAAAGAACAGTTGAGATGCCGCAAAAGCTGGACATGGTTCGTATTTGAACAGCTTTGCGCGATTTGATGTGTATTCTCTCGATGCTCCAACCTGATTAATTTCTCTTAGCCAAAGAATTGTCTTTGCGCGCTGGAGCGTCGTGTCTTCCCGAAGGACAAGGATTTGAGCGTTCACCCTTCTGCCACCTTTTCTGACCGGAACGACTGTTGGCGCACCGGCTCTCTTTCTGCTGTAGCGTGCAAATTCAATTGGGAAAGGCGTTTTCATTGGGATTCGTTTAACCACGAGCGCAGCGATGTCCTGTCCGGGGCTCTTAATTAGTGAGCCGTATGCAAGTATGCCTATCATTTATTTTCTTTTTTGACCGAACGACCTAAATAACCCTCTGGTGCCCCGCCTTTTGAAAACCGTGCCAGCGTTATCACCAGTCGGGTTGATTTGCTTGTTGTACGCTGCCTTCTTATTTTGTTTTCCAGTTCCCATTTCTCAGTGGCTGTTACCGAAAGCAGTAGCGCCAATGTTGTGTCAAAATTATTATTTTATTCTAATTTCACCAACAATTCATTAATAACGTTTGGCATATCAGATAATATCCGATAATTAGGGAATCTCATAATTTCCCAGCCTTCTTTTTTAATAAATTCATCTCTCTCAACGTCTTCTAAAACGGGCATGCCCTCAATGATTTCATGTTGCGGACCATCGATCTCAACATCAATTTTCTTTTTCCCGATAATAGCAAAATCTAATGTATATCGCTTGACAACTAATTTTGGCACAAATTTATAGCCTAACTTTTCAACCTCGACTTTTTGAAATGCCTCGTAAAACATACGTTCGGTCGGAGTATCAAACTTAGCCTGTAAGTCGTATTTCTCTATCTGTTCATGAGCTTTTATATTTTCATAAACTGCGCATATCTTGCCTAAAATACCCTGCTTTGCTTTACAAAAAGGCTTGTCTCCTACAATGTATAAAAGATATCTTGCCCGAGATAATGCCACATTCAATATTTGCGGGTATATGTTGTACCATCTATCGCTGCTCCCATTGCCTCTGGAAGAGAGGACAAGTGAAAAAATAACAATATCCTTTTCAGAACCTTGGAATTGATGAGCAGTCAAAATCTTAACATCGTGCTTTTCTAATAATTCAGGAGATACTGAAGAGCTTATTTTATCGTATATAGCCTTTCTTTGCCCTGAGTAAGGTGTGACTATTCCAATTGATAAATCGGTGTGTTCTATTTTCCTTAAAACAGTTTGGAAAACATTAAGAACCTCGGCGGCTTCACGCTCGTTAACTCGACTCCCAGAAGGATGTTTAAAGACCTCTCCCTTTGCGTCGATCCATTGCACACCGAGCGGCAACGTCGAAGGAAACTTATTTAAGTCCAATGTGCTTAATATTTTCAGACGACCTCCATAAAAGACCTGATTGCAGAGAGAAATTATTTGATCTTCGGAACGGTAATGATTAGTCAATAATATTGGGGGGTGCGACAAGGAATTTTCAGCGGCTCTATACAATGAAACGTCACAATATCTTACTTTGGCAGGGTAAATATCTTTAATGTTTGTCAAACCATGAACTTTAGCTAAACCAAAATCAACATTTTTTGTAATTCCGGCAATATGTGTCAATTGCATCGGGTCTCCTACTACAATAGCTTTCTTTGCCCGATAAAGAGCAGGTGCTGCTGATGGCAGGTCTATTTGGGAAGCTTCATCAAAAATTACATAGTCAAACGTTCCCGGTTTTAAAGGGAATGTGCCTCTGAGAGATTTTAGCGTTGATGACCATATTCTTAGAACTTGCAATGCATTTATAAAAGAAGTTTCATCGATAGTGGCGTCATTAAATCTCTGGCCGGTAACTTGATTAAGAAAAGTGTTTACGCGGCCAGTTTTGCTGTTGTTGCCAAGCATGTTTTTTGTATATATATTTCTTATAAAATCTTGGCAGGCAATGTAATACTTTCGTTCAAGCTCCCTTACTTTACTTTCTAATGCATGGCGTTCTGGCAATCGTTCCAGTTTCGATTTTATACTTCTTAGCTTTAATTTAAGAGAAAAGTTTTCCAAATAAATCTTAATCCTCTGAATAATCGATACGCATTGTGTGTGAAGAATATTTGTCAGTTCATTACTGGAGAAAAATTTTTGTTGAAATGTAGCCTCTAACTCGTCTCTTTTTATCAAACTGTCTCTATTACCTATAATTGTTCGCCAAAGAGAGTGAATATAATCTGGATTTTCAATTTTGGAACCTGACCGTGAGGATTCATGAAGCAATTCATTAAACTTTCCTTTTAGTTCTTGACGGAGCTCTTTTTTGCCGGTACGGAGCATTAAATTGCGAAACTGTTCGTTAATCTTGGAATTTACGACATCAACTGCTTCGCCAGTATGACTTACAAAAAGCACAGTTTTATTGTCCAGAAAAAGATTGATTATTAAGTTTGAGATAAACTGACTCTTACCCGTTCCGGGCGGCCCAGTAATTACGCTTAACGAATTTCTAAAAATATCCTGAATAGCTGATAGTTGATATTCATTTGAAGGGAAAGGCAATATCGGTATGATTTCATGTTTTGTGTCTCTTGTAGATGGTTTTATAAAAAAAGAGAGGGCAGTTTTTTCTAAATCATTTTTTTTCTTTAATTCCAAAAGATCCTTGATAAGATGAATGTTAAATACACTCGATTCCCCAGCAAAAATCATGCTTTTGTTATATAAGCCAGGGGTCATATCTTTTGAGAGTTTTTTTGAGTTGGAGAGGTGGGCTGGATTAATTTCCTCTTTTATTAAAAGCTCAACTTCCCGCTGGATTATTTCCAATGCCTTACCCGCAAAATCTTTTCTGTCAAGCTCAGTATGGCTTAGAAATAGAGTTTCAATAGATTGGTTTATATCTGCAATTTCTTCGGTTCTTAGCCCCAATTTAGATAAAGCTTGAATGCCGCATACAGGGAGTGGCTCGTCTTTAGATAAAAATAGAGTATTGCCATTTCTGTTAAACCTGACTTTGATAATGAGTAGGGGTGCAACCAGATGTTTGTTTGCTGCCGTATCAAAATAAAACAAGAGGGGAAAGCCGTAATAAAAATCCAAACCCTCAGCTTTATCAATAGCGAAGCCATGCAATTTCGGGTCATCAATTTTGATCGGGTTGTCCTTTTTTTCAAAGATAAAAGGGTCTTCGTCGAATGGATATAAGATTGCTTTAGAACGAACATTTATAGAAATGTCTTTCTCTAGAATATCTTCGTTTTTGATACACTCATACCAATACCCACATATAATGTTTAGTAAATTCATAAGATTCAGTAAAAAAGTCCGTCAATTATAGACGTTGATGCCGGTGATTTCCCTAAATATCATTTCTTATTCGTACAACGCCTGAACTGTGCGGTGGCTATTCGCCATCCGCACGAGTGATTTGTTAGGCGCTTGTCTTTTCCATTTGCAAAAAAGATACTTCTGAAATACCTGCTTTTTCTTTTGCATGTTCAATGGTCATGCTTACAAGATTGCCCTTTTCATCCAGGTCAATGTAGAGGTTTTCTGATATTTCTTTTGTCTCAACAACAGAAACATTTGAAAACTCAATCAAGGCCGTATCTGTATCTGAGAAATACCGAATTTTCATTTTCCTTCCTCCTTAAAGTTTCTATCGAAAAAGGTATTATGAACGGTCTCTCCGTCCTCAAGAAGTATAACTCTTAAATACTTCCCTACTTCCTCGATAAACTTCCACTTTCTTATCCTTCCATCGCTTTGAACTTCTGTTTTCACAGGGTTTTTGATTGCATCCAATATCCATTTATCTTTGATAATTGCCCTGTCCGGACGCTGTTTGATGAATAAGAAATATTGCGTACATTTCATGACTGTATTGTATCATTTTTTATCGCTGAATGCTTAAATCAACCGTAGGCTACTACATCATCTGCTTGATTTGTATAGTGGTATTTTTCAATAATTAATTTTGAATGTTTGGCACTGCTCTTTTTCCTATTACCAACGTAACTTATTCCCAGTATTCCCACATTCGGGGCAAAGGATGTCATAAGCCTCATAGTATCCCACACTGCCTCGTCCTGTGGTATGACTGAATCGGGTTTTCTCTGTAATCTCAAACAGACAGCCGCAACTGTTACATGTTACTTGCTTTCCGTACCAGGCTTCCCGATGGCTTGGCCAATCATCGCCATGTTTTATTACCTTAGACATTGTCCTTTAATCTCCTTTAATGCCTAACGACTGAAGTCAGCGGTGGCTGTAAGCCATCCGCTGGAGTGATTTGTTTGGCGATACCTTTTTCAGTGTTATTCTTTGCCGAATTCCTTCCACTTATCAGTTCCTGTTAAGGTTTCATTTTCTAATGTTGTCACAACTAAAGGGAGCCTGTACCGATTTTTGTAATTAAGCACTAATGTGGATTTTATGTCTCCGTAACTCTCGAGACACTGAGAATTATAGGGAGGAGATGTGTAATAGATTAACAGTTTCTCTGCCGTATCAATCATATCACCCCATGTATCATCATCTATTCTTTCAATTCCTCCCAACCTCCCCACAAAGATACGTACTGGTACACTTTCCCACTCTATCCAGTACCGATGACTTGGAATTCTTTCTGCAAATGAATGGTCTCTAGCCTTTCCAATATAAAGTAAGCTGTCAGGTCCAAAAATATTATGATTGCCATAGATCTGATATATTCCGTAATCCCAGGCTTTATTCAACCTACTAATCTCATCCATTGTAAAAGGCCCTTCCCAAAGGATTTCGATACAATCAATTTGTTTTTTTATAGTATCTCCTTATTGATCCCTGTGCAATGGTCTCTATATCTTATTTTATTAGAGGTTCTGGACCTGTTTTAAACTGATGTGTAATTTTGATCACTCTACGTTCTGGTCCAAATAAAATTGCAATATGTCTACCACCACCACTTACAGGAGTGCCATAACTATACATCCATTGAAGCAAATATGTTCCGTTAGGATATTCACTCCTTGAGTTTGGTTCAGCTTTAAGTATGGCAATCACTTCTTCCTCAAGCATTCCTGGTTTTATTTTCTTAACATCATCATCACTAAAAATGTTTCCCATAGTGACACAAGACATGCAAGATATTAAAATTAGACCTATTACTATAAGTTTAAGTTCTTGTACTCTCATAGTCACTTTTTCCCATTATCGTCTAACGACCAAGCTAAGGGGCGCGGGGCAACTACGGCGCAACTGAAAAAGAATAACGGCTAAACCCGCGTCCTTCTTGAGCGCCTTGTTAGGTGTTTCAATTTATTTTGTCTTGTTCAAAAGTATTAACTTATATTGTTCTATCGAAATCATAGTCTGTCTGTACTCATTTTTTGCTTCTTCCATGTAATATTTCTTTGGCCGTTTATCGTAATGGTCATGAATAATCGGCCCAGTCCAAGGGACTTTTCCCCAAGATGATGGCCAGGTCCATTCTAATTTTATGTTTCCTGTCTTTATTACTCTTTCAATATTATCACGACGCACACCAAGTATTTCAATGAAATCAATCATTGATGGAATTGGAACAGGCCTGTAGTTCTTAATATATTCTTTCACATACCAACCATTGTTCCTATTTTTTGTATTTAAAAAGAATATGATTAGTTCATAATTATAATTTAGCCGTCCGGCTTCCGATGCGATTGCGGCCCATGTTGAACCTTTGGCATCGCTGTAATCGTGATGATGCCAAATACCATGATGTCTCATATCTTCAATAAGTTCAGGAGATGTATCTTCATGAGCAAGACTTGTTTCTGGATTGCTTGACTCACATGCAAGCAGAATTTCTTTGGCCACAGCAGGAATACCTCTAAAAGTTGAAGCCGCTAATTTGTCAGCAATAAGCGGGGAATATTTGATTACATCTTCTTTTGTGAGTTGATGCCACACGGGAAGGATTACCTTTTTCCCATGGTCTTCGCGTGCAACAAGAGCATCGAGTTCTTTTTGAGGCCATTCCTTAGAAAAAAAATTACGGCTTAATACAACAACACCATATTTAGATTTACTTAATCCATAATCAATTTTTCTTCTAAGGCTATCCCCTATTGTCAAGGTTAATTCATCATACCATACAGACAAACCAAGCTTTTTGAGTTCTTTGGCAAGAGGGCGAACGACCTCCTTCTTGTCTTCAGAAGCATGGCTTATAAAAATGTCCCACGTCATCGTCATTTATTATTTAAACCTAAAGATACGCTGACACGTCTGGGCAATCACATTTGAGTAAAATCCGACCGGGGTTATTCTCGGTCGGATGTCGATCAATTTGGTTAGATGTCACACAAATCATAATCAGGTCTTTGATTTACGCCGAGCTTCTCTTCTTTCTTTTGCGAGTTGTAATCTTTTTGGTTCAGTATAAATGCGTTCTAGAAACACATAAGTAAAATCCAAAAGATCCTCAGCTTCTTCTTTAGTTAATGTCCCCTCATGAGCACCATCATTACCATCATCTTTTACGCATGATGATAGTTCTCGCAGAGTTTCAGGAAGTATTCTATTTTCAAACAACCATGGCAACCTTAGTCCTAAGTTTCGTCTCACCGTAGAATTAAGACCTTCTACTTCTCCCTCTGGTAGCATTGCCCTTGTGGTTAAATCAATACACAACCTAAACATAGTGCCAGCTGCATTGAAGCAGCCTATTGCCATACAGGCAGCACCTTCTCGAAAAACTCTGTCTAAATTATCTGGTATATATTCAGGTGGTTTTGAAATTGCAGTATCTTTAAGACTGATATAGCCCTCGATTGTCATGTATTAATTCACCGCTCTGGGAAGATTTGCTAAGCCTTTCTTAATCATGTCCTTATCATTAATATCTTTTTGACTAAGAACGAATGTTGTTGATTTATTACAACTACGGCAAACACAAAATGCCTCAAACCAATACTGCCAATCATATTTCACATATAGTGGAAGCTGATGCCAAAGATCAAAAGTCATTTCCTTTGCGCCGCACCGAGGACAATTAGCTACTAATTCTGACATTCATTATTCTCCTTATATTATCAACACCTAACGTATAGTGTTTTATCCGTAAGGCCGGAGGCGTTGCGGATAAAACAGGTTGAACTGAGCCATCGCCATGAATATAAAGTAACAGTATGGGGATTGTAAAGGGTGAATGCTGATTAC
>Ga0100392_1004938_pt1 | contig 11835 bp, 9 predicted proteins | sample CryGeymeta201516_FD_81548 | JGI IMG/M metagenome (GOLD analysis project Ga0100392, IMG submission 81548) | Groundwater microbial communities from Crystal Geyser aquifers in Utah, USA - Crystal Geyser metaG 2015-16 | ecosystem: Environmental > Aquatic > Deep subsurface > Groundwater | place: USA... | reverse complement strand
GGTGAACTTGCATCCCTCGGGTTAAGAATTGGTAGAATTACAGACATTTTAAATGAGAAAAAGCATGAAAGCCTTTTGAAAAACCTTTTTTTTCCAGAAAAAACTGAAAAATACAGGGTTAAAGTCAGTGGTGTTAAGGAAATAATAGATGATGCGAAAAAGGTGCTGGAAGATATTGAGACAAAGGTATTAGATGCTAATGAAACACTTGAGAAAAACAAGGAAAAAATTGTGGAGCTAAACAGTGCAGAACAGCAGGTTTCATCGCTTGAAAAACTGGATTTTGATTTGGGTTTCATTGGTGAATCAGAATATGTTACAGTAAAAGCAGGTGTAACAGAAAACATATCTGAGCTGAGAAGCAAGCTGAAAGGCAAGTGTGCGGCATTGTTCTCAGCATCTGTAGATGAAAAAAAACAAAAACATGCGGTTTTGATTATTTATTACAAGGATGAAGAAATTGATTTAAGAAAGAGCTTCACAGAGTTTGATTTAAAACTTAAAGGCAGACCGGGGGAGGTTTTAGGGGAAATAAAAAAGGAAAAGGAGAAACTGGAAGAGGAAAATAGGGAAATAATTTCATTGTTAAAGGAGCTAAATAACAGGCACAGGGAGAAACTTTTGATTCTTGATGATGAGCTTGATACTGAGAGAAATAGGAAGGAGGTTACTGCAAAATTTGGTAAAACTGAAAATACATCTGTTATCATTGGGTGGACACCTGCAAAAAACGAAAATGGTTTAAAAATGCTTGTTGAGGGTGTGACAAACGGTTATGCGTACTGCTCATTTGCCTGGCCTAAAAAACCTGAAAAAGTCCCTGTTTACATGGACAACCCAAGATGGGCTAAGCCTTTTGAAGCCCTTACAGAAATGTTTGCTCCTCCAAAATATGATGAGGTTGACCCAACAATGATTATGGCGCCCATATTTGTAATATTTTTTGGCTTCATGCTTGGTGACGCGGTTTATGGTGCAATAATACTAATAATGGGATTGTTGCTTCTCAGGGGTGCTGGAAGAATAAGTTCTGAAATGAAAAACGCCTCTATTTTGGTGTCAGCAGTTGGTGCCTCAACAGTAATTTTCGGCATTATTCAGGGCGGGTATCTTGGTGATGTGCCAGCAAGGTTTTTTGGACCTGATTCTGAGCCATGGTGCCTTCTTAATGGTTTGAAGGACCCGATAACCATACTTATAATTGCATTAATCATAGGATTATTCCATATAAATCTTGGTTTGATTTTGGCTGCGCATCAGAACTACAGTAAAAAGGATTACAGCAGCATAATACAGGACCAGGTGTCATGGTGGGTTTTACAGCCGTCAGGTGGGATAATCATTCTTCATCTTTTTGGATGGCGTTCTTTCCCATTAACAGCTGTTTATTTCGCAGGCATGGGGCTTTTGTTTGGTCTTGCATTACTTATTATAAGAAAAAAGGGTCTTTTCTTCTTTGACCTCACAGGATTCATTGGAAACTGGCTTTCCTATGCAAGGTTACTTGCTTTAGCCTTGGCAACAGCAGGGATAGCAATGACTGTGAACATAATTGCCCAGATGGTACCAGAGCTTTACCCGATAATAAACTTGCCAATACCCATAGTAAACCTGCCGTTAACCATAATAATTGTCCTGGCAGGAGCAGTGTTGACTATTTTCGGGTTTAAAAAGAAGAAAGGCATTAAAGCATTGGCAATGAAAATAACAGGTGTTTTTCTTTTACTGATTGGTTTATCTGGGATTATAAAAATGCCTGTTTTGTTTGCTGTGATTGTTGGTGGAACAGTATTTATTGTTGGGCATACATTCAATCTCGCAATTCAGGCGCTTGGTTCATTTGTTCACTCCCTCAGGCTCCAGTACGTGGAGTTTTTCGGGCAGTTCTACTCTGGTGGAGGGAAAAAGTTTAAGCCTTTCAAAACAGATAGGAAATACACAGTAGTGGGGGGATAAAAATGGAAATGGGCGCATTTTTGGCAGCTGTTGGTGCTGGGTTGGCAATTGGAATAAGTGGAATGGGTTCAGGCATAGGTGTTGGAATAACAGGTGCTGCTGCTTCTGGTGTTGTAGCAGAGAAACCTGAAAAGTTTGGGATGTGTCTGGTGTTTCAGGCGTTGCCTCAAACACAGGCGATATATGGTCTGTTAACAGCCATACTTATAATGATGGGTACTGGATTGCTGGGTGGAGGAGCAGCAGACATACCTGTTTCCGTTGGTCTTGTAGCAGTAGGATGCGGTCTCGCAGTTGGTTTCGCAGGACTGAGCGCTATTGGTCAGGGGATAGCAGCATCTGGTGGTATTGGTGCAGCCACAGAAAAAAGTGGAATGTTTGGGAAAGGCATGGTGTTTTCTATACTTCCTGAGACACAGGCAATTTATGGACTGCTGATAGCAATACTGCTTATGGCATTCACAGGTATGTTTACAAAACAGTTTGATGTAACAGTCAATCAAGGCATGGCTGTTATTGGCGCAGGTCTTGCTGTAGGTATAGCAGGCCTATCAGCTATTGGTCAGGGTATAACAGCATCAGCAGCTATTGGTGCAACCACCAGAAACCCTGATGCCATGGGTAAAGGACTGATATTTGCTGTGATGTCTGAAACATTTGCAATCTTTGGTCTGCTTGTCGCAATACTTATCATATTCGGTGTAGGATTGATGAAATGAATGGCATAGATAAAATTATTGAAAGGATAAAAAAAGAGTCAGATGCAAAGGTAAAGGAAATCATAGATAATGCAAACAACGAAGCAGAAAACATCAGAAAAGGAAATGAAAAAGAAACAAGGAGGATGGTTGAAAAAATAAAACAGGAATATGAAAAAGAGACAACGGTTATAAGAAATACCATCGTATCAGGAGCAAAGATAGAGTCAAAAAGGATACAGCTGGATGCTAGGGAAGATATTATAAATGAGTGCTTCAGGAGAAGTGAAAAAAAACTTGCAAATATAGAAGGAAAAGAGTATGAAAAATTCCTGAACAGAAGCATAAAGGAGGGGGGCGATATTATCGGGAAAAATGCTGTTGCAGGATGCACTGAAAAGGACAGCGGTATTGTTAAAAAAATAGCCTCGGTATTAAACATTGCTGTTGATGAAAAATTCCTGAACAGTACAGGTGGTGTTGTTATTAAATCAGCAAATGAAAAAATCAGGGTTGATAACACATTTGAGGGAATACTCAGCAGAAACAGAGATGTGTTGAGAAAAGAAGTAGCAGAAATACTGTTTGGTGGGTAAATGTTCGGGTTAAGTAGTAATGTGGTGATGCTTTTCGGCATTATTGGTGTGGCAGTGATAATTTTTATTATACTATTCATGTCATACTACATGAACATTATCACAATAGCAAACTTTGCATATCCAAATGCGAGACTGAAAGCCATAGGAAACCCTTTCATCAACAAGGAAAAGCTTCTTGACCTTCTGGATTCCAGAAATGTTTCTGAGGTTTTGTCAAAAGTGGAGGTGGAAGGATATAAAATCGAGAATGAAGATGTTGAGTTTTCATTAAGCACAATACTTATCACCGAGATGAAAAACCTAATTCATTCTGTTCCTGAGGGAATCATGCCGCTGTTTGACGCATATTTAACAAAACTTGATGTAAATCAACTCAAAAGCATAATCAGGATGAAAAGCAGCGGTGTAGGAAAGGATGAAATTCTGAGAAAGGTTTTACCAGTGAAAAACCTCACATCAGAATTAATATCAGAGCTGGCTGATGCAAAGGATGTTGAAACAATAATATCAATGCTGAAAGAAACAGAGCTTAATGATGCTTTTAAAACTGAAACTTATGAGCCTGTTGAATTGGAAAGAATGCTTGACAAATATGTTTATGAGAAACTCAGGGCCTCAACCCTAAAGGTTGATGTTGATGTTGCACCTTGCGTCTCTGTGTTTGTTGGAAGATATGCTGATATTATGAACCTGAAGATTCTCATCAGGTCCAGAAAAATGGGTTATGAGCCAGGGGTTATAGAAAGTTTTCTGCTTGGGAAAGGAAGGGAACTTGCAGAATGGAAATTACATGAAATAACTCTGGCAACAAACATCCAGGAAATCATATCAGAAACCGAGGGGACAACGTATGCCCAGCCCCTCAAGGAGGCGCTCCCGGAATATGAGAAAACAGGGAGTGTTTATCCGCTTGAGGCAGCGCTTGACAGAGAGCTGCTGAAAACAGTGTCAGCACTTTCAGTTGAGTATGGGCTTACAGCAGGAATACCTATCAGGTTTGCTGTTGCAAAGGAGTATGAGGTCAGAAACATTAACGCAATCCTGAAAGGTGCTGCCGAAGGACTGACTTCAGAAAAAATTAAACCCATGCTAATAGCGGAGGAGGCATTATGAAAATATGCGTCATTGGTGACAGGGATACAGTGATTGGTTTTGCGCTCTCAGGCGTTAAAAACAGGATAACACCTAAGGATAAGAAAGAGGCTGAAAACGCACTTGCAAAATTTATGGAGGATCCTGGCATAGGTGTAATAATAATAACTGAGAAACTGGCTGAAATGCTCAGGAAAGAGATAAACACATGGAAAACCAGAAAATCACTCTACCCTGTTATTGTTGAGATTCCTGATAAAAAAGGGGTTATGGAAAGAGAGGACCGCATTGAGAAGATAATTAGGAGGGCGGTGGGTGTTGTGCCTGAAGAGTTGAGGGGATAAATATGGGTGTAATAACAAGAATAGCAGGGCCTGTTGTGGATGCAAAAGGCATGCGCGGTGCAAGGATGTATGATGTTGTGAAAGTTGGGAAAGAAAACCTGATTGGTGAGATAATCAGGTTGGATGGGGATACAGCTACCATTCAGGTTTATGAGGAAACATCAGGCGTGATACCTGGTGAACCTGTTGAGGATACAGGCGGGCCGCTTTCTGTTGAACTTGGTCCTGGGCTTATCGGTCAAATATTTGATGGTATTCAGAGACCGCTGACGCTGATTAAAAACACTACTGGTGATTTCATTTCACGAGGGGTTTCCATCAGTCCGATTGACAGAAAGAAAAAATGGCGTTTTAAACCATGCGTGAAGGTGCATGACAGGGTGAAAAACGGGGAAATTATTGGTGTTGTCCCTGAAACACCTGTTGTTGAACACAGGGTTCTCTCAAATCTTGAAGGGAAGGTTATTGAGATTGCTGAAGAAGGTGATTATACAGTGGAGGACGGGATAGCAAAGATTGAAACAGAAAACGGCGTAAAAGAGCTGGAAATGCTTCAGACATGGCCTGTTAGGATACCAAGACCTTTTATAAAAAAGTTTGACCCTACTATGCCACTGATTACAGGTCAAAGGGTTCTTGACACATTTTTCCCTGTTGGTAAGGGTGGCACAGCAGGGATACCAGGGGGTTTCGGGACCGGGAAATGTGTAACGGGTGAAACACCTGTGCTATTAGCAGATGGAGAAATAAAACCTATTTCAAAAATATTTAAAGAAGCAAAAGGAAAAATTGAGAAGAAACATAATGAAACAGTAGTTTACCTAAACACACCCCTCCATGTTTTATCGTTTAATAGAAATAATGTTGTTGAAAAAGAGGTAAACATACTTTATAAAGGAAAAACAGAAAAACTGTATGAAATAAAAACAAGAACTGGCAGAACAGTTAAGATAACACCAGCCCATAAACTTTTCAGGGTTTTAAACTCAAATATAGAAGAAACGCCTGCATCACAATTGAAAATCGGGGATTACATTGCATCGCCTAGGAAGATCGAAACAGGCAACACCTATGTAAAACTTGATGTAAGATTTGATGCAAGATGTATGGATGAAAACGTTTTGAAAAAAATGAAAAACATTGTTGACAAACTCACAGAAAACATTACAAAAAAGGAGTTAGCTAAAAAAATAAATGAACCCTACTATAATCTTATGAACTATTATGCTGAGAAAAATAAACCACCAGTGAAATTTGTAAAAAAACTGTTCATGTTTGCTGGTCTTACATGCCCAAAGATAAAAAAGGTTAAGGTGGAGAGAAAAAGTACACCTATCAATGTTCCAGAGATTATTGATGAAAAATTTGCAGAGTTTTTAGGATATATCTCGAGTGAAGGAACAATAAAAGCAGGGCAAGTAGTTGTTTTCTACAACAATGACAGGCAATTAAGAGGGAGATACAATAATCTTTTGAAAACACTTTTTGGACTTGACGGAAAAAACATAAAGGAAAAAACTGTTGGTGGTGTGCTTGTGAATAATGCTGCCCTTGCTAGATTACTTATTTCTCTTGGTTTCCCAAAAAAACAAAAATCTAGAACACTGAGCATACCAAAGGAATTAATGGTTTCACCAGAAAATGTTATTTTATCATTTCTCAAAGCATACATTAAAGGTGATGGATACATAGGCAAAACAGAGATGGAGATTGCAACAGCAAGCAGGGAAATGTCAACAGGTTTATCATATCTTCTCTTAAGATTAGGGGTGCTACATAGGGTGAAAACAAAAAGAATAGGGGAAAGGAATTATTACAGGGTTTTCATATCGCCATTAGAAGCAGGCAAAATATGTGAAGAATATAAAAAGGAAAAATATTTTGATTCATTTGATGTTGTACCATTTACATCAGAGTTTCTTAAAAAATTTGTAAACATAAGACATGAGTTAAAAAACTATATCAGAGGAGAAAACATGACTGTTAATAAATTTAATACGCTTGTCCCATATATTAAAAGCAATCCTCATAAGGAAATTCATGATTTTAAAAACAAACTAAAAGCAATATATTGTGACAAAATAACAGAGATTAAGGAGATAAATAAGAAAATAGATGTTTATGATCTTGTTGTGCCAGATACAAATAATTTTGTTGGAGGAGTTTATCCAATGATTTTACACAACACAGTTATTCAGCAATTACTTGCGAAATGGAGTGATGCAGACATAGTTGTTTATGTTGGTTGCGGTGAAAGGGGGAATGAAATAGCTGATGTGCTTAGGGAGTTCCCTGAACTTGTTGACCCAAGAACAGGTGAGCCTCTTATGAACAGAACAATGCTTATTGCAAACACATCAAACATGCCTGTTGCTGCGAGGGAAGCATCTGTTTACACTGGAATAACGCTTGCTGAATACTACAGGGACATGGGGTATGATGTTGCGCTCATGGCTGATTCAACATCAAGATGGGCTGAGGCTCTTAGGGAAATTTCAGGGAGGCTTGAGGAGATGCCTGGTGAAGAAGGATATCCTGCATATCTTGCATCACGTCTTGCTGATTTCTATGAGAGGGCAGGTTATGTTCAGACAATAGGTGATAGGAAAGCCTCTATCTCTGTTATAGGCGCGGTTTCACCACCAGGAGGGGATTTCTCAGAGCCTGTGACGCAGAACACACTAAGGATTGTGAAGGTTTTCTGGGCATTGGACCCAGACCTTGCAGACAGACGTCATTTCCCATCCGTGAACTGGCTTAAATCATACTCACTTTATTTAGATAATGTGAAGGAATGGTATCATGAAAACATTGGCGTTGAATGGTTAAACATGAGGGGAAAGGCAATGGCGATACTGCAGAAAGAAAGTGAGCTTCAGGAAATCATACAGCTTGTCGGTCCTGATGCCCTGCCTCCAAAGGACCGGATTGTTCTGGAAGTAGCAAGGATGCTCAGGGAGGATTTCCTGCAGCAGAACGCATACCATGAGATTGACACATACTGCCCATCAAAAAAACAGTATGAGATGCTCAGAATAATGTTAAAATTTTATGATTTAACCACAGATGCTGTTGAAAAAGGTGCCTCCTCTGAAAAACTAAAGACGTTGAAATGCAAAGAAAACATAGCAAGGATGGGTACAACATCCAATGAAACGTTTGAGGAGGAGTTTGGGAAACTTTGGAGCGACATGGAAAACGAAATCAGGAAGGTGGTGTTATGAAAGTAGTCAGGAGTCAGGAGTCAGCAGCTAGGGACTCCCTAGCCCCTAACTACTATCTACTAACTACTTGCACGGGGGTGATGTGATGGGGGTTAAGGAGTATTCAACTGTTTCTGAAATCACAGGACCCTTGATGGTTGTTGACAGCACATCTGATGTGGCATTTGGTGAGGTTGTAAAAATCCTTGCACCAAATGGGGAGGAAAGGCTTGGGCAGGTGTTGGAGGCAGAAACAAACAGGGTCATAGTTCAGGTTTTTGAGGGAACAAAAGGGCTTGATACAAAGCATACGAGTGCGCGTTTTATTGGTGAAACAATGAAAATTGGTGTGGGCATGGAAATGCTTGGGAGGGTTTTTGATGGAAAAGGCAGCCCTGCTGATGATGGCCCTGAAATCATACCTGATAAGAGAGCAGATATAAACGGCAGCCCAATAAACCCAACTGCACGTGAGTATCCGAGGGATTTTATTCAGACAGGTGTTTCCACAATTGATGGGATGAACACGCTCGTCAGAGGACAGAAACTGCCGATATTTTCAGGCTCAGGTTTACCCCATAATGAGCTTGCAGCCCAGATTGCACGTCAGGCAAAAGTACTTGGTAAAGAAGAAATTTTTTCTGTTGTTTTCTGCGCAATGGGCATCACATCTGAGGAGGCAAACTACTTCATCCATGATTTTGAGCGCACAGGTGCACTTGAGCGCTCTGTTTTGTTTTTGAACCTTGCAGACGACCCTGCAATTGAACGTTTGATTATTCCAAAAATGGCTTTGACAAGCGCAGAGTATCTTGCATTTGAAAAAGACAGACATGTTCTTGTAATTCTAACTGATATGACAAACTATGCAGAAGCGCTCAGGGAGATTGCTGCTGCAAGGGAAGAAGTCCCTGGTAGGAGAGGATACCCAGGTTACATGTACACGGATTTAGCATCAATATATGAGAGAGCAGGAAGAATCAAAAACAAGAAAGGAAGCATCACCCAGATGCCTATTTTAACCATGCCTGATGATGACATAACGCACCCTATACCTGATTTAACAGGATACATTACAGAGGGGCAGATTGTGTTATCAAGGGAGCTGTACAGAAAAGGAGCCTCGCCACCGGTTAATGTTTTACCATGCCTTTCGCGTCTTATGAAAAGAGGGATAGGTAAGGACAGAACAAGGGAGGATCATGATGATGTAAGCAATCAGTTGTATGCTGCATATGCTGAAGGGATTGATTTAAGAGAGCTTGTTGCTGTTGTTGGTGAGGAAGCACTCACTGACAGGGATAAAGCGTTCCTGAGTTTTGCTGAGCTTTTTGAGAAAAAATTTATTACCCAGGGAAAGGATGAGAACAGAGGTATTGAGGAAACACTGAACCTTGCATGGGAACTTCTGAAAACATTACCAAAAACAGAACTGAAAAGGATAAGAAAGGAATACATTGAAAAATACATGCATGAGGAGTGAAAAAACCAAACTAATAAATATTTTCTAAACAATACAGGTTTATGAAAAGAAACGATTTCATGCGCAGCCCTGTAAAACATATAGATTTGGAAAAAATAAAAACAGTGTCTGAGCTTGTTGACGCATTCAAGCATAGTTCCATTCAGAGCAGGAACATTGCAAGATGCGCTACAGTTTATGAGAACGCATTGAAGGATAAAACAAGACCAACAATTATTCTGGGCTTGGCTGGCGCGCTGATTGCTGGCGGGCTTAGAAAGGTTATCAGGGACATGATAGAATATGGGATTGTTGATGCTGTTGTTTCCATAGGGGCAGTACTTTACCAGGATTTCTATAATGCGCGCGGGTACAGTCATTACAGATGCTCGCCTGTTATTGATGACATAAAACTCAGGGAGCTCTATCTTGACAGGATATATGACACAATTGTTGATGAGAAAAAATTTGAGGAAACAGACACATACATTGCAAACCTTGCATCCAGAATGAAACCAGGGATATATTCATCCAGGGAGTTTATGGAAATTCTTGGCAGAGAAATCAATGATAAAAACTCAATACTTTACACAGCAGCAAAACATAATGTCCCTGTGTTCTGCCCTGCAATAAATGATTCCTCAATAGGTATTGGTCTTACAGAATACTATGTTAAAAATTGTTTAAGAAAAGGAAAAAAACCAGGGATAATCATTGACCCTATACGCGACAACTGGGAAATAACGCAGATAAAAATAAAATCAAAAAAAACAGGCGCAATCTATGTTTCAGGTGGCGTCCCAAAAAACTATATCCAGCAGATCTGCGTTATGGCAGAAATATTTGACAGGGACACAGGGGGGCATGATTATGCAATACAGCTCACAACTGATGCGCCTCACTGGGGTGGACTATCTGGTTGCACGTTTGAGGAAGCGCAGTCCTGGGGAAAGGTAACAAAGAATGCTAAGAAAGCGGTTGCTTATGTTGAGTCAACAATTGGTCTTCCATTGATTGTTGGATACATCCTGCAGAAGAAGCTTTACAAAGGCAGGAAAAGGCTGAGGTTCAAATGGAAAAATGATATGCTTGAGGGGATTGAGAGGTACTGAACAAGTAGTCAGTAGTTAGGGGTTAGGGGTCAGGGAAAAAAATTGTTTTATTTCACCTTGAACTCATAACCACATTTTGGGCAGATAACTTCTTTTTCCCAAATTGCGCTGGTATCAGATGTTTTGCTTCGTTTTTTAAAAGATTGTATTTGATTTGAGATTTCGGGAAAGCGCTGAGCATACCAGTTAATTTGTTGTTCCCAATCATAAGAATCTGTTTTAATTCTCTTTACACTAGACATGAGTGGGTGTACCAAGTTAAGACCAGGGTATAAAATCCTCTTAGGTTTACCAAGTAGTATAAGGACACCACACTCATTTGGTTTAATGATTTTCATGCTAAATAGTAGCATAATTAGAATTGTCCACACAAAGATTATCGCAGCCCACATATATTCATTCATGATATACCTACCTATCTTTTTTTAATTTGAAGTGACCGAACGTTCCCATGACGGTCTTCTGGTTTGCCAATGCCATCATTTCTCAAACCGTTTCTATGCTTCCATTCAACCCTGCATTCAAGGGCAGGGTATCATCATATTCTGCATTCCGTTCTTGGAATTTAAACCCATTGTTTTTTAGAATCTTTATGACTTTATGCTGGGGCAGTGAGCGAAGTCTTGCTATGCAAAACACCTTCTAGGAATATTCACAGGGATATTGGTTAAGGATACAGACATTAACTCCTTCATCTTAGGTTTAGGTGTATCCGTGTCATTAAAATCTACGGAATTGCTTTGCAATTCCGTACGATGCTAGGAAAAGGCAAAGCCTTTTCCGTCGCATAATCATTGATTAAATCCTCCATGTTTTCCTTAACCTCTTTTTCTGTTTTCCCCTGGGTAGCTATATCCAGTACTGGGCAGGAGGCTACAAACCACTTACCTTCCTTACTGATTACAACAGGCAATGGAACTTGCATTTTCATAAATTTATCACCATTTACATATTCAGTTTTCAGTATAAATAATTAACCCTAAACGATTTCTGTGTTGCCTAATCAATACTAATAAAAACCACTATTCCCATTATCCTTTTATGCCAGGTGAGTTGATAGACAATCATGTGTTCATCAAAGACCAGAGGGAGGCATCTCAGATTTACAACAAGGGTTATCATGGTGAGCCAATGTCCGGCGGCGGCCTGAAACTCACACTGGTTGAGGCAGCGCTTCTTCTTGAGCTTGGCAGGGTTGAGGTTTTCAGAAACAATGAGAAAATCAGTATCGGGAAACTCATTAATTATGCAACAGAAACATATCCGCAGTTTGAGATAAAATACATTGTTTACAGGGATTTCAGGCAGAGAGGATACATAGTGAAGCCTGACAATGAGGGAATTGATTTTAAGGCGTACAAAAGAGGGG
>Ga0100392_1004933_pt1 | contig 11841 bp, 6 predicted proteins | sample CryGeymeta201516_FD_81548 | JGI IMG/M metagenome (GOLD analysis project Ga0100392, IMG submission 81548) | Groundwater microbial communities from Crystal Geyser aquifers in Utah, USA - Crystal Geyser metaG 2015-16 | ecosystem: Environmental > Aquatic > Deep subsurface > Groundwater | place: USA... | reverse complement strand
CAAAAGCTCCATTTGTTTGGATGTTTTTTCTATATTTTGATAAAGCGCTTCGTCCTTTGCCAACTTACCCAAAGAACCTTCTCCTTTGTTGATGCCTTCCAATAGATTGTTCAGATTGCCAATCGATTTTTGTAAATCGGCGACGGTTTTGCCCAAACCTGCTTCAGACAGGGTTTTGGAAACTTTTGCCAAATTTGCGGTCAAGGTATCGATGTTTTGTACAGAAGTACTTATTTGCCCCTGATTCGTTTTTAAAAACGTATCTAAAGAAGCTGTGATGGATTCTAAATTTTCCAAAGTCAAATTAAATTTCACCACACTTGCCTGCAAGTTTTCGCGGGTTTTGGTGTCAAAGGTTTGGTTAAATTTATTCATCACAGAATCGGTATTGATTACCAAACTTTCTATTTTATCTTGAAGCGGAGAAAGGCGTTCGTCTAACACATCGGTAAAACTTGGTTTGATTTCCCCTTTCAGATAATCGCCCGATTGAGCAACGGGTGCGTCGTCTAAAGCCGGTTTGATGGCGACTGCTTTGCCACCTATCAGGCTCGATTCATATATTTGGGCAATGCTGTTTTTAGAAATGCCTAACGATTTATCCATTGTGATGGTTACCAACAACTTAGATGTCTTTCCTTGAAATTCAATATCGCTTACTTTGCCAACATTAAATCCGTTGACGGAAACCGGTGTGCCGGTCAACAACCCTTGTATGTCATCATAAACTACGTAATAGACAGTAGAAAAATTGAAAATATTTTTCCCCTTGAGATAGTTGAAGCCCCATATAAAAACAACAAGAGCGGTCAGGACAAGGATAGCGGCTTTAAATTCTTTGGACAGTTTCAATGGGATAGATTTTAAGGCAAAAATAAGGTTTCGTTTTTAAAAATTGGTGATTAGTCGCAATGTATTTTATTTTTCTAATTTTTTTAATGCCTTCTTCAAAGGAATTTGTTTGTTTTTTTCATAAGAGGCAATAAATGCGTCTTTGTATCCCGATTGCTGCGCCTCTTTTAAGAACTTTAATGCTTTGGAATAGTCATAGGTTTCTTGATAAAGATAGCGGTTTATTTTACCTACTTTTTCACTTGAAACAGGCGATAGCCCGCTGAAATTATTCCGGTTTAAACTGATTTTTTTAGCACTGGCGAACAGTTGGATTTTAAATAGAATGATTTTGTCTTTTGTGTTTTGTGAATAAAAATCGGCCACGGTTGTGGTAGATTTTGTTTGTGAAGAATCTTCTGCCTGAGGGTTGTTGTTTTTATCAAATGTATAATCGCTTTGGTTATCATAAAAAACCGATTTATACCTAACAAGTGCCTGATAAACAGCATTTGACATATCGACCTGCCCACTTGTCGAATCTAAATAACGGCCTTCAGCATAGTTGGACAAAAACCCGACTTCTACCAAAACACTTGGCATGAAAGTCCTGCGGATAACCAATAAATTAGCTTGTTTTACGCCTCGGTCAACGCGATTGTATTGATTGGCAAAATTATCCTGGATCATATCGGCCAATTGGATACTTTGATCGGTGTATTCTTCTTGTAGCAAAGTAAGCCCGATGACGGTTTCCGGGGCATTCGGATCAAAGCCCTCATAGTGCGTTTGGTAATCGTCTTCCAAAAAAATCACGGAGTTTTCTGATTTGGCGACTTCAAAATTCTCTTTATTTTGGGCTAACCCCAACACAAAGGTTTCGGTGCCTTCCGCTTGGCTTTTGTGATAATTACAATGTACAGAGACAAACAAATCTGCTTTGGCTTTGTTGGCAATGTTGGCGCGGTCTTTCAATTCTACAAAAACATCGGTTTTGCGGGTGTAAATCACCTTTAAGCTAGGAAGGTTTTCTAAGCGTTTGCCAATCTCAAGTACGATGTTTAGCGCAATATCTTTTTCCTTATGACCGTTTCCCATATTGCCCGGATCTTTTCCGCCGTGCCCGGCATCCAAAACGACGGTGAAGGGTTTGGTGCTTTTTTGCCCTGTGGCAATATCAAAAAAGAAGACAGAAACTATCAGGAAAAGCAGAATTTTTCTCATACAAATTTAATGGTCAACGATTGTTTAATCTATAACGATGAATGCTTCTTTTTCGCTTACAAATAGCCAAAAAATATCCGTAAGTTTGGGGCTTCAAAAACTGAGCCATAACTTTACAAAATTACTATTTAAAGTGTTGCAGGCAAATTTGATTAAAACATACCTGAGTTTGTTGGTTTTACTTGCGGTGACATTTGTTTCGCGTGCGCAAGAATTTCCGCTTCCATCCAAACAAAAACCAATTCAGACGCAAAAAGACACGCTCGTTTCGCAAAAAGACAGCCTGTTGCGGAAAAAAATCGAGGCTACACGAAAAGAAATTTTAAACGACACCATCAAGCCCAAAACTTTGGCCATCGCTGATTCGACGGTGACAGCCACCCTCGATTCCTTAAAAAAAGATTCGTTGCAAAAAGACAGCCTTCGCAAACCCAAACCTTTTTTGGATGCCAACATCATCTACAAGGCCAAAGATTATCGGCGGCTCGACCAAAAAAACAAAAAAGTGTATCTCTACAACGAGGCAGAGGTCAAATATGGCGATGTAGAACTGCAATCCGGTGAAATTCAAATCGACTACGAAAAAAATGAGGTTTACGCGCGCGGCATCAGGGACACGGCCAACGTCATGATTCAATATCCTTATTTTAAACAAGGTACAAATGTAATTGAACCCGATTCGATTCGATACAATTTCAAAACCGGAAAAGCGCTGATTTACAATTCACGAACCAAACAGGGTGAAATGAACATCATCAGCCCCATCAGCAAACGGGTCAACGACTCGGTGATTTACATTAAAAATGCCAAGCTCACAACGTCGCAGGACTTGGATGACCCGGAATATTACTTTTTGGCGAGAAGGCTCAAAGTAGTCCCGGGAGAGAAAGCTGTTGTCGGTATCACCAATTTGTTTATCGCCGACGTACCAACTCCCATCGGAATTCCTTTCGGTTTTTTTCCTTTAAACAATGAAAAATCACTATCGGGTATTATTGTTCCCACTCCTGGAGACGACAGTCAACGTGGCTTTTTTCTTCAAAACGGAGGATATTATTTTGCGCTTTCCGATTATTATGACTTGGCAATCTTAGGCGATGTGTTTTCAAACGGAAGTTTTGCGCTTCGTTTCGAATCTTCCTACGCCAAACGCTATCGATACCGGGGAAACATTAGTTTGCGTTCTGAAAATTTAATAACCTCCGAACGCGGCTTGCCTGATTTTGCCAAAAGCAACAATACCAATTTTCGTTGGTCTCACTCACGTGACAGAAAGTCGAGTCCAAATTCGTCTTTTACTGCCTCGGTCAACATTGCCAGTAGCAACTTTTTCAGGGAAAGTGTCAACCAGCTGAATACCAATAATTTTCTTTCCAATACATTGAGTTCTTCTATTTCATACTCAAGGACTTTTCCGGGACCTCCCGGTATCAATATGTCGATGACGGTCACACATTCGCAAAACACCAATACGGATATTGTCAATATGACTTTACCTACATTTCAGGGAAGTGTGGAACGAATTTTCCCGTTTGCACCCAAAACTGGTGTCAAGAAAGGCATCATTGACAACATCAATTTTCAATACAACTTACGGGCGGAAAACCGCATTCAAACTTTTGATTCTCTTTTCCTGAAAAAAGAAATGTTTGACAATGCCAAAGTTGCCGCTCAACACACCATCCCGATTGCGACCAACTTCAAAGTATTCAAATATTTCAGCGTATCGTTGGGCACAAATTTCAACGAAGTTTGGACACTCAACACCATAGACAAAAGTTTTGACACGATTACAAACAGAGTGGTCTCGCAAGAAGTTAAAGGATTTGAGTCATTCAGAACTTACGATTTTTCTACCAGCATTGGAACCACCATCTACGGAATGTTTGATTTCGGAAAGGACAAAAAAATTCAGGCAATTCGCCATGTGATGCGACCTTCCGTCAGTTACTCCTATCGCCCGGCTTTTAGTCAATATTTTAAGAAATTTGAAGTGCCTGAAACCGATTCCAACGGCAATCCGCTGCCTTTTATAGACAATGAATTCACACCTTTTGAAGGCGGTATTTTTGGCGCACCTACCAACCGCGAATCCAGTTTTATGGGGTTTTCGCTTGCCAATACTTTTGAGGCAAAGGTCAGAGACCGAGACACCACCAAAACCGAGCCTAAAAAAATCATGTTGCTGAGCAGTTTAAATTTTTCGACCGGATATGATTTTAAGGCCGATTCCCTCAATCTCAGCCCACTTTCTGTCAGAGGCGGCACGCAGCTTTTTGACAACAAACTGGGCATCAATTTTGGTATGATTCTCGATCCGTATGCCTTAGACAGCAAAAATAATCGATTTAACACGTTAAACATCAACAACGGGGGAAGCCTTTTCCGGCTGACGAGTGCCAACCTCACAACCGATTATTCGTTCACCAGCGATTCTTTCAAACCCAGACAACAGCGACAACAAGACGGCTCGCAGAACAACTCGCGAGATGACGATTTGTTTGGAGTTTCCGATGATTTTTCCGATGAGCGATTGCGCGATGAGGAAGAGCAAGAAGAAGACAAAGACATTGGGAAAGACAAATGGTACACGGCCAACATGCCTTGGGATTTGCGGTTTTCTCATTCATTGAGTTATTCTAATGCAAGACGACAAAACGAAGTAACCAATAATTCATTAATGTTTTCCGGAAACGTCGATCTGACCCCCAATTGGCGCGTGGGTTTGTCCTCGGGCTATGATTTTAAAAACAACGGTTTTTCGTTCACCCAAATCCGGTTCGAAAGAGATCTCAGAACCTGGCGCATTAATTTCAATTGGACACCGCTCGGAAACCGGCAGACTTGGTTTTTCTTTATCGGGATCAAATCTTCTGTCTTGAGCGACATCAAATGGGAGCGGAATCGGCCGCGTGACCAACGCTTGTAAAATCAATGGGCAAATTTGAAACGAAAAAAACGAAAAAAAGATTCAGGATTAAGGACACAAAACTCAGAAAGGTGACTTTCATAAAACTTGAACTTGGAATAAATCAAAAAGGCAAGATGATTTAGTTTGTTTCCACTTTTCAATCATTAATCTTCAATCAACTCCGGACTTCTGATTCACATAAAATGATAATTAACAAAGAATTAGAAAACATTCAAAACTTTAATTTTAGTTTTGCTATACTTTTGTAAAAAATTACACTATCAAATGAAAAAAACTTCTGCTTACTTAATAACAATTTTTTCGCTACTGATTATTTCTTGCCATAAAAATGACGGGTATCAAATAAATATCGATGTACAAGGTGCTGAAAACGGAACTAAAGCCTATTTACTTAAATACGAAGACCAAGTAGGTGTGATTCAAGATTCATCTTTAATTGAAAACAACAAAGTAGTTTTTGAAGGCCGGGCGACAAATTCCGAATTTCATTTTATTCAATTTCAAAACAAAGGCGGCGCACTCCTTTTTTTATTGGAAAATGCAGAAATCCAAATAAAAGTTCACGCGGATTCGCTTTTCAAAGCTTCCATTGAAGGCACCAAAACCAATGAAGAATTGGTTGCTTACCGAAACCAAATGAACGATTACAACCACCGTCAAAGTGAAATTTTTGAGCAATCCAAATCGTTGTCCGAAAATGATACGGTTCTTATCAACGGGCTTCAAGCCACCTATGATCGGGTTGGCAAAGAAGCCAAGGAGTATGAATTGAATTACATCAAATCGCATCCGGATTCCTACTTGAGTACACTCATCATTCAAGAATTATTAAGTTTCAACGACATCTCTCCCAACGAAGCAGTCGCGTTGGCGGGCGGTTTAAGTGAACGTATAAGAAAATCGGAAATAGGGAAATCACTTGAAAATCAACTTTCCAAATTGGCTTCTTTGGAAGTCGGTGCGAAAGCCCCCGATTTTGTGGGCCCTACACCCGAAGGCGGCGCGCTCAAACTCAGTCAGGTGAATGCAAGAATCACTGTACTTGATTTTTGGGCATCTTGGTGTACGCCTTGTCGTGCCGAAAACCCGAGCCTAACGGCATTTTATGAAACCATGCATCCCAAAGACCTCGAAATTGTCAGTATTGCACTTGACAGAAATTCCGAAGATTGGAAAACTGCAATCAAAGAGGACGGCATGCCGTGGCTCCATGTGTCAAACCTGATGTTTTGGGAAGAACCCATTGCTCGTTTATACAATGTGATGGCCATCCCACAAACATTTGTATTGGATGAAAACAAAAAAATCCTCGCAACAGATTTAAGAGGTGAAGAATTGAGAGCTTTTGTGGAAGAAAAATTAGCCGAAAATAATTTTTGACTTCAGTGGTTGCTGGTGGCAGGCTTGTGAATTGGAATTTGTCTTAGATTCCCCTTAGATTTTCTTCATCTGCTGTTGCATCATCTTAATCTGATCTTTCAGCATATTTTGCTTGTCTAATTTTTTAGCTTCTGCCAACAATTCGGTTGCTTCCCTTTTTCTTCTTTTGGTCATGGCAATGCCTGCCAAATTCAATTTAGCCAAAGCCAAATCGTGCTTCATCGAAAGTCCGAGCGAAATAGCCTTTTTGAATAGTTTTTCTGCCTGCGTGATGTTCGTCTGAGAAGCCATCAAGCCTTTGAGGTAGTAGTAATAACCTTGTTGCTTTGTCGTCAGGGCGGCTTCCGGATTCTTGATTTTGTCTAACCATTTTTCGGCTCCCTTAAAGTCTTGCTTACGCAAACGCATAAATGCCAAAAGAATCAACTCGTTTTTATAATACAACAGGATAAAAACCGAAGAAAGAAGAATAAACATGATACCATTTCCGATGAAACCCTCCGTAAACTGATAGATGGCATACGCAAAAACCAACACGGATAGGATTAATTTGAATATTTTATTAAACATGATATTAAACTGGTTTTTTGAGTTGCCAAAGGTATAAAAAACAAAATAAAATATTTTAACTAACAGATTTGCGAAACTAAAATCTTGTCGTATATTTGCGCCGCTCTAAGCGATTACTCGATGTGAGTGGAAAACATTTAAGTTGTCAAGTATTTAAAGAAAAATATTCATGAAAAGAACGTACCAGCCCTCCAAGAGAAAAAGAAAAAACAAGCACGGATTCCGCGAGCGCATGGCAACTGCCAACGGCCGCAAAGTGCTTGCCAGAAGACGCGCAAAAGGAAGAGCAAAATTAACTGTTTCCTCGGAGCCAAGACATAAAAAATAGTGATTAAATCATTACATAAAAAAAGGTGTTGCTTTAGGGGTAGCACCTTTTTTTTATGTCCGAAAAATAAATTAGTTTTAGAGTCTACTCAATTTCAGTAAAATGCCTAAAAACATACAACTCAAATCGGTATTAATTATTGGTTCCGGCCCCATCATCATCGGACAAGCATGCGAATTTGACTATGCCGGTTCGCAGGCTTTGCGTTCGCTCCGCGAAGATGGGATTGAAACCGTACTGATTAACTCCAATCCGGCTACCATCATGACCGACCCAACGATGGCCGATCATGTATATTTATTACCACTCACCACCAAATCGATCATCCACATCCTGAACTGTCATAAGATTGATGCCGTATTGCCGACCATGGGCGGCCAAACAGCTCTGAATCTCTGCATCGAAGCGGATGAAAAAGGTATTTGGAGAGATTTTGGTGTGCAAATTATCGGCGTTGACATCGATGCCATCAACATCACGGAAGACCGGGAAAAGTTCAGAAAATTACTCGAAACAATCGATATACCTGTTGCACCCTCACAAATAGCCAATTCTTTTTTGAGAGGGAAGGAAATCGCGCAGGAATTTGGTTTCCCGCTGGTCATCCGTCCATCCTTTACACTGGGAGGCACTGGCGCGTCATTTGTCCATCGGCAAGAAGATTTTGTAGAGCTTCTCACCCATGGATTGGAAGCATCCCCCATCCACGAAGTATTGATAGACAAAGCGTTGGTGGGTTGGAAAGAGTACGAATTGGAATTGCTCCGCGATAACAAAGACAATGTTGTCATCATCTGTACCATAGAAAACATGGATCCGATGGGCATCCATACCGGCGATTCCATCACGGTTGCTCCTGCCATGACACTTTCCGACCGGACCTACCAACGCATGCGCGATATGGCCATCAAAATGATGCGCAGCATCGGTGATTTTGCCGGTGGTTGCAACGTGCAGTTTGCTGTGAGCCCGGATGAAAGAGGAGATATCATCGCCATCGAAATAAACCCGCGCGTTTCCCGCTCTTCAGCCTTAGCTTCAAAAGCAACAGGATACCCCATTGCAAAAATAGCCACCAAATTGGCCATCGGATACAGTTTGGATGAACTTCAAAACCAAATCACCAAATCTACCTCTGCCCTTTTTGAGCCTACGCTCGATTATGTAATCGTAAAAATACCGCGTTGGAATTTCGACAAGTTTGAAGGGTCTGACCGAACGTTGGGACTGCAAATGAAATCGGTGGGAGAAGTAATGGCCATTGGGCGTTCTTTTCAAGAAGCTTTGCACAAAGCTACCCAATCGCTCGAAATCAAACGAAACGGATTGGGCGCAGACGGCAAAGGGCTAACCAATTACGAACAAATCATTGAAAAACTCACGTATGCCAGTTGGGATCGGGTTTTTGTAATTTATGATGCCATACAGATGGGTATTCCGCTGAGCCGCATCCACGAAATCACCAAAATTGACCTTTGGTTTCTCAAACAATTTGAAGAATTGCACCTTCTCGAAAAAGAAATTGAAACATTTACCTTAGAAACACTGCCCAGAGAATTGTTGCTCGAAGCCAAACAAAAAGGTTTTGCCGACCGTCAAATAGCACACATGCTCAACTGCATGGAAAGCAAGGTTCACGAAAAACGAATAGATTTCAATATTAACCGGATTTACAAGCTTGTTGACACCTGCGCAGCCGAATTCAAAGCGCAAACCCCTTACTATTACTCTACTTTTGAGGCAGACTTACAAACACCTGACGGAAAAAGATTTACTGACAATGAAAGCAAGGTTTCAGACAAGAAAAAAATCGTGGTTTTGGGTTCCGGCCCCAACCGGATTGGGCAAGGCATCGAGTTTGACTACTGTTGCGTGCACGGCGTTTTGGCAGCTGCCGAATGTGGCTACGAAACCATCATGATAAACTGCAACCCGGAAACAGTATCCACCGATTTCGACATCGCTGACAAACTCTATTTTGAGCCCGTATTTTGGGAACATCTGTACGACATCATCCTGCATGAAAAACCGGAAGGCGTAATCGTGCAACTCGGTGGGCAAACCGCGTTAAAATTGGCAGAAAAGTTGAGCCGGTATGGTATAAAAATAATTGGAACAACCTTTGAGTCTTTAGATTTGGCGGAAGATCGTGGCAGTTTTTCAAAATTACTTCAAGAGAACAACATTCCTTATCCGCCTTTCGGCGTAGCAGAAACCGCGGAGGAAGCTTTATCACTGTCAGACACCCTCACTTTCCCCCTTTTGGTCAGGCCTTCGTATGTGTTGGGTGGCCAAGGGATGAAAATCGTCATCAATAAGCAGGAACTGGAAGAAACCGTAGTCGATTTGCTTCGAAAAATCCCCAACAACAAATTGTTGCTCGATCATTATTTGGACGGTGCCATCGAAGCCGAAGCTGATGCCATCTGCGACGGCGAAAATGTCTATATCATCGGGATTATGGAACACATCGAACCCTGTGGTATTCATTCCGGGGATTCCAATGCAACGCTTCCCCCCTTTAATTTGGGCGAATTGGTCTTGCAACAGATAAAAGATCACACGAAAAAAATTGCCTTGGCTCTTCATACAGTCGGTCTGATCAATATTCAGTTTGCCATAAAAGATGACTTGGTCTATATCATTGAAGCCAATCCGCGTGCTTCCCGGACTGTCCCGTTCATCTCAAAAGCTTACGGCGAACCCTACGTGAATTACGCTACTCGCGTGATGCTTGGAGTCAACAAGGTTACGGATTTCCAATTTAAACCAAAACTGAATGGTTTTGCCATCAAACAGCCGGTATTTTCGTTCAATAAATTTAAAAATGTCAACAAAAAACTTGGGCCGGAAATGAAGAGTACTGGAGAAAGCATTTTGTTTATCGAAAACCTGCGCGACGATCAGTTTTATGAGCTGTATGCACGAAGAAAAATGTATTTGAATAAGTAGAAATCGGAGTGATTAGTGTTTAGTAGAAATTAGTTTATTGATACATTTTCAAATTAACTTAATCCCTATCTTTGGTAAAATTTGATAAAAATGCTTTTCAGACAACCCGGAATCCTGTATTTTTTGTTCTTACTGGCCATTCCGATTGTTGTGCATTTGTTTAAGCTGCGAAAATTTCAAAAGGAATATTTTACCAATGTTGAATTGCTCAAACAGATTCAACTGCAAACACGCAAAAGTTCTGTTCTCAAAAAATGGTTAACGTTGGCGATGCGGTTATTGGCATTGGGATGTATTATTTTTGCTTTTGCACAACCCTATTACCCGTCTTCCGAAAAATCACTCAGCGATTCGAAAACCTTTATTTATTTAGACAATTCACTCAGCATGCAAGCCTTAGGTAATAACGGCCCGCTGTTGCCGAGAGCCGTACAGGATTTATTGTCTTATTTTCCGCAAGATATACCCGTTACTTTGCAGACAAACAATCAAACTTTTCAAAATACAACTTTAGAAAGCATCAAAAACGAATTGCTCGAACTCAACTATACCAACCAACCTGTCAGCGCGAAAGAATTGATGCTCAAAGCAAATCAGGTATTTTCAAAGCATTCGGATAGTCAAAACAACTTACTCCTTATCTCCGATTTTCAAAATTTTTCTCCCGCCAGATTTGATTCAATCCATACGGCCGGGGTGAAAACACGTTTTGCTATCCAAAAAAGTATCAACCAAACCAACGTATCATTGGACAGTTTGAGCATCGAAGATGGCGAAAATGAAAACCTGAAAATCAAGGTATGGATAAAATCAAACGCAGCTGCTTCTGAGATTCCAATTTCACTGTTTTTAGAAAAGGAATTAACCGGAAAATCAAGCTTGTCCTTCAAAAAAAACGAGACACAAACCACCGAATTTTCCGTTCCTAAAAAGGATAAAATCAAAGGATATTTGCAAATTGAAGACAACGGATTGTATTTTGACAACCGCTTGTATTTTGCAAATGAGTATTCTAAAAAAATTAAAATTTGGGTGTTGGGCGATGCAAACAACGATTTCCTTAAAAATATTTATACGCCCGATGAATTTGATTTCAACCCTATCTCATCCGAAAAAACAGATTATACAGACTTGATGGCGCAAAATCTGATTGTGCTCAACGAGTTGAACGCCTTCACACCCGGGCTCATCGAATCACTTGTGAAATTTCACAAAAATGGTGGAAGCTTGTTGATTATCTTGCCCGAAAACACAGACCTTAATGCCTATAATTTGTTGTTACGGAATTTGAATCTTAGTAATCTATCTAAAAAAACAGAAACAGAAAGACTGATTACCACCATCCATTTTTCTCACCCCCTATTTAATGATGTTTTTGAAAAATCGGTTCTGAACTTTGATTATCCAAAGGTTGCTTCCTATTATCGGTTCGACAGTTCATCATCCTCCAAACTATTGAGTTTTGAAAACGACGATGCCTTTTTTGCAAATCCGTCCGCAAATATCTATCTGATTACAGCTTCTTTGCAGGTGGCCAACAGCAATTTCAAAAACAGCCCGCTGATTGTCCCGAGCTTATACAAGGTAGCGAAACAGAGTTTCGCCACCCAACAGTCCTACTATT
>Ga0100392_1004919_pt1 | contig 11854 bp, 10 predicted proteins | sample CryGeymeta201516_FD_81548 | JGI IMG/M metagenome (GOLD analysis project Ga0100392, IMG submission 81548) | Groundwater microbial communities from Crystal Geyser aquifers in Utah, USA - Crystal Geyser metaG 2015-16 | ecosystem: Environmental > Aquatic > Deep subsurface > Groundwater | place: USA... | reverse complement strand
CCCGCACCAGCACATGAAAATGGTTCGACATCACACAGTAAGTCAAAATCTCCACCCCACAAAAATCCGCCACCTGCCAGATCATCTTGCGGAAAACCTCCTTTTCCCGGTCACCCAGTAATCGTTGACCACCCACCACGCGGCTCATCGCATGGTAGCAAGCCGGCACATCCTCCAGTTTTGTTCGTTTCATAGAGTCTCACTATGCGACCCATCACCATAAGTCAATCTCAAAATTTATTAGCAGACTATAAAATATTGGTTTTTTGGTTTTGCGGCTCGCAATGTTTGGTGGGATAAAGTTAGTTATTGCGAATACTTATGCCGAATCGTCTTGCTCAGGAAAATAGTCTGTATCTGCGTCAACATGCGGACAACCCGGTGGATTGGTATCCGTGGGGTGATGAAGCCCTGCAGGCTGCTGAGCATTTGGAAAAACCGATTCTGGTTTCGATTGGCTATTCGGCTTGTCATTGGTGCCATGTCATGGCGCATGAGTGTTTCGAGGATGACTACATTGCGGGGCTGATGAATAAGCATTTTATTTGCATCAAAGTGGACCGCGAGGAGCGTCCGGATGTGGATCAGGTGTATATGGAGGCGGTGCAAATGATCCAGCAGCAGGGGGGGTGGCCTTTGAATGTATTTTGCCTGCCGGATGGGCGGCCATTTTTTGGGGGCACCTATTTTCCGGCTGAGGATCGGGGGCATGGCATCATTCCCTGGCCGCAGTTGTTGATGCGGATTGCAGACTACTATAAGCGTTCGAAGGATGAACTGATTGAGAATGCTGATTCGATCCAAAAGAATATTATCGCCAACACGCCGCTGGCTGCGAGTGGTGGCGCAGCAATGGATTGGGAGCCGCAGGTGCTGATTGCTGCAGCGCATGGCATCTGTGGGACGCATGATGATCGCTACGGAGGCTTTGGGGGTGCACCAAAGTTTCCATCTGCGATGACGCTCAATTTCCTGCGTGCGATACGGCGTTCAGCAGCTGTGGACTTGGCCGGGGCGCTGGCTGATCGGATTGATGTGGTGACTCACCAGACGCTGCGTGCCATGGCGCACGGAGGGATTTACGATCAATTCGGAGGGGGCTTTGCCCGCTACAGCGTGGATGCCCGCTGGGTGGTTCCACATTTTGAGAAAATGCTGTATGATAATGCGCTGCTGATCGAGGCTTATACGCGGGCGTGGTTGGACAGGAAGGATCCACTTTACGCCGCAGTGGTCGAGGAAACGATCGATTGGCTCGTGCGCGAGATGCGTGCCAGTGAGGGCGCATTCTACGCCGCATTGGATGCCGACAGCGAGGGGGAAGAAGGCAAATACTACGTTTGGAAACCGGAGCAGATCGATGCGGTGCTCGGACCTGCACTGGCGCGTAAGGTGCGGGCGGCCTACGCGATAACTAATGAGGGGAATTTTGAGGGCGGCACGACCAATCCCGCACTGGTTGAGGCTGAATTTGCGGTGCGTGAAGAGCTCAGGGAAGCCCGCGCCAAGTTGCTGGCACAGCGCGAGGCGGAGCGGGTGCCGCCGGGCAAAGACACCAAGATCAGCACCTTCTGGAACGCTATGATGATCCGTGCATTAAGCGATGCCGCTTTCTATTTCAATCGTTCCGATTGGATGGAACTTGTGATCCAGGCCGCCGAATTTCTCTGGGCCGAGGTGATGGATGATTCCGGCGAGGTGTTACACCTCCACGCGGTGTATTACGAGGGGCAGGGAGCTCAAATCGATGGGTTTTTGCATGACTATGCGACGGTGGCGGATGCATTACTGGCGATTTCCGCGAAGATCGACTGGATTGTCCCCGGTCAATCCAAGCTTTGGCAGCAGCGGGCGCAGCGATGTGTTGATGCGGCGCTCCTTCGATTTGGCGATACCGAATCGGTGGGGTGTTTCTTTACTGCCGAGGGCGTGGCGACGCCAGTAGTGCGGCGGAAGGAGTGGTTCGATAATGCTACACCATCCGGGAACTCAGTGCTGCTGCACGCCCTGAGTGGACTCTATGCAGTGACAGGTGACCGCAAATACACGGCTGCTTTTCGGTCGGTTTTACCGGCCTACAAAGACTACGCGGGTAGGGTGGCCACCGGGGTCGCCCACGCGCTGGAAGCGGCGGTGACGGATGCTATCGGGATTGCGGTGATTCAAGTGCGGGCCAGCGCCGATCTGGCCGCATTGCGCGATGGCATCAGCGCCAGACCCTGGCGGCGTTGCTTTATCCTGCAGGTTGCGGATGACGAACTGCCGGCTCTTTATCAACTCTGCGTCGGCACTCAGTGTCAGCCGCCCACAGATAATTTGGCGGAATTGATCGACGGTTTTTGATACGCAGCATTCCAGTATATTCACCTAAGCGCGATGCCGGAACCCGAGGAGCTTTATCAGTCCATCATTCTCGACCACAACAAGCGGCCGAGGCATTATGGTGCCCTGGCACAAGCTACTCATCGGGCCGAGGGCTACAACCCGATCTGCGGCGACAAGGTGCAGGTGTATTTAAAAATCAAGGACAGTCGGATCGAGGCGATTCAGTTTGAGGCGGCCAGTTGCGCGATCTGTAAAGCCAGCGCCTCGATGATGGCGCAGGATTTGAGCGGTCAGACGATGGAGGAAGTGGCAAAAATCCAGGCGCGGGTGCAATCACTCCTGAGTGGAGAGATTGAAGGAGCTGAGGTGCAAGGTGATCTTGCCGCACTACAGGGCGTCCGGAAGTTTCCGGCCCGCATTAAATGCGCGTCACTGCCCTGGCATACTTGTCGGGATGCGCTGGCAGCTCGGATCACTGCTGCAACTCCTTCATCGCAACCGCGTAGCGGCGGCCCAACTCTTTGATGCTCGGGGCATCGAAATGCCAGCGATCCATGGTTTTGAGTTCTTCGGAGGTGGCCACGGCGGTATTGGGGCAGAGTTGCGGCAGGCGTGCGATCTCCTCGTTGATGGGGCTGGGGCCGATGATCTGCCCGGCGACAAAGGGCAGGTTGCGGATACCCAAATCCTGACGCAGATCTGTGACCAACTGCGCGAGTTTTTCGGCATAGCCGTCTGGGTTGCCGTGGTTACTCTCGCCCTGGTGCCAGAGGATGCCTTTCAACGTACCTTTCTGCTTGGCGGCCAGTGCCCGGCGCACGGCTTCCTGATAAAAATGCGTACCTTGGCCCCATTGTTCAATCTTCGAGCCGCCTTTCGCGTTGACCACCAGACCGATGCGGTTAGGTTCTGCAGACTGCAACATGTTCTGAGCGAAGCTGTAGCCGGGATTGAGCCTTTGCATTTCGAGCCCTTTGCGGATGGTGGAATAGCTATTGAGCGGATTGCTGGCCGGTTCCCATTCGTCTGTGCTGTTGAACAGGTAAACTCCCGGCATGGGTGCGGTCTCTGTCTCGCCGATGGGCGCACGTCCGGCCATATTGGACTGGCCGATCAGCAGGTAAACATGGAAGGCCTCCTGATGGCGGCTTAAGGCTTTATTGGCATGGGTTGATACCATTCCGGATAAGAAAAAAATCGTGCAGAGGATTATGCGCATATCTTTTATTCGTTGATTGATGTTAGGGCGGGGCCAGTTATTTGATGCGTGCAGATCAGGCAGATCCACACTATTGAGACGAGAAGCGGTGCACCATTTTGTGTCGATAGGTTTCACCCGGGCGGAGGCATGTTGAGGGGAAGTTCGGCTGGTTGGGCGCATCCGGAAAATTTTCAGTTTCGAGGCAGAAGCCGGTGTGCTGTCCACAAGTGATACCACCTTTGCCGATAATGGTTTCGTCCAGAAAATTACCGGCGTAGAACTGGACTGCCGGTTGATTTGAAAACAGTTCCATCACGCGGCCGCTTTTCGGTTCGCAGACCTTTGCGACTGGCGCAAGTCCTGCGGGGGCGGGCTGGGAAAGGATCCAGCAGTGGTCGTAGCCATTAGCGAGTTGCAGCGCTTCGAAGTCAGCTCCCATCCGGGCACCGATCTCGGTGGCCTGGGTAAAGTCCATCGGCGTGCCGATGACCTGGGCAAGCTCACCGGTGGGAATGAGGCCGGCGTTGGTCGGCAGATAGTGGTCGGCGTAGAGTTGGAGTATGTGTTCCTTGATCGAGTCGCCTGGCGCACCCGAAAGATTCCAGTAAGTGTGATGCACGATATTGACGACAGTCGGCGCATGGGTGGTGGCGGTGGCTTCCCAGATCAGCTCGTTGGCTTCGGTCAGGCTGTAGTCAACGGTCGCGGTCAGTGTGCCGGGGTAGCCTTCCTCGCCTGCGGGCGAGATATATTCGAGCGATATTGCCGAGTGAGAGAGTTGTTTCACTGTCCACCAGCGCCGGTTGAAGCCGATATTGCCACCGTGGAGGTGGCAGGGGATACCTCCGGGATTATTATTAGTGGCGAGTTGGTAGGCTTTGCCCTCCAGGTTGAAGCGTCCATGAGCAATGCGGTTGCCATAGCGGCCCGCCGTTGCGCCAAAATAGGGATTGGCTTCGCTATCGTAAGCTTCGACTGAGTCAAAGCCGAGTGTCACATCGGCGAATCTACCCTCGCGGTCCGGAGCCGTCAGCGCGACCAGCGTTGCGCCAAAGTCCGAAACCTGCGCGGTCATGCCACGTAGATTCGTCAGTGTGTGCAGTCGAGCACACTGGTCATTTGAAAGCATACCGAAATTTATCATGGTTTGTTTATTCAAGAGCGCTTTGCTGCTGTTGGCAAGTGAAGAGCGTTGGGTAGTGCAAATCGCTCACGTTTGCAACGTAGCCGAAATGGATGACCTTAAGGGCATCCATTCATGCCTTTCGATAGAGGGTGCAAGTGGCAGGTGCGGTATCTCCGGTGACCGGTGTCGGTCATTTTCGGCAATAAGTGTTTGCTCATTCGCATTAAATTCCAACAATTTTCCTTTGTTGTTGCTCAAACAGAAAGCATACCCTAGCGGTTAAATTTATTAGAAAAATAAAATTATGAAAATAGTCGTATTAGATGGATTTACACTTAATCCCGGAGACAACCCCTGGAGAGGGGTGGAAGCCCAGGGTTCATTCACTGTTTATGAGCGCACACCGGCAGAAAAGATACTGGAGCGCAGTCTCGGTGCCGACATCATCCTGACCAACAAAACGCCTTTGTCTGCAGAGACACTGGCGCAGCTGCCGGATTTGAAGTTTATTGCCGTCCTGGCGACCGGGTTCAATGTGGTGGATGTGGCCGCGGCCCGCCAGCGCAACATTCCGGTTTCCAATGTGCCGATTTACGGGACCGATTCTGTGGCACAGTTTGTTTTTGCGCTGCTGCTGGAGCTTTGCCACCAGGTCGCGCTGCACGACAAGCTGGTCAAGCAGGGCGACTGGACTGCGATTGAGGATTTCTGCTTCTGGAAGACGCCACTGATCGAGCTGCGCGGCAAGACGATGGGGATTGTCGGCTTTGGACGCATCGGTCGCCGCACGGCGGCTGTAGCAGATGCCTTTGGGATGAAAGTAATTGCCCACGACCTGTATCAGGGGGCAGCCCCGGATTACGAGGGCTTCGAGTGGGCTGAGATGGAAGCACTTTTCCAGCGCTCGGATGTCATTTCCCTGCACTGTCCCTTAACGCCTGAAAACGGCGGCTTTGTCGATAAGAGCTTACTGCAGCAGGTAAAACCCGGCAGTTTTCTGATCAACACCTCACGAGGACCCTTGATCAACGAAAACGATCTGGCCGAAGCCTTGAATGCCGGTCAACTTGCCGGAGCCGCGCTGGATGTCGTTTCCGTTGAACCAATTAAGGCCGATAATCCTCTGCTCCAAGCCAGGAATTGCCTGATCACGCCGCACATTGCCTGGGCGACGCTGGAGGCGCGTCAGCGCTTGATGCAAACGACCGTGGAAAATGTGGCGGCCTATATCGCCGGCAGTCCGATTAATTTGGTGAACTGATTGACTATCGTCAGAGCCGTTAAAATAAGACTATGAAATTAGCACAGCGTTTATCAAAATTGGGCACGGAAACCGCTTTTGCAGTCTCCGGTGAAGCCGCTGCCCACCAGGCTGCGGGTAACAAGGTGTATCCTTTTCACCTGGGTGATATGAATATCACGACCCCGCGCAACATCATCGAAGCCACTTATCGGGCGATGAAGGACGGCAAGACCGGGTATTGTCCAAACTACGGCATTCCCGCACTGCGGGAAGCACTGGCTGAAGAGATCAACCGCAGCCACGGGACCGCTTATACGATGGCAAATGTCGCCGTGCAACCGGGTGGAAAACCTTCGATTGGCAAGTTTGTGCTGGCACTGATGAATCCGGGCGACGAGGCGCTGTATCCCAATCCGGGCTACCCGATCTACGAATCGCAGATCCAGTTCCACGGCGGCGTGGCCGTGCCCTATGCATACCGGGAGGGCGAGCAAAACTTCGAGCTAGACCTGGATGCAATTGAAGCGCTGATTACTCCCAAGACCAAGCTACTTATCGTCAACGATTTACAAAACCCGACCGGGGCAGAGTCAGATCCGCTGCAACTGGAAGCGCTGGCCAAACTGGCGGTCAAGCATGATCTCTTTGTGCTTTGCGATGAAGCGTATTTCGACATGCGTTACGCGGGTAAATCCACTTCGCTGGTCTCCTTTGAGGGGATGCAGGAACGCAGCGTCATTCTTTATACTTTTTCAAAGAAATACGCCATGACCGGCTGGCGGCTCGGTGCTTCGATTGGCCCCAAAGAGGTGATCGACGCGATTGCCAAGCTCAACGTCAACGACGAGTCCTGCTCCAACCACTTCATCCAATACGGCGGCATCGAGGCCCTGACCGGAGATCAATCCGGGCATGAAGAGATTCTCTCCATCCTCAAGCCGCGCCGCGATCTGGCGGTGGATATGCTGAATACGATTCCCGGGGTGAAGTGCTATCGTCCGGATGCCACCTTTTATTTATTCCCCAATGTAACCGGTCTGATGCTGGCCAAAGGCCTGACCGATTACGAGCAGTTCCGCAAGGCAGCGCTGCTGGAAACCGGTGTTTCATTCTGCACGCGCAAGCACTTCGGATCACCGGTCCCGGGTGAAAGCGAATACTATATTCGCTTTGCTTATTCCGGGATCGATCTCGATCAGATCGAGGAAGGCCTGGGGCTCTTTAAGGCTTGGGCGAGTCGCTAGACACCAGGCTTCGCAGGGTGTCATTTCCTTAGCTTTGTGGTCGATTCAGTCCGGGCATCAAAAAAGCGACGCAACAGGCTCACAAGAGCAACGGTTCCATGTCTGCGCCGCTGAGAATTTGCCGATTCAATCCGGCAAATCCGGCAAATCCTATTCAAGAGTCGATTAAAAATGGCGGAGACGATGGGATTCGAACCCATGGAACCCTTTTGAGGTTCACTTCTTTAGCAAAGAAGCGCTTTCGGCCACTCAGCCACGTCTCCATACCAGAAGTTATTCAGATAGCAGGCGATTCGTATAGAGTTCAATCTATTTTTTTGAATAATTTTTGAGTTTGCCCCGGGGCGCGGACCGCTCTGTTTTGTCTGCTACCTATTATCGCTATGAGTCAAGCCATCCAGATCTATGACACCACCTTGCGTGACGGCACGCAGGGCGAGGGGGTTTCCTTTACTGTTGCGGCGAAGCTGCGTGTGGCCGAAAAGCTGGATCAGTTTGGGATTGATTACATTGAAGGCGGATGGCCGGGCTCGAATCCGCGCGACCTGGCGTTTTTTGAGGAGGCGCGCAAACTCAAGTTGCGGCATGCCAAGCTGGCGGCCTTCGGGTCAACGCGCCGGGCGAGCCTGCCGGCGGAGGAGGACCCCCAGCTAAAGTTGCTGCTGGATGCCAAAACTCCGGTCGTGACCATCTTCGGGAAGAGCTGGCTGCTGCATATCACCGAAATTCTGCGCACGACGGCGGAGGAAAACCTCAAGATGATCGAGGACTCGGTGCGTTTTCTCACCGAAAACGGGCGAGAGGTCATCTATGATGCCGAGCATTTCTTTGACGGCTACTGTGATAATCCGGAATATGCGCTGCAGACTCTGGAGGTGGCCAAGCGCGGTGGCGCGGTCAATTTGACGCTGTGCGATACCAATGGTGGTAAACTGGTCGGCGAGGTTCAGGAAATCGTGGAGCAAGTCTGTGCGCACTTTCCGGATACGCCGATCGGGGTGCACTGTCACAACGATTCGGGCCTGGGCGTAGCGGTGTCGCTGGCCGGAGTTGAGGCGGGTGCCGTGCTGGTGCAGGGCACCATGAATGGGGTGGGTGAGCGCAATGGGAATGCCAATTTGACGACCATCATTCCCAACCTGGCACTCAAAATGGGAAAGGAGCTGAACTGTGGTGGCCAATTGCGCAAGTTGCGGGATCTCTCGCTTTTTGTCGATGAGATGGCCAACCGCTCGCCCGATATTAAGGCACCTTTTGTCGGTGCCAGTGCATTTGCGCACAAGGGAGGCGTGCATGCAGACGCTGCTGCCAAGGTGAAGGAAAGCTATGAACACATTGAGCCCGAGTTGGTGGGCAACCGCACCCGCGTGTTGGTCTCGGATATGTCGGGGCGCAGCAGTGTGATGATGAAGGCCAAGGAGATCGGGGTCGAACTCGATGCGCGTTCCGATGAGTTAAAGGACTTTTTGGGCAAGTTGAAAGAGCTCGAATACCAGGGCTACGAGTATGAGGCTGCGGATGCCTCGTTTAAGCTGTTGCTCAACCGTTATCTCAAAAACAAAAAGGATGATTTTGAACTGCTCGGCTACCGGGTGATTGTGGGGCACCAAACTGCCCTGAACCGGACCGTCTCCGAGGCGACGGTGCAGATCAAAATCGGCGACGAAGTGCACCACACGGTGGCCGAGTCCAACGGTCCGGTGGGCGCACTGGATGCGGCCCTGCGCAAAGCCATCGCCCCGGTATTTCCCGAAATTTCAGAAGTGGAACTGATCGATTTCAAGGTGCGGATTCTGGACAGCCAGCACGGCACCGATGCAATTATCCGGGTGCAGATCGAGTCCACCGACGGTAAAGATATCTGGGGCACGGTCGGGGCCAGCGATAACATTATCGAGGCGACCTGGGAGGCCCTGATGGACTCGGTGGAGTATAAGATTTTGCTGGATTCGGGGCAGGGGAGAACAGGCGAGCCGCCTGTTCTACTGTAGGACAGCGCCTCCGGCCTGTCCCTGACCTCTTTTGAAGCTGCGTCCCAAAGCGTGAATCGTTGTTATGATTCCCGTCTGCGCGCGATCCATATCTTTGGTCCCTTCCCCAACAAACTTACCGCTGCAAAACCGCGTGAACGAAAGACTGCGTCCGGCTAGCCCGCCCGTCATGTATCAGCGCTGGGAGGAGTTGCTCTTTCTGCACTGGGCGGTCGAACCGGGGCAGGTGCAGCGTGATTTGCCGGATGGCTTGACGGTGGATACCTTTAAGGGTGCTGCCTGGATCGGCGTGGTGCCCTTTCAAATGCGCCGCGTGCGGCCCCGGTTTCTCCCGTCAGTTCCCTGGTTTTCCAATTTCCCCGAACTGAATCTGCGCACCTACGTGGTCGATTCCCGGGGGCGGCCGGGGGTGTGGTTTTACTCGCTGGATACGCCGCAACCCCTTGCCAATTGGATCGCGCGGCGGTTTTTTCATCTCAACTACCGTTTGGCGCGTTTTGAGATTGAGCAATCCGCTGCAGCGTTTCGTTACCAGTCCAGTCTGCGGCTGGCAGGGGGGTGGGACGCGCCGCAGCAGTATCAGTGGGAACGCAGGGATGCACCCTTTCAGGCTGAGCCCGGATCGCTGGAGTTCTTCCTAGTCGAGCGCTATCGCCTGTTTGCTTATGACGGGGCGTGTCAGCAGCTTTTCAGCGGGCAGGTCCACCACGTGCCGTATTCGCTGCAACCAGTCGAGTTGTCACAATATTCGAAGCGGCTTTTTGCCCTGAATCAGCTGCCGGAACCTGCTGACGGACCGGTGAGTGTGCTGGCCTCGGCGGGCGTGGATGTGAGTGTGCACCCACTCGGGCGCGTGAACCTAAATAAATGAGTCGAACCGCTAATGAACGTCAATTGACGTTAATTAATAATGCGCTTAAGGAAGATAATTGTTTCGGATTTACCATTTCAACCCCATGCAGCATGCATGTGTGAACAAAGTGAAATCTCCGAACGATGCTTTTCGGGGTTGAAAGTGATTTTATTACCCGCATCCTGGGAAACAACATGAAGTTAACATCTTTTTATCTGATTCTAGGGCTTTCCTGCTTAAGTGTATCCTGGCTCAGTGCCGGTATTTTTGGTTTGGACTTTTTAGGGCGCAAGGCCGAACGGGTGGAGCAGCAGCGGGTGGAAAAGAAGCTTTGGTCCAAGCCGGAGGGTGCTTCATTCACGGATAAATCATTTCCGATCAAGGAATGGAGTAAGCACTACTCCGGGTTGGGCGTGAAGCGGGCTCCGATTACGATGAGCGAAAAAGATAGCAAAAAGCGCTATGAGGTGTCGGTGCTGGACCAAAAAAAAGTGGAGTTTGAACTCTCCCGCTGGAATGATAAATTATCGGATTTACATAAACGGGCCGGCATCCAGATGGATGATCGGGCCGGAATCGCCGCAGACCATCGGCTGTATAATGCCATGATGGGAGAGGCGCGGCAGTATCGGGAGCTTGGCGAAAAACTAAGCCTACAGGATATCAACCGCTATCAGTTCCGGCGCAACCGCTCATCAGAGGAGATCCCGACCCAGCAGGCCGGCGCCGGTGAGTAGTCACTGCCGGAAAAAGTCTAAGCGCGCGTCGAATAGTAGCTGAACAACTTTTGTGCCCTTCTTTGGCGGCGTTTCAGTCCGCCGGTTCTACGCCACTTTTAAATCGCAGCTGCGCAACTACCGAGCGAACCAGGTGCTGCCAACGCCTAACCCAAGCGGGTGGACAGGAAGCTGTTGATGATCGCCGCGCTGGCTGCGGGTGCTTCCAATTGGGGCATGTGGCCGACTGCAGCTATGGTATATTGGCTGCAATTTGGCAGAACTGTGGACATGCGTGCCGCCAGTCGTGAATATTTTTCGTCTGAGGCACCGCAGATGAGTAAGGTCGGCAGCGACAGTTGCGGCAGTTCCGGCCACAGGTTGGGGAAATTTCCCTGTCCGAATTGCCGCAGGCTCGCTGCCAGACCGGCAGCAGTATGCTGTCGCCGCGCCGCCTGCATGGTGGTGCGCCAGTCGGCGCGAATCGTTTTCTGGCTGCGGATCATCGGCGTGTTTTGCCAGAATTCGATAAAGGCATGGACGCCCCCGCGCTCAATCCGGCAGGCCAGTCGCTCGTCCACCCGCCGCCGTTCCACACGTTCGGTCGCCGCTTCGATGCCCGGATTGGGACTGATCAGGATCAAAGCGTCCCAGTGCTCCGGATACCGGCAGGCGTGGAGCAGGGCGGCACGTGCGCCCATGGAGTAGCCCAGCAGGATGGCTCTGCGGGTTGAGGCGTGAGACTTGTCAGCTGAGGCGCGTGATTGGATGAAGTGGAGCGTTGCCTCCGGCGAGCAGTCGAGCTGCGGCTGCGGGCCGTGGCCGGGCAAGTTGGGGCAGTCCCACGCATCGACTGCCGGGCAGAGTGCCGCGAAGTCTGCAAAATCCTCACCGCATCCGGTAAAGCCATGGAGTGCCAGGATCTGCATACACCTAAAATTCGGGAGTTAAACTGCAGTGTAATGTTCTCCGCCAGAACCTTCCGTAAGCTTCAATTTTCCAGGTCATTTGAATCTTCAAGAATTGGAACTTATGCTACCAGGTTTGGTTCTTCGCGATTTTTAGTGGTTCAAGCGTGATTATCTGAGAGCTTGGATGTTGAGTTTACCAGCGACGAAGTAGAGCATGATGATTAGGTTTTTATTGGAGCGGTAT
>Ga0100392_1004911_pt1 | contig 11866 bp, 8 predicted proteins | sample CryGeymeta201516_FD_81548 | JGI IMG/M metagenome (GOLD analysis project Ga0100392, IMG submission 81548) | Groundwater microbial communities from Crystal Geyser aquifers in Utah, USA - Crystal Geyser metaG 2015-16 | ecosystem: Environmental > Aquatic > Deep subsurface > Groundwater | place: USA... | reverse complement strand
CATCGATTTGCCTGCAGGGATGGATTACATCTCCCTCGATCTTGATGACGAAGTGGCCACCATTTACGGGACTTCACTTGATCAGGAAAGACGATTCACCATGTTCGCATCGAAAAGAAAAGTCTCAGTTACCGATGTCCTGAATTTTCTCGAAGTTAATCGAGAGGCCCTTCCACTAATTCAAAGCTATCATTTTCTACCAGAGAAAACGATTAAATGGCCTGCTCCCACAGGAAGTGGTCTCGGTGAATTCACAATCATCCCAGCAACGACGGTGAAAGGTAAGACAGTTTACGGAGCACTTTCACATCGTAAAGATAATGCTGGCTCCTACTTTTTTCTATTCGAAGCCCGGGAAGGATACTTCAGTGAGAACGAAGGATTCTTCGACCGTCTCCTTGGTAGCCTTCAGACGAGAGTTCCATGACAAGACCCCGAATACAAGTGTATTGCATGTCAGTGCTTCTTGCTTTTTGCAGTCTCTATTATGAGCTCGCCTTTGGTCAGGTTCTTTCGGTTTGTCTCGGAGGAACGAAGAATCAGTATTTTCTCACCATCGGGATATTTACCTGCTTTCTTGGGTTCGGTTCACTTTTTCAAAAGCGCTTCCGCAATCGTTATGGTCTGAAGAAAACTTTTCTCACAGTAGAACTTCTTCTCACTATCCTAGGCTCCATGGGTCCCTTTGTTATTACCTGGATTCTCAGTTCCGGTGGAAACCTCATGGGAGGATTCGGAACGATCCTGGCCTATACTCTTATTGCCAGTGTGGGATTTCTCTCTGGTTTTGAGATCCCCTGTCTTTTCTCCATGGCTCCGGATAATCATGGAAAAGTTTTGGCCTTCGATTATCTTGGGATGCTTCTTGCGACTGTCGCTTTTCCTTTTTTGATTCTGCCGCATTTAGGAACCGGGGCAGGGACTCTTCTCGTAGCAGGCGCAAATGCCTTTGTCCTTCTTTGGATACGTTCCCCTGATGCAAGTCTTCTGGAAAAGACTTTTACCCGACCGATCCTTGTCTTTGTTTTCGCAAGTATCATCTTCTTCAGGTCTCAGATCAATGAGGGGCTCTCACTCCTCTACCTTAAGGATCTCATGTGAATCCAGGGTTAGCAGCTATCACTCTCACATCCTCCTACTGCACCATGGCCTATTCCATGATCCTGGTGGGAATTCTCACAGAATATACCGGCGAAGAAATTCTAAGCCAGTGCCTCGTTATGGGTCCCTATCTTCTGAGTCTGGGTCTTAGCAGTGCCTTTGGGGATCGCATTCTTCCTCATGAGAGACTCCGGGCCGTATGGAATTTCGAATGGCTCTCTGTCATTGTTCTTCCACTCGTTCCCCTGGCACTGACCCTTTCCATCTTTATCTACACTAATCTCGCCGACACCGATGCGGGTCTGTCCACCTTAAGTGGAAACCGGGTTCTTTTCGTTATCAGCGGTGGCTTTGCCTTTATCACAGGTCTCTTTGGAGGGGCCCAGCTTCCCCTGATCTTAAAGGATCTCGGGGAGGCTTCCGAGGAAAAAATCCTTTCTTTAAATTATCTGGGCCCCCTCCTGGCCAGCGTCTCCATTGTTCAGATGAACACTCATGCTTTTAGTCTGGCTCTTCAAATTTATATTATTGGGATCATCCAACTATTCGGTCTTTTACTTTTACTTCTCGTTTCCAATCGACCCAAAAAGGTTCAGGCGCTCACCCTTCTTTTTATCCCCCTTCTTCTTCTTTTTTTCACAGGCTTTATACTTCCTAGACTCGAGCATCTCACCATAAAGAGTGCTTACCTAAAAACCCGGACAAGTATCTCGCAGCTTCTTCGGCCAACTCACCTTTTAAATCTTCTGGGGCGATATGGCTCAGTAGAAAGAGTCCGGACACCTTATCAGACCATTGACCTTTTTATTGAACCACCTGCCCCTGAATACTCGGCTCCTGGAAATGCATCCGTCTACCTTAACCGAAAGCCGCAATTTGATCTCTTCTCCGTAGCGGTCTATCACGAGAGCATGGTCTTTGGAGGCATAAACCTCCTTCAAAGAAAGCCTGACTCAGTTTTGATTCTCGGGGCCGGTGATGGACTCCTTCTTAAGGAGCTTAAGAGAATCGAGGGAATTCAAAAGATCACCATGATTGAACTCGACCCCCAAATGCTTCAGTGGTCTGCTACTAATCCAGTAGTCTCAGGTCTTAATGAAGGGTCTCTCTCAAATCTCGCCCCGAACGTAGATCTCAAAATCGGAGATGCTATTACTTTCTTACGATCAAATTCAAAAAAATATGATCTTGTTTTCGTCGACTTCCCTTTTCCCGATGGACACGACCTCTCTAAACTCTATAGCCATGAGTTCTACCGGCTTCTTCGGCAGGCGATTGGAGCAGACTCTGTTGTCCTCATCGATCTTCCTCTCTACATAGATAAAAAGGGAAAACTATCAATGGAATCTCAGGTCATCTTAAAGACCATGAAGCATGCAGGCCTGGGGGATCCCCTGCTCTTTGGCCCCAGTGCTTCCTTCGTCGCCCTTCGGGGAACGGGTGCAAAGCCGCAGTTTGAATACGATCAATTCCCGGAAAGCTTAAAACTAGCGACCTATCTCAATTTTGCAAGCCCCTTTCGGGAAGACGAAGTTAATGAATCAGAATGGGCAGAAATTCCGGTGAACTCGATGTTCTGGCCCAGAGGTTTATAATGAAATTTATCTTCTTTATCTTTATTCTTTTAGTTCAAACCAGAGTCACATTTGCGGTCACTGAAATTTTTCTTCAGATGAAACCAGATCAGAGATACATGGGTTTTGTCCTCAAAAAATATCTTCAATGGCACAATCAGTATTTCCCGGGACGCTTCGAGGAGATGAACAATCGCACGAATGGTTCGATTAAAAAATTCCTGGAACATATCGATCATTGGGTCGTGGCCGGATACCCGGAACTTCCTCAGTTTTCCATTGGGCATGAAGCCGGTTCATCATCGGAAATTTTATTGACCTACCGAATTTACATCGCTCCCTCCCTGCGGGAGGATCCTTTCTTTAGAAACTTACTCCCAGAGAGCAAGCTGATCCCCTGGTTTGTTGAGTGGAGGTCAGACCTCTCCCTTTGCATTCTTACCCTCGACAAAGATATGGCCCCTATTGGCTTTGATGTTTACTGCGGAGGTCCTGGAGCTAAAAAGCTTAACCGCGTAGGCAAAGAAAAACTCTTCCAAGACAACCTTTCACCGTGGCCCAACCCCTTTCCCTATCTCCTGGGCAGAGAGGTCCGAAGATACAAAGAAGATAAACTTATTCAGATTCGCTACTTTTCGGATGCAACTCATCCTTCCAGAAGTGATCGCCGTCTTGATCATGTGATTCATCTCCATGGCATTGAGGCACTCTTCCCTTTTGATAAATTTGGTGTGGGAGCTGATGGCAAGATCACGGTGTATTACCCATGAATAACGATTCCCAGCGCTTCTATCTGCTCGATCTTCAGAAGCTCATCGTTCTCCTGGCCATTCAGACTCTTCATGTCTGGGAGTTTATTTTCTTCGAAGATCTCTTCACCCTCGACTCTTCCCTTTCCGTTGTTTATGACCCTTTCAATAAAATTTCCCGCTGTTTTGCCAACGGAGGTCAGGTACTTGTTGGGATTATTTTCTTCCTCTTCGGGTATCGTCATAAAAGCCGATCGGAGCTTCTCACTATCACGGCCTTTGCCTTCCTGGGACAAATGATCCTTGGCTTAGTATTCTCCTCTGATGGAGCTCTTCTTAGTGGTCTAGAGTGGGATATTTATGCATTCATCGCCTTGGCCACACTACTCCTTCAGCTTTTTCCCATGGACCGACGGGGTTCGCCATTCATCATGGTTCTCTCCTTCTTGTTACTCTGTATTCCTACTTCTCTCTGGCAGTCGCATCTTCCAGAAGGACTAATCTTTGACATCCTCTCTGGCCGAAGGAGTTCAGGAAACCCAGGTGCCTGGGCACCACTCCCCTGGCTTGCCTTAAGCTTTCTCTTTTTCTCCTTAGGAGATTATTTCAGAAAACATAAATCTGAGCTTATTCGATGGCATCCCTTAGAATCCATCATCTGGCCTCTTTTACTCATTGCCTCTCTGCCCTTTCTTGGTGCTTATTTTTCTACTCCTCTGGGTCCGAATTACTATGCCTTTGCCTTCAATAGACCGCCCCATATTTTATGGACAAATCTTCTGCCTCATATTTTCTGGATGCGCCTGGCACTCCTTGAACCGGTACAAAAAAAAGCATCCCATTCCAATTTCCTTAAATGGCTCTCGCGCCTGCACTGGACCCGGCATCTTGGAACAGCCTACCTTTTAGGGATCATTTACTTAGGATTTGGAATGAATTTCGAAAAGGAAATGGGAACAATACCAGGCCTCTTTGATGTATTCTATGTTTCCATCATGCCCGTAGCTGAAATAGGGTCGCGAATTATCTACTGGGCAGGAGGCTTGCGAAAAACCAGGGCCCCCTCCCGGTGACCCTTTTTCCAAATCCTGGCATCAAAAGCGTAGTGACAAAAAAGAGGGGTGAGAGTCGCTCCTATGAGTGAGGCCCTAAGAAAAAGAGGAAGCCCAGAAGTAAACTCGCTTTGCCCCTCTTCCCAGAAACTCTCAAGCCCCCCGAAAAAAGCAGCAGTAAGAACAATGACAAAAAGAGCGATCCAGAAAGATCTGAATCGATCTCTCTGAGTGCGTTCCAGACTCAGGGCAAGGATGGCCATGTAGGCAATGCCATGGGAGAGAAGCAAAGGAAAGAGAACCTGGGAAAGGGTCTGGGCCAGAAGAAAACATTGTCCATAGAGGATGGCCGGAAAGAAAACCCCAACGAAACGATTGGGCTCCCGGATCCCTTTGACAAAAAGTTTATACTCATAAACGAGCCAGAAGATAACTCCCGTAATAAATAGGACACAAAAGCCGAGGTAAACTTCGCGGAACGGAAAGAGAAAAAGATCTTCCTGAGAATAGTAGTTAGCGGGGACACCGGGGCGAAAGTGGTAGGCCAGAAACGGAATGACAGAGAGAAAATAGAGAAAATAATCCGAGTTGCGGTCAACTCTCCCGTTAAGAGACTGATACCACTTGTTAATGCCGTAGAGCTGGCGGACATGATGGAAAATAGTGGCGTAGACAATAAACTTCCATAGCCCATAGGCACCGAGCCCGTACCAGGCAGAGAAAGCAATGAAGAAGAAAAGAGGAAGAATCAAATAGGATTTAGAAGAGCGAAACTCGGCAGGAGAAAGGAGTGTTCTCCAGGCAGTTGTATACACATGGCCTGAGTCCACCAGGGCCGTTGCGATAAGGGCATAAAGAAGGGAGGATTCGCCGAGATCGGGAATGAGAATAGCAAACAGGAGACCGAGGAGCCCAGGTAAATAGAGGAAGAGAAATTCACTTCGTGGGGAAGTTAGGATCCACATTCCTTGCCTTCATTCAATCAGATATTGAGTGCCCGATTCTCCGTGGCCGCAAGACAAGCTTCTTTGAAGCCTTCCGAATAAGTTGGATGAGCATGGGAGATGCGTCCAATGTCTTCAGCACTTGCTCTAAACTCCATGGCAACGACCGCTTCCCCGATCATATCAGCGGTCCGGGGACCAATCATATGGACACCGAGAATCTCATCGGTCTTCTTATCTGCCAGGACTTTAATGAAACCATTTTTCTCGGCAGAGGCCAGGGCCCGTCCTAGGGCGAGGAAAGGAAATTTCCCCACCTTGTACTCTCGACCTTCTTTTTTAAGGTCCTGCTCTGTATGTCCAACTCCGGCCACTTCAGGCCAGGTGTAAACGACACCAGGAATGAGGACGTAATTGATATGAGGCTTTTGACCTGCAATTGTTTCTGCGACAAAGACCCCTTCTTCTTCCGCTTTGTGAGCAAGCATCGCTCCACGGACGACATCTCCGATGGCGTAGATGTGAGGCACATCTGTCTGAAGGTGATCATTCACCGGAATGCGTCCTCGCTCGTCCACCTTAAGACCTGCGGCCTCAAGGTTGAGACTGTCTGTATAAGGCTTTCTTCCTACGGCCACCAGGCAGTAGTCACCTTTAAGTTCAATCTCTTCGTTGGAAGACTTATTTTTTGCTTTTACAGAAACTTCGTTACCATTGCGTTTAACGGAAGTGACTCCGTGACCCATGTAGAACTTAATTCCGTCTTTGGTAAGAATCTTCTGAAGTTCTTTCCCAAGGTCCTGATCCATACTGGCGATACAGGAGTCTGCAAATTCCACCACCGAAACTTCAGACCCAAGTCTACGGAAGACTGATCCAAGCTCAAGCCCGATGACTCCCCCACCTATCACAATCATATGCTTAGGCTTTTCCTGAAGTTTCAGGGCTTCAGTAGAAGAGATGATCCGCTCCTTATCTAGCTCCATTCCAGGAAGAAGAGCAGGCTTAGAACCAGTAGCAATAATAATATTTTTGGCACTGACCGTTTTGTCACCCACTTTAATTGTGTTCTTATCTACGAAAGATCCATGTCCGTGAAGGACAGTGATTTTATTTTTCTTCATAAGAAAAGAAACACCGCCAGTGATACCGGTAACAACAGAGGAAACCCGCTCACTCATTTTTTTTACGTCGAGTTTTACTTCTCCGGTGATAATCCCATGACTGGCGTGAGAGTGGACTGTTTCATGGTAGCGCTCGGAAGAGTCAAGCCAGGCCTTCGAGGGAATGCAACCCACGTTAAGACATGTGCCACCAAGAGTTTTATAGCGCTCAATGATAGCGACTTTCATCTTCAACTGAGCAGCGCGAATCGCCGCAATATAACCACCAGGACCAGAACCAATAACGACAAGATCAAAATTTTCCATAGATTAAATATCCAAAAGTAAGCGTGAAGGATCTTCGATCATCTCTTTGATCGCCTTAAGGAAGGAAACGGATTCACGTCCGTCGATGATCCGATGATCATATGAGAGAGCTAGATACATAATGGGACGAATGACTACCTGGCCATTCACTGCAACCGGTCTCTCAACAATATTATGCATTCCAAGGATCGCTGATTGAGGAATGTTGATGATAGGAGTTGAAAGCATGGAACCGAAAATCCCCCCATTGGTGATGGTGAATGTCCCATTCTGCATTTCATCAATAGTGATCTTTCCATCTCGGGCCCGGGTCGCTAACTCAATGATCTTGGATTCGATCTGGGCCATGCCCATAGATTCAGCATTACGGATCACAGGGACAACTAGTCCGCGTGGAGTGGAGACGGCCACACCGATATCGGCGTAATTATGAAAGACCATTTCATTGCCATCGATCATGGCATTTACTGCCGGATACTGCTTCAAGGCCGCCGTGGCAGCTTTAGTAAAGAAACTCATAAAGCCCAGTCCGACTCCATGCTTTTCCTTAAAGGCATCTTTGTATTTTTTACGGATCTCCATGACTCCACTCATATCCACTTCATTAAAGGTGGTGAGCATGGCCGTGGTGTTTTTGGCATTCACGAGACGGGTCGCAATCGTTTTTCGAAGACCAGACATCTTTTCACGTCTAATCTCCCGAGAGAATGACTGAGCAAGGGTCTGGTGAGCTAAAGAGCGAAGTTCTGAATCAGGGGTCTGAAGTTTAACCACAGAGCCTGAGGCATTGACCGCATCTTCTTTCGTGATCCGACCATCCTTACCTGAACCACTCACCGATGAAGGATCCACACCTTTTTCAGCAAGAATTTTTGCGGCAGCTGGAGAAGGAAAATTTTTAGTCTCTGATTTGGATTCAGGTGCTGGTGAACTCTTTGTTTCAGGCTTAGCTTCGGATTTTTCTGGCCCGCCCGTGACTGTTTCATCCACTTCAGCGATCTTAGCACCAATGGCAACTGTCTCCCCTTCCTGGACGAGGATTTTTAATTTCCCGGCCTTCGGTGCGGAGATATCGAGAGTCGCCTTATCTGATTCAATGGAACAGATGGGCTCGTCGAGTTTAACCACATCACCATCATTTCGCATCCAACTTGCGATGGTGACTTCGGAGATACTTTCGCCAACTGCTGGAACTTTAACTTCAACCATAAATATCCTTTTAAACTAATTCAATTTTCTCAGAGAATGCATTGTCGATGATCTTTCCTTGCTCAGTGGCATGAACTTTAGCGTAGCCAGTGGCCGGAGAAGCCGAAGACTTTCGGGCAATGAGGATAAAGTCATCGAACTGTTCGTAGCGACGAAGGAAGGTCCATGCCCCCATGTTCTTTGGCTCTTCCTGAACCCAGACTTTCTCAGCGTTCTTGTATTTCTCAAGAAGCTTCCATGACTGCTCTTCCGGCATTGGATAGAGCTGCTCGAGGCGAACAATGGCCACGTCCTTACGCTTATCTTTCTGCTGACGGGCCTTAAGATCGTAATAGACCTTACCTGTGCACATGATGAGACGTTTGACGTCTTTTACAGAGGCATAGGTATCATCGATGATTTCCTGGAAGGAGCCTTCCATGAAATCTTTCTTAGATGATACGGCCTCCGGATGTCGAAGAAGCGACTTGGGAGTAAAGATCACAAGAGGTTTGCGGAAATCCCACTTCACCTGACGACGAAGGGCATGGAAAATATTGGCAGGAGTCGTGAGGTTAGCAACCACCATATTCCACTCAGCTGCAAGCTGAAGGAAGCGCTCCGGGCGAGCATTCGAATGCTCCGGTCCCTGACCTTCGTAACCGTGAGGGAGAAGGAGAACCACCCCACTCTGGCGCTGCCACTTGGACTCTCCGGAGGAAATGAACTGATCGATAATAGTCTGCGCGCCGTTTGCAAAATCACCAAACTGAGCTTCCCAGATATTCAGGGACTGAGGGGTTCCTAAGGAGTAACCATACTCGAAACCAAGAACGGCATATTCAGAAAGAAGGGAATTATAGATACGGAATTTGATCTTATCTTTTGCGAGTGTGCTTAAGAAAATATGGCGGGTGCTTGAGACCTCATCCACGACACCAGCATGACGGTGAGAAAAGGTCCCCCGGATGCAATCCTGGCCGGACATCCGGATATTCACTCCATCCTGAAGAAGGGAGCCATAAGCGAAGTGCTCAGCAAGGGCCCAGTCAATCTGATCTTCTTCCCATCGCTTTTTTCGCTCATCTAACAGCTTATCGATCTTTTGAATGGGCTTGAAGTCTTTAGGAAGAGTTGTCAGGGCATTCAGTGTGGTCAGAAGATTATCTTCAGTGACACTTGTTTTCGGAGAATAATCAAAATCCTTTGGAGTCGAGCGGCGGAAAGACTTCCACTGTTCTTCAGGCTTTTGATAGAGATACGGAAGAGGCTTCTGCTTAATATCGTTAAAGCGCTCCTGAAGAAGATTCTTGAACTGCTCTTCCATCTGAACGGCGAGCTGAGCTTCAATCTGCTTTCCTTCGATCAGTTTATCTTTATAAACTTCACGGGGATTGGAGTGTTTTGAAATAAGCTTATAAAAACTTGGCTGAGTGAAACGAGGTTCATCAGATTCATTGTGACCGTGCTTCCTGTAACAGACCATATCTACAAAAATGTCTCGATGAAACTTCGCTCTGAATTCAGCCGCTAGTTCAACGGCAAAGACCACTGCTTCTGCATCGTCACCGTTGACGTGAATGATCGGGGCTTCCAGAGTGCGGGCGACACTGGTGCAATAAATGGAAGAGCGGGCATCATCAAAATCTGTGGTAAATCCGATCTGGTTATTGATCACAAAATGAATGGAGCCACCAATGTTGTACCCCTTCAGGGCCGACATCTGGACCGTCTCATAAACAATTCCTTGCCCAGCAACGGCAGCATCACCATGAATGATGATGGGAAGGATTTTGTCCGGATTTTCGTTGTAAAGAGTATCCCCTTGCGAGCGGGCATAGCCTAAGACCACAGCATCCACCGCTTCAAGATGAGAAGGGTTCGGCATGAGTTTTAAGTAAACTTTTTGTCCCCCCGGGCAATTCACATAGGAAGCGTAGCCCATGTGATATTTCACGTCTCCGTCCCCCATGGTGAGATCCGGTGTCGCTTGCCCTTCAAATTCATTAAAGATGTATTCGTAAGTTTTTCCCAGGATGTTGGCAAGAACGTTGAGGCGTCCACGATGGGCCATCCCAATAACGACTTCTTCCACACCAAAACCAGCAGAGGCATTGATGATAGCATCCAGTGCCGGGATGGTGTTTTCCCCGCCTTCCAGAGAGAAACGCTTTTGACCTACGTACTTTGTGTGAAGAAAATTCTCGAAGGCCACGGCTTCGTTGAGCTTAGTGAGAATGCGTTTTTTCTTCTCGATGGAAAAATTTGTATTCCCAAGGCTGGATTCAAATCGCTTCTGAAACCACTCCCGAATCTCGGAGTCATTGGAGTGCATGTACTCCACACCGATATTTCCACAGTAGAGACTTTTCACAAGATTGATGATTTCAGAAAGCGAAGGATTTTTGAGTCCTAATGACTCCCCGATCTTAAACCTCTCTCCTAAATCCTCTTTACTCAAACCAAAGTCTTCAAGGTCAAGATGAGGGTGGCGGTTCATCCGCTCCCGGATAGGGTTGGTAGTGGATGTGAGATGCCCTCTGGAGCGATAGGCCTCAATGAGTCGATAAACCTTAAATTCTTTTCCGAGATTCATCGTGACATCGCTGCTTGCACCAGAGGCCGTTGGACCTTGCTCAAGAGCGAAGTCAACGCCTTTAAAAAATTGCTTCCAGGAGTGATCCACAGAGTCCGGGTTCTTTTTAAAATCGGAATAAAGAGAATCGATGAAGGCGTTGTCAGAGGAAGAAGTATAAGAAAAATCATTCATAGAAATGGGCCCGGAAGTGAAGTTAATTAATGAGACATTATTATAGGCCATGTGGGGAATTGTGAAAACGATTTACCGAAGAAAAATCACGGGTTATCTCATCCTTTGACGCACCATAAAAATATGCATCATTGACCATGAAGCCAGAAGCAGACTAACTTTATCGGGAAACCAAGGAACGATGATGAAAACACTATTTCTTCTTGTAAGCCTTCTCTTCACTGCTACAAGTTTCTCCCATGCGCGACCTGATGCGAAACTACCTAATCCCATCCTGAGATTTATCGCAGAAGTTGAAGGTGTCAGAGAGTATGCCCTGTACAGCCTCATCACCAACCGCTGCAATCGTTACCTCGCTCCCCGCTCCAAAGAGATACAATGCCACCGGGCCGTTGAGTCCATGATCAATCATCTCGACTTTGACCTGCTGTCAAATCCTGACCAGGGCTTTGTTCGCTATGACCAGAGTAATCCTCATTCGTTTATCATTGTGGCCTTTAAGAAAAGCCTCATTGGCCTACTTAACTACCCAAGAACCACGGAGTACCTCGAGCTTCTCAGACGGGAGCTTAATCTCTTCCTCTCTTCTGAGACTCCTCACCCGGTTAATCTCTGGGAATTGTCTGTCGGTTTCTGGAAATCAGAGCGAGTTGCTGCCGCCGCCATAGCCGCTCTTTTTCAGGACGTCTCCCCGATGCGGATGCATCTTTTCTATCTCCATAAGTCTGGTCACAAGGGAAAAGACTCTTATGAGACAAATTTCTCCCTGCTCATGCAGGTACTGGACACTTTTCAGCTGATCTCAGACTACTCTTCAGAAGAAGATTACCAGAAAGTCTTCTACCCTCCTCAGATAAAGGAGAAGATGAATAAGGCCTTCTATCATTTCTACGTGCCTTTCTTTCTTTCCACAGAACTTAAGCGAACAGGCACGAGTGAAGAGATGGCCTTCATCGCTCCTCTGATGATGACTCTTACCTATGAGTTCATTACTGTCTCAAGTAACTACTCTTATCTCTACAAGGATCCACAGCGCCTCGATTCACTGAACCGGATTG
>Ga0100392_1004904_pt1 | contig 11874 bp, 13 predicted proteins | sample CryGeymeta201516_FD_81548 | JGI IMG/M metagenome (GOLD analysis project Ga0100392, IMG submission 81548) | Groundwater microbial communities from Crystal Geyser aquifers in Utah, USA - Crystal Geyser metaG 2015-16 | ecosystem: Environmental > Aquatic > Deep subsurface > Groundwater | place: USA... | reverse complement strand
TGTCGTGGTCTGGGCCTGGGCCCCGAAAGATGCGCAGAGAAGGAATACGAGGGCGAGGATTATCCTAGCGGCCACCACTTCCTCCGGCTGGAGCTTTTCCTCCGGCATTTTTTTCAGCGAAGTAACTCTTAGCTTCAGCAGCATCTTCACCTAAGACGTCATAGAGACGGGTGGCGGAAATGCGCTCGATTGTTTTATCGTCATTATTTCGAAGTGAGAGATAAATTCCATTCCCGGCCGTGGTGAGGAAGACCATCTTCTGAACTTCAAATGGTGTCAGCTCGAGAGTCACTGTGTTGAAGTTAGTATAGGAGTTGAGTTTCATCTGCCTGGTGTTTGACTCGTTTCCTCCCCGGACATTGACTACAGGAACTGAATTGGTGACATAGAGACCGGTAGAGAGAACGAGAACATCCTGAAGGACAGTCTTCACTTTGAGTTTTTCTTTTTTCCCGGCCGCATAATCCACCAGGGCGAGAACATCCACCCGGTCACCGGGCTTTAAGAGCCTTGCCACAGACTGACCTTCGGTCACGTTGATGGCCAGTGCCCGTTTTCCGATAGCAATTTGTCGAGAGAGACCTGACTGCGCTCCCGGGTAGGTCACACGAGGAGCTGTGATCTGCTCACCCTTTTTGATCGGTACCGCAGCGATGGTGTTGTAGAGATCTTCCACTCGCTTGAAGTGACCAGGCATTTGAAATTTTGCAGGAACGTTTTCGAGACGGACCTTGCGGTCATCGATGATTTCGAGTTCTTTGATGTCTTCACGAGCGACCACAACCGGAGTCATGTTTCCGTACTCACTCACCATTTCACTTTCTCGGCTGGAGATGTAGGAATAGATCATGAAGACGGCCACGGCGGCTAAGATCAAACTGGTGGTAAAGGCCCTACTGTTCATTGGCGTTCGTCCTAAACGTTGAATGAGTTTTCGCTAACTTAATGATAACAGAATTTTATTGGGATAGAGCAAAAAATCGCGGACTAGTAGATTAGACAACTATCGCGCTCAGTTACCTGAACATAATTGTTGGCAGGGCCCGAGAGAGAGTTCGGAAGCCAGAGAACAGCTCCACTTTCAGTACCGTAGGAATTCCCGCAAACTCCATAAACCGTTCCGACTCGGATGAACTGGGAAGAATCTTCCTCATAGGACTCATCACAGCTATTATCGTCGGATTGCCCGAGGGGGAGATTAATCTTGTAACAGGTCATGACTGGTTGAGTTCCCTGGAGAAGTTTTTCGGACCAGCCGATGAAGAACATTCCGAATCGACTCCAGCTCTCATGGTTACCAGGCGAGGGGGCCGGAAGAGTCGAATTCCCTTGCACGCGATAATAGAAGTATGCGCGGGTGATCTTCTGCTGATTGATAGATCCATTGATGGCACTCGCAAAACCCGCCACCAGGGAATAGACCATGAACATCAGTGGGAGAAAGACAATTAATTCAATCAGGGCCTGACCCTTTTCATTTTTCATCTGCTTCATTGTCAGCACCCGTTATCGTAGAGGGTGATGTCCATCGTCGACTGGCAGGTATCCGCCGAAGTCATGCCCTTACAGGTCTGGAGGGCACAGGTGAAACGGGTGGGCTCCTTTCCAAGATAAGATTCTGAGACTAGTTCAAGGCGGTTCTGGCCCGCAATTCTTCCGATGACATCGATTCTCTGCTCGAAGATCATCAAGGTTCCAACGGTGAGGTATTCGGAGCGTGGGTTATTAGAGAAAGCGTGATTCACCCGGAAACCAGAAGGATCGATGTTAAAGATGCCCAGGTTGTACTGATTGAAAACGTCCTGTGCTTTCTGTTCGGCTACCGAGTGATAGAGTTCAGGCTGCCCTCCTCCGAAAGTTCCCGCGTAGTTGTCGGCAGTGAGATAGCTCCGGGAGGCCATGAAGGTTGCGTAATGCACGAGATAACCAGAGGCATGATTCATTGCCGAGTTAAAGATTAGAAAGATGATGCTCACCCCGAAGACGAAGGTGAAGATGAACTCAATGGTAGATTGTCCTCGTTCATTGATCGTTTTCAATTGTAGGGATCCTTTGGACCGAAGAATCGAGTTTCTCCGCTAGCCAGATCTTTGTAAGAGGGGTGCTCCGTTATATCCCGCTGAATAGGAATATCCACGGGAGGCTTTCCTCTGACAAAAGCATGACGATAAGAGAACTCACTTTCAGATTTAATATTCTGGGCCACCTCACCCTGCTCTCCGAAGAGTCTCTGAAAAGCCTTGGAGTTGTAGAAGGTGAGGACAAGGGAGACGGCCACCACCAGAAGGAGGATGTATTCGACCATGGTTTGTCCGCGCTGAGATTTTAAAACCACCGCAAGACCCCCGTGAGAACAAAGGCAATGAGAATGACAGGAGCATAGCTGAAACGGCTTTCAATGAGTGAGAAAAAGCCTTTCCAGTGATGACTTAAAAGATAGGCCTTAACCTCGGAGCGCTTTTTCAGAATCGTTCTGAAAAGAAGAAGGGCCCCCACCAGCATCGTTGCATAGAGAAGCATTTCAGCAAACGCCCACTGCTCTTCCAGCGGAATAAGAAGAAAAAGAGTGGCAAGAAATTTAGAATCACCAGCACCCATAATACCCATAAGAAAAAGTATAAAGCCAAAGACAATAAAACCAAGAGGAAACAAAAAAACGCCCCAATCCCACTGATATGACGAAGGAAAGATCCAATAGACGAGGGGGACTAAGCCAAGATTTAAGAGCGGCCAGAGGTTAGAGATCTTCGCTGTCCGCACGTCGATGAACGAGATGGCAATGAGTTCAATCAGAAGAAAGGAGAACACCCAGAGATTCATCACTTGTGCCCATTGATGTAGCTCTGGAAGAAGCATTCTTTTTCACAGACACCGACGATGAGATTAGTAGAGAGAACGTGCCCAACACTTCCCATGGAGTCGATGAAAAAACCACGAAATTCGAGGAGTGCAAAGCGAGCAATGAAAATAGCAAAGGCGAGAATAAAAATATATTCGACTGTGGCCTGACCACAAGCCTTGAGGTGCTTCATGCGTACATGATACCGGAAAACTGAGACGATCGTCCTAAAAAGTCGATCGCCTCTTATCGCTGTGTAAAGTCCGCGAAGTTTTCGGTGTTGAGAACAGTTCCGAGGATACCGCCATTTCCATCTTCGGCTTCACCAAAGAGCTTCTTGGTGATCGCACCTTTGAACTTGAAGACGATGGTTGCAACCACGGCCACAAGCAAGATGTACTCTGTCGATGTCTGTCCCGTCTCATCTTTGAGATAGGCAACAATCTTATCTTTCATATCTCCCCCTTAAAGGTACCTAATGCTTATCGCCTCTCATGGCTTAAAACTTTAGACTCCTTAGGCAACATATGAATAGATTATAACACACCTTGTCACTCATGAATTAATTAAATTCTTTACTTTGCCAAGCCTCTGAAAACATTAACCTTTTATCGGTTTTTTATTGAACATTTTGATAATCTTGCCCCTCACACAAACACGTAAAATGCGATATGATGATCTTGGGTCCGGGGCGAAGCCATTAGTTTCGCCCCTACGATTTTATTTTCGGGAGCGGTCCCTGATCACGGTGTGCAAGCTTGCCTGGTCTAGTATTAGATCAGAATGTGAGAAGCCTAAAGTGATTACTAATTGCGCCCACCTAGTTATCTAGGGGCGCGAAACCGTAATAAGCCTTCCCCCGGACCTTTTTTCATTCTCTCGCCTCCTGTAGGGGCAAATCATTGAATTTTCTTGACGTAACTCCGGCCAAATTCAAAAATTGAATTATGGATGTAATCAACGTTAACGATTTTAAGAACACTTCATGGATTGAGTCTCTCGCTATGGAAGAAGTGAATATGGAAGAGTCTGGAATTATCCGTTTCCAGGATCACCTCAATACTCAGCAGCTTCTTGAGGACTCTTCATTGGAGTTTGTCGATAAGTTAAAAGATCGTTTCGAGTTCTACGTCTCTCTCTTCAATCAATACCGAGGTAATCGCGAAGCTTCCCGTGGCATCAAGATCTTTCGCATTTCAAACACAGTGAATGATTTTATCCTCTTTCGAAATTCCCTGAAACTCATCGTCGCCCGCAAGGCGACAGATGTGATCAGTATTGGGTTTCTCTCTAATAGTGGCGGACTATTCACTCCAAGAGTTTCCGGTGAAAATCAATCGGTGCATGCGATCCACGAGATTAAGGCCCACGTTGGTCCCTTTAACAAGATCACCTGGCGCTTTCACGACGAGATCGTCGACGTGGAGTCCATGGTGAAGTACTACCTCACAGAGTTTATTAAGAATTCATCCCGCTAGTTTTCCATTCAGCCGCTTATGGGTGAAATGAAGTGACTCCTCGACAGTGGGGAGTTCGAGCCCAAGTGTGGCCTCAAGATTAGTGATGTCCATTCGGAACACAGGTTTTTTCACAGATCCCCGATGAGGATTTTCCACGGGTAATAGTTCATCCTGAAGCTGAATAAGTGAATCAGACTTTCTGAAAATCCTTGAATACATCTGAGCAAACTCATAGTGAGAGACAATGTCTTTTGAGGAGACCTGAAGCAGACGATTGGTGATATTTTTTTCCAGACAGTTCTTTAAGACCCGTGCAAAAAGTGTGACATCGAGAAGACCTGTTTTTACAGAAGAATCTACCGGAAGGGGTTCCCCCTTACTCATCTTCTCCTGGATAAATTCAAAAATATTGGGACGACGGTGATGATAGGAACGACCATAGAGAGGACAGGAACGAAGGACAAGGTAGTTAATGCTCGAGCGCTGAACGTAAAACTCTCCTGAAGAAACGGTATTGCCATAGGTAGTAAAAGGCATGGGCATATCAGATTCTTTGGCCAGGTTATCTTCGCCGCTCAGGACGTAGGAAGACGAAAGATAGATGAACTTGGCCCCCACTCTCTCTGAGGCTTTACAGACATAACTGGCCCCAGTGGAATTGAGTGCATCGGCAAGTTTAGGTTCTTTATGACATTGTCGAAGGGAACTCATGCCAACAGCATAGATCGTGAAGTCTGGTTTCGTGAGGGCCACCAGATTATTAACATAATCTTTTTTGAGAACATCACAGGGAAGACAAGTAATGCCGGGAATACTGACTGGTGTTTTGTGATAGGTTCCTACGATGCGAAACTCATCCTTTAAAGCCGCAAGGATATTTGAGCCCACAAAAGAAGAGGCACCAAAGAGAAGGATGGTTTTTTTCATTGAGAAAATTCTAGCACGGGATGGGTCAGGGCTCTAGAGGCAAAGGAAGGCGAGCGATTCGCTCAGGCGAAAAAAGAAAAACCTCGCTCCATTCGGAGCGAGGTCGTAGTGGGTGTATTTAGGCCAGAAGCTTCAAGGCGAAGTTCGGAGTTTGGTTCGCTTGGGAGAGCACTGAGACACCTGCCTGGGCGAGAATGTTATTCTTCGCCATATCAGCCGTTTCAGCCGCCACATCCACATCACGAATCCGGGAGTTCGCTGCGCTTAAGTTCTCATCCATGATGGCAATCGAGTTGCCAGCCGATTGGAGTCGATTCTGTAAGGCACCGAGGTTCGCGCGAGTTCCGTTAATTCGCACGAGCGCATCATCCAGTTTCTGAAGCGAGAGCTGAGCACCTTCCTTGGTCGAGATCTGTTCTCCGAGAAGACCGATCGTCGCAAGTGTCGTGTCAGTGGTAGACGAGTCGTATTTGATTCGGTCGTTGAGTGGATCATTTTTGATCCCGACTTGAATCTCGACAAGTCCGCCGGTTCCATCGAGAAGTTTTCTTCCGTTGAACTCTGTGCCTTCTGAGATCCGCTGGATCTCTTCGAGCAAATTGCTGAATTCAATGTTCGAGAAACCTCTCTCTGTGTCCCCCACAGTGTCAGAAGCTGCCTGGATAGAGAGCTCCCTGAGTCGAATAATGATGTTAGATATCTCGTTGATGGCGCCTTCTGCAGTCTGAATGAGTGAAATGCCGTCATCTGAGTTCCTCTTCGCTTGGCGGAGTCCGCGGATGTTGGCTTTGAGCTTTTCACTGATGGCCAATCCTGCTGCGTCGTCACCTGCACGAGTTATCCTTTCACCACTGGAAAGCTTCCTAAGGTTGCCGTCCAAGTTATTCTTCGTAATCCCTAAAGCACGTTGGGCACTAAGGCTCGCAACGTTTGTATTAATTCGTAATCCCATAGTTTAGTCTCCTGTAAGCATAATCGAACCTCCATGTTCTTTTGCGGACCTACTGTCCACTTGAGTTGTTAATAGTTGTAAAGACAAACCTATTCACTTCTTGCTTAGTTACACCCACTACAAGTTGTTTGCAGGTTTTGTTACGTCAGTTTTAAGGCCTTCGCCTCAGGGGTTATTACCCCTGGGCAGCGGCATTAATAAGGCTAAGGGCGTTCGTCGTAGACTGGTTCGCCTGAGCCAGTACTGAAGTACCTGCTTGCATCAAGATATTCGTACGAGTCATCTCAGATGTCGCGGCGGCTACGTCAGTGTCTCGGATACGCGAGTTGGCAGCTGACAAGTTTTCGTTACTGATCTGGATGTTGTTGATCGTCGACTGGAGACGGTTCTGGAGCGCACCGAAGTCAGCGCGGATCCCTGAAACGTTCTGGATCGCTTGATCGATCGCCGCGAGCGAGTTCTGCGCCGAGATCTTATCTGACACGGATGCCAGGTTAAGTCCAAGAGCTGCCACGTTCACGTCTGCTGATGAAGCATCGAAAGTCAGTCGATCTGATAAAGGGTCATTTCGAGTTCCGATCTGGATGTCGAAGACCGATCCTGTACCATTAAGGAGAGGAACGCGGTTGAACTCAGTAGAGTTCGCGATTCGATCTACCTCAGACATGAGCTGTTCGAATTCAACGTTAAGGAACTTTCTTTCTGTTGGCCCGATGGTATCAGAAGCGGCTTGTACGCCAAGCTCTCTGAGTCGGATCATAATGTTTGAGACTTCGGCAAGAGCACCTTCAGCGATCTGCACGAGTGAGATACCGTCCTGAGCGTTTCTTTCTGCCTGACCGAGACCGCGGATCTGAGCCTTTAAGTTCTCAGAGATCGCTAGTCCAGCAGCATCGTCGCCGGCACGGTTAATACGGCTACCTGAAGACAATTGCTCGAGCACTTTCTGCTGAGCATTTCGTGTGACTCCCAAGTTTCTCTGCGCATTGAGCGAGGCAACGTTGGTGTTAATTCGCAAACCCATAAATCCTCCTTGATCGGGTTTCACTCGTCTCATTCCTTGAGGGAGTGATGAAGTGCCTTGATGGCCTTCATGCAAAACTTTTCGACACTATTCAAAAAGTCTTGAGAGTCTTTGTAAAAAAATTCGACATTATTCCAGAAAAGGGGTTAAAATACTGAAATCAAAGGACTTTCCCTATGGGCAAAAATTTCCCCGCGATATTTTCCTTAAGTGAAAAGCCTCATCTTCTGGGTCAAACTCTTGCCTTGATTGAAAAATCCTTTGGCTATCAGGAGCCTTTTCGCTTCGATTCCGATTTTGCTCCACTTATGGCCTCCCGGAACCACTCCCATAATTACATCCTTATCGATGAAAATGAATATGTCATGGCCCATCTAGGAGCGAGAGTCGCAAAATTAAAGCTGCATCATCAGCACTTTCCGCTTTGTATGTTGGGGGGGATTGCCGTCGCAGAAGCAGAGCGATCCAAAGGATATCTCTCCGTGCTCATGAATCACGTTATCAGTGAACTCCGAGATGAAGTGAGTGCTTTCATTCTCTGGAGTAATCAGAATCTTTACAATAGATACGGATTTCATCTCTGCGGAGAACAGTATGAAGCAAGCTGCACCCCGAGCGCGCAAACGAACTTTAAAAAAACAAAATATAAATCTCTCAATGCCGAGGAGAAGAAGCAGATCCAGAAACTCTATCAGCTTTCGCTACTCTCTGAACCGGGGCTGGAGAGAAACGAAGAAGACTGGAATGATGTGGAGTCCATTGCAGCTACAGACCTTTACTTAGAGAAGAGTGGTGGGTCTATTGAAGGGTATTTCTTTGTTGGAAAGGGTCAGGACCTGCAGGGGGTGGCCCATGAATTTGGAAGCTTGAGTTCAATACCCACCCTTAGAAAGAAAGCTCGAAAAGTGGCCAAGGTCTGGGGAGCTTCAGAGATCAGTTCAGAAGATTCCCTACAATACCAATTTATGCTCCTTCCGGCTGATCGCAAGATGTTTTCAGAGCTTATCAAAATCTATACTCAACAACGGATTGAAGTGACGCAGATCCATCAGGTCCACCAAAAGGTTGAGTTTAACTTTGAGGGTCAAGGCCAAGAACTGGGTCTCGAAGAGTTCCTAAGAGGTATATTCGGGCCAGGACGGTTCGAAGAGCTTAACTCTCTAAAGTCTATTTTCATTAGAGGTTTAGATAGCATTTAATCAAACCTGCCCAGAATTGTGGGCATCCCTCAACGTCTAATTCCTCAAAATCTTGTCACATTATAGCTGCTCGAATTCTTCAGTTATGATTCTCCCAGACCACGCCGATAGGTACGCAGGTTATTCTATAAGGAGAATTTATGAAGTACGTCTCGCTCGCTGTTTTATTAGGCCTCGTTAGTTCACAGGTTTTTGCCCTTGGTGAAGGAGCTTTATCTCAAGACTCTGAACAAGGAGTGCGCTTTGTAAAAGAGCAAAACCCAGATAAGGTCAAACTTACTGCAGCCGATTCAACTCATAATAAGAAGGAATTCACCGAAGCTGAAAAGAAGAAAATCATCTTCATCAAAAAAAATAGTAATGATGAAAGCCTGAATCTTTCATCCTCCCTTGAGGAAGGACCAAAACTTGAAACCTATCATGTTGACGTGAAAAAGGTTGGAGACATCATTGAGAAAAAGCAAAAATACGTCGAGGTAGAGAAGAACGCCCGGGATGAAAAGATTGTTAAAAAGGTCGTTAAGTGCGGCGGTGGCGGTACAAAACATCAGAACAAGTGTCAAAGCTACAATCGGAATTTTTGCGAGGCGCTCATCAGTAAGCAGCAGAAGATTAACGAGCTCAACGATGAAACAAGTCGTAATCAGCCGAACAAGATCTCCGAAATTGAAACTCTCTATTCTCAGAATGAAGCTACCAGTATCGACCAGGCGATTGGAGCAAAGCTCAGAGAATTTGCTAGTGACTCAAGCAATAAAGACAAAACGGACGTAGACCTTAAAGACGAAATCAAGAGAAAACTGGCGGAAACCCCGGTTGCAAGTCATCCTATACCAAATAATGATAAGGCAAAGAAGTTTAAGGAAGACCTTGCAGAATGTAGAATTCTCATCTCTTCATTTAAGCCAGGGCCAAACTCAGCTCCGAATAGTGAGAGCCGGGCCGCATCCAGCTCTCAACAATAAGGACCTTCAGCACCTGCCTTAGAAAGGCAGGTGCTAACTTTGATGAAACTAAGTTTAACGCTCACCTATTCTTTCCTCATTATTTTTTCACTCCAAGTGGGATATGCGGAAACGAGTCCCGATCCCAGCGCCCTTTCCTGCTCTGAAACCTTTCTCTCTATTTTCCCGGATTGTATTTCTGGAAGGGTGCCACCAACAAGTCCAGCTCAGCTCCTGCAAAAGGATCTGAGGGTTTGTGACTGCATAGGTTCCAATCCTCTTCTTCAAGCTGCCCAGACGAGTTTATCGCCTAATCAAGAAATCCTGCGCAAAAATAGAAGTTTAGAAGCTCTCGAACTCGAAAATGACTTTATGACCTCCCTGGCCATCAATGGTGCCCAGTTCGCTAAAACGCAGGAAGAATCTGACAGAATGATGATTGCTAATACGGGATCAGGTGGAAAGCATATCACCCTTGAATTAAGAAAAGAGGTCGACCCAAGTACTAAGGAGCTTGGATCAATTGACTCCAACGTGACCAAACTGAATGATATTCCTGAAGCAAGCTCAGCTCAGCAGTGTGTGACGTTTAATGAATATAACGCCATCCGGATTATTCCACAGAGTTCTAATTTTTACAGACAGCTCGAAGCAACAGAGTTTAATCGCAGCGAGTGGGACATGAGGGAATTAACTCGTAGATATGACTCCGTATCTGACCCCGAAGAGAAAAATAGTATTTCTGAGAAGATTAATTTTCTTCAAAGAAATCCCCAGATCCGGTACATCTTTATGGCGCAAGCGAGTGGATCCATTACTCCAGATCAGGTTCTCCAGAGGCAGCAACTTGCTTATAGTGCTCTGAGACTCCTTGCTCCCCCGGCCAGTTCAAATTGTCTCTCGTCCAACGCCTGCCGGGATGAAGCCATTAGAGATGGTCGTCACGCTGCTTTTAGCACTCAACTCGCAAGCCTTTTTCGAGCTGATAACACTCTCGATGATATGACCAACTCAGCTCAGCTTCTCGATCTAGAAGAGCAAATTAGAAGCCTTATGAATTCTCCCCTCGGCGCGGGTCCGGATAATATTGACGAATACTTTTATTCCCTTCAGAGAACTAACGGAGACCTTGTCACAAGATGCTCTGGCCCTTCGGCCGACATCAGTTGTTATACCGATTTCCAGGAACACTGCTCACGACTGCGAAGGATCGAACAAAGAATAAAAAAGAATGAAAAATTAAATGGCGCCGATTTTTTAAGCAGCATTCAACAGCAAGACCGCTCTGAACTCAACCTTGATCTCTCTGAGAACCTGACTTTCAGAGAGTTTAACGACCAGATCTGTCTGCAGGTTTTCAAGAATGCTGCTGGTGAAGAGTTAAGTTTCTTTGGCTACCAGGAAAAATACTGTGCATCGACCACGCCACTGCCGGAGTGTAGTGATCGACGAGCTCTGGTCAGAAGATACCTTCTTGAATACACTGACGGAGATGGTGAGGAAATTCTTTCAAACAGAGCATCTCTGGCAGGACATATCCAAGACCAAAATTTTGTCGATATCAGTTCTGGAGCTCTCGAAGCAGCCAACAGGCTGAACGAAACACCTTCACAGCTTAGAGAACGCTTCGGTGGCCTCTATCCTCGTGTGGGAGCAGCGGGGAATCTCCTTCCTCCTTTATCCAGATCTGGATCAGCTGGTTCATCACCAGCCTCATCCGAGCGATCCTCTCCTGCGGCCGGTACGATTACCCAACCCACAGTACCGTCTTCGAGCTTAAGTCAAAGCTCTGATCCATTTGCAAACTCAGGTCCAGAGAGAACGGGTGCTCGCCCCTCGCGGACTTCATCGAGCTCGAATTCCGAAGCGGGTGATACTTCCGGACTCCGTGATCTTAGATCTCTTGATCAAAGCGGAAATATTTATTCCCCCGCCGGTAGAACCAATCCTATTCTTCGTCCTCTAGAAACTGATAGCCAAAACTCCGATTCAGGCAGGTCGCCGGCCTCAGAATCGTCGGTGCAGGAATCTCGTGCCGAAGCGGCTCTCCCACGAAGATCGAACACTGCTCCAGCATTTTCCTCTCCCACCGTCCAGTCATCTGGGGCCCCCCGTGTTCAAGCTCCTCCATCAACTAGCGGAGGGGCCGTACCAAGCCGACCTCCAGTGAGAACCCGTGAGGAGTTCTCACAACTGGATTTCGGGAATAGGGCCCTTCTGGAGATGTACAAGAGTTCTGAAGACATGCAGTTTCTCCCTATCGTTGATTTCCGAAACTTGAATCTGCGGGGAGAAGACATTAGAAGGTATGGCGAAAACGTTCAGCTTCTCGCTAAGAATGCCGACGTCGTTCGCATGGTTTCTGAATCGGAACAGGAGATTGTTGAACTAACAGTAACTGGTAAGAATGGGCAAGAACTTACTGTGTTTGCCAAGAAAGAGGGAAATAAAATTGTTATTTACGAATCACTCTTTGGCGCAACCAAGCATCAGGGTCGAAGCATCGCTTCAGTCACTCCAGACTTCAGA